>Ga0183260_10000272_pt1 | contig 42258 bp, 42 predicted proteins | sample AntDrymUQ4972206_2_FD_129768 | JGI IMG/M metagenome (GOLD analysis project Ga0183260, IMG submission 129768) | Polar desert sand microbial communities from Dry Valleys, Antarctica - metaG UQ497 (22.06) (version 2) (version 2) | ecosystem: Environmental > Terrestrial > Soil > Desert | place... | reverse complement strand
GTTCATGTTCGTCACCGACGAGCGTGGCGGCGGTGTCGTCCCACCGGGGTCGTCGTGCACACCGGGCATCGAGAACCCCTACGGCAACGGCGGGGCGCACGCGTTCGACATCAGTGACCCGACGAACATCAACTACGCCACCACGCCGGGCGGTGCGCGCTCGGTCTACATCAGCGACGCGGTCGTGCCAGCCAGCACGTTCTGCGACATCCACGTGATCGAGCAGATCCCCGGCGAGCAGCGGTTCATCGCCGCCTACTACACGCAAGGGATCAAGATCGTCGACTACTTCGTCGACGCCGACGGCCACCTGACGTTCGAGGAGCGGTCCTCGTTCACGCTTCCCGACGCGAACACCTGGGCGGCCGAGGACTTCAAGACCCAGACCAACGCCGACGGCACCAAGACGTACTTCATCGCCGTCGACGACATCCACCGCGGGATCGACGTCGTGAGCTGGCGGGGCGAGCCGAACCCGATGGGGGCCGAGCCACGGCCGGCGTCGTCCGGGACCGCGGCCACCAACGCCGGCCTCGCCGGCGGGTCGGTACTGCTGCTCCTGCTGGCTGCCGGCTACCGGCGCTGGCAGCGCGGACGGGAGCTCGACGCCGCCTGACCCGGTGACCCGCGTCGCGGCCGTACGCTCGGGGCCGTGGCCGGTGGTGACCCGTTCGAGGTGGAGGGCGTGGCCTGGGTCCGGCTCGGACCCGGGTTGACCAAGGCCCGCCGGGTCGCCGCGGCGCTCGCGCTCGCGCTGGTGCTGCTGGTGCTGCTCGTCGGGTTGCTCGTCTGGCCGCAGCAGGCCGAGTGGTGGGGTGGGCTGGCCCTCGCCGTGGTGCTGGCGTTCGTCGCCGCCTGGCCGCTGGTGGCGCGCACCGTGCGGTCTTGGGGGTACGCCGAGCGGGCCGACGACCTGGTCGTGACCCGCGGCGTGTCCTGGCGCCGGATCGACCTGGTGCCGTACGGCCGGTTGCAGATGGTCGACGTGTACGCCGGGCCGCTGGACCGGGCGTTCGGGCTGGCCATGGTGCGGCTGCACACGGCGTCGCCCACCACGCGGGCACACATCCCCGGGCTCGCCCCGGCGGAGGCCGCCCGGCTCCGGGACCGGCTGACCCGGCGCGGCGAGGCGCAGGCGACCGGGCTGTGACCATGGCGAACGAGCCGGCCGGTTCCGGCTCCGACTTCTCCCGCGTGCACCCACTGTCCCCGCTGCTGCGCGGCGGGCTGCTGGTGGTCGCGCTGGCGATCACATTCGGCCGCGGCTTCCTCGAGGGCGGAGAGGGCGGCACGCCGTGGGAGTGGCTGCTGATCCCGCTGGCTCTGGTCGGCGGCGTCGCGGCCGGTGCGGTGTCGTGGTGGTTCACCCGCTACCGGGTAGGTGCCGACGAGCTGCGGATCGACAGCGGCGTCGTGGTTCGCAGGTCGCGCCGGATCCGGCTGGACCGGATCCAGGCCATCGAGGTGCAGCAGCCGTTCCTGGCCCGGGTGTTCGGGATGGCGTCGCTGGCGATCGAGACCGCCGGTGGCGGGGACACCGAGGCGACCCTGGCGTACCTGACGCTGCGCCAGGCCAACCAGCTGCGGCACCACCTGCTGGTCGAAGCCGGGCGGGAAGGCGGACGGCCCGCGGAGGACAGCGGCACTCACACCAGCTCGGGGCCGGACGAGGTCCTGCACCGGGTCGAGCCGGGTCTGCTGCTGGCCTCGCAGCTGCTGCGCACCGGGCCGTTGGGTGCCGGCCTGGCTGCCACGGCGGGTGCCGTCGCGGGGACGGTGGCCGGTTCCCCGATCACCACGCTCGCGGTCATGGTGCCGTTCCTGCTCGCGGTTGCCACCACCGTGTTCCAGGGGTTCACCGCCGGCTACGGGTTCACGGTGCGACAGTCGCCACGCGGGCTGTCGGTCCGCGCCGGCCTGTTCGGCCTGCGCACCGCGGCCCTCCCCGTGCAGCGCATCCGTGGCCTGTCGGTCTCCGAGCCGATCGCCTGGCGCTGGTTCGGGTGGGCCGCGATCCGGGTCACCGTTGCGGGCGTGGTGGTGCGGACCGACGAGGACCAACGCTTGTCGACGACGCTGGTGCCGGTGGCCCGCCAGGCCGACGCGCAGCGGCTGATCTGGCAGGTGCTGCCCGGCCTGGACCTGGGCGCGGTACGGCTGACGCCACCGCCGCGGCAGGCCCGCTGGGTCGACCCGTACGCCCGCCGCGTGCTCGCCCTGGGCGGCGACGAGCAGCACGTGGTGACCCAGCGCGGCCTGCTCACCCGCCGCACCGACGTCGCCCCGCGGGTTGCGGTCCAGTCGTGCGGGCTGCGGCAGGGCCCGCTGCAGCGCCGGCTCGGCCTGGCGACGGTGGGAGTGCACCTCCCGTCCGGTCCGGCCGCACCGGTGGGCGTGCATCGCGATGCCGCCGAGGCCTGGACGGTCACGTTGACCACGGCGCAGCGACCCCCCCAGCGAGCCCCCCAGCAAGCGCTGCAGCCGGCAGCCCCACCGGGCTGAGCACCCACCCGAGCTCGCCGAGCCCGCCGTTCGCTCGCACCTGGGCGTGGCGGGCATCGGTGGCCAGCGTTGCGAGCCGGCTGGTCGTAGCCGCCGCCGCGGCGGGGCGGAGCACGTCCCGCTGGCGGTACACCGTCGCGCCGACCCGCTCGGCGAGGGCGTCGAGCGCCACGTCGGCGGTCACGTCCACGGTGCCGTCGAACGCGGGCGCGGCCCGCCGTCCGCGCGCGTACCCGCGCAGCGACCCCGCCGGTGGTCGGTCGTGGCGGCGGTGCCCGTAGTCGACGGCGACCGCGACGCCGCGGGCGATCCGCGCGACCAGCGCTGCCCACCTGTCGTCCCTGGCCCTGCCCACCTCTGCGCGCTCCCCAGGCGCCGAGACGTACCACCAGCGGCCGAGCCAGTCCCGGTCCGCGCCGCGCACCGGGTGGCCGAGCCGTTCCTCGCCGCTGTCCGGGTCCACGTGCACCACGCGGGCTTGACCGGCGCCGTCGACCTCGACCACGGGGCAGGGCACGGTGTCGAGCAGCTCGTGCGCCACCACCACGCCGCTCAGCCGGCGGGGCAGCCGGCATTGCCAGCCGACCCCGGCCGGTACGCCGGGCGGGCGGGGTCGCAGCTCGACGCCGAGCAGACGGAGCCGCGGATCTACGGCGTGCAAGGCGGCCAGCAGCTCGCCGCCGCCCGCGCCGACGTCCACGACCGTGTCGAGCCCGCACCGTGCGGCCAGAGCGGCGATCGACTCGGCCAGCTCCGGGCCGACGTGCGTCGACGTGGTGAAGTGGTCGGCCGGCCACTCCCGGCGGTAGAACCCCCCACGGGCCGGCCGGCCGTACAGCGCGGCCTGCCACGCCTGCTCGAGGGTCGGCAGCGGATGCACGCGCCGACGCTACGGCCTAGCGTCGAGGGATGGCGTTCCCCCCGTACGTCGCCGTGGTCGGCCCCAGCCAGCCGGACAGCGAGGTGCGGGCCCTCGCCCGTGCGGCCGGCGAGGCGCTGGCCGGGCGTGGCTGGGTCGTCGTCACCGGCGGGCTCGGCGGGGTGATGGCCGCGGCGGCGGCCGGCGCCGCCTCCGCCGGCGGCACTGTCGTGGGGCTGCTCCCGGGGCTGGACCGCGCCGCGGCGAGCGCCGGCCACTCGGTGGTGATCCCGACCGGCCTCGGCGAGCTGCGCAACGGGCTGCTGGTGCGCGCGTGCAACGCGGTCATCGCGGTGGGCGGGAGCTGGGGCACGCAGAGCGAGATCGCGCTGGCCGTCACCAACGGCATCCCCGTGCACGTGGTCGCCGGCTGGGCGCAGCAGGCGCCCGGCACGTCGGCGTACGACACCGTCGACGACGCCGTGCAAGCCCTCACCGAGCGTCTGTCGGGGATGTGACAGGTAGGCTCGACCTGGCTCGGACCACCGTCCGGTACCCCGCGCGGGACTGGAACGAAAGGTGCAGCGGATGACCTCGACCGACTCGTCGCCCCTTGACAACAAGTTCCGCCGCGTCGGCGTTATCGGTGCCGGTCGCGTGGGCGCCGTCCTTGGCGCCGCCCTGCACGCAGCCGGCCACGACGTTGTCGCCGCGTACGGCGGCTCGCCGGCCTCGCGGCTGCGCATCGACACGCTGCTCCCGCACCTGTCGGGCAGCCAACAGACCCCCGATCACGTGGCCGCCGCCGACCTGGTGCTCCTCGCGGTCCCGGACGACCGGCTCGCCGAGCTCGTCGAGCAGCTGGCTGGCGCCGGGTCGTTCCGGCGCAGCCAGGTCGTCGTGCACACCAGCGGTCGGCACGGCGCGAACGTGCTCGGGCCGGCCGCAATACGGGGCGCGGTCACCGTCGCGCTGCACCCGGCGATGACGTTCACCGGAACCGACGTCGACCTCGACCGGATCGGCGGCTGTGTGTTCGGCCTCACCGCCGACCCAGCCGGCCGCGCCGTCGGCGAACGGCTGGCGGCAGACCTCGGCGCCCGGGTGATCGCCGTCCCCGAGGAGCAGCGCACGCTCTACCACGCCGCCCTCGCGCACGGCGCCAACCACCTGGTGACGCTCGTCGGGCAGGCGATGGACCTGCTCCGCGCCGCCGGCTCCACCGACCCCGCCGGCACGCTCCGCCCGCTGCTCACCGCCGCCCTCGACAACGCACTGACGTACGGCGATGCCGCGCTGACCGGCCCGGTCGTGCGCGGTGACACCCAGACGGTCGCCGACCACCTGGCCGCGCTGGCGGGGCTGGGCGACGAGGTGCCCGACCCGGACGACGTGGCTGCCACCTATGCCCGGCTGGCCGCGGTGACCGCTGCCCGCGCGGTTCGGTCCGGCCGGCTCGACCCGGCCACGGCGGCCGAGCTGGTGCGTCTCGGGACCGGCTGATGCGCCCCGCCATCGCCCGCACTCGGCTCGACCTGGACTCCGTCCTCGCCGCGCACCGGGCGTTGCGGTCGCGGGTCGCGCTGGTGCCGACGATGGGCGCGCTGCACGCCGGGCACGAGGCGCTGTTGCGCCGGGCCGCCGAGGAGGCGCCGGTCGTGGTCGCGTCCGTGTTCGTCAACCCGACCCAGTTCGGGCCAGACGAGGACCTCGACCGCTACCCGCGCAACCTCGAGGCGGACGTCGCGCTGATGGCCGGTCTCGGCGTCGATGTGGTCTTCCTTCCCGAGGTGGCCGAGGTCTACCCCGAAGGTCCTGGCGCCGGCACGACCATCGACCCGGGCAGGCTCGGCGCGGTGCTAGAGGGTGCCGCACGGCCGACCCACTTCCGCGGCGTGCTCACCGTGGTGGCCAAGCTGCTCGGCCTGGTGCGACCGGACGTGGCCGTGTTCGGCGAGAAGGACTACCAGCAGATCGTGCTCGTACGCCGGCTGGTGCGCGACCTCGCGCTGCCGGTGCGGGTCGTGGGCGAGCCCATCGTCCGCGAACACGACGGGCTGGCGTTGTCTTCGCGCAACGCCTACCTCGACGCCGGGCAACGAGGTGCCGCTTTGGCGCTCTCACATGCTCTCGCCGAGGGACAACGCGCCGCCGACGGAGGCGCCGACGCGGTGCTCGACGCTGCCCGTAGGCGGCTCGCATCCGCGGAGACTGAGGTCGACTACGTCGCTCTGACCGACCCGGAGCTCGGGCCGCCGCCGGACGCCGGCGCCGCCCGGCTGCTGGTCGCGGGCCGCGTGGGCGCGACCCGGCTGATCGACAACACCGGTTTGCGGCTCGGTGCCGCCGTCCGCGAGCCGGCGGCCAGCTCGACCGGGCAGGAGGGCTAGCCGTGCTGCTCTGCGTCGACGTCGGCAACAGTCAGACCGCCCTCGGCCTCTTCGACGGCGAGCGGCTGGTCCGCACCTGGAAGGTCGCGACCGAGGAGCGTAGGACCGCGGACGAGTGGATGGTTCTGCTGCGCGGCCTGCTCCGCGAGGTCGGTGAGCCGTACGACGCGGCCGGGCTCGACCCCGACGGGTTGCCGGCTACCGGGATCGCGGTCTGCTCGACCGTGCCGATGGTCCTGAACGAGATCCGGCAGGTGCTCACCCGCTCGTTCGGCTCGGTGCCGCATCTCGTCGTCGAGGCAGGTGTCCGGACCGGGGTGGCGGTGGACGTGGACAACCCGCGCGAGGTGGGCACCGACCGGATCGTGAACGCGCTGGCCGCGTCGACGCTGTACGGCGGTCCGGCGATCGTGGTCGACGTGGGCACCGCCACCACCTTCGACGTGGTGGGGAGGGGCGGCGAGTACCTCGGTGGTGCGATCGCTCCTGGCGTCGAGATCTCGCTGGAGGCGCTCGGCCGGCGTGGAGCCCAGCTGCGCCGAGTCGAGCTCGCCCGGCCTCGATCGGTGATCGCCAAGAACACCGTAGAGGCGCTTCAGTCCGGTGCGGTGTTCGGGTTCGCTGCCCAGATCGACGGCGTCGTCACCCGGATGGTGGCCGAGCTGGATGTGCCACGTTCGGGCCTGACCGTGGTCGCCACCGGCGGGCTCGCACCGGTGGTGCTGGCGGAGTGCACGGAGGTCGACGAGCACGAGCCGGCGCTCACGCTGATCGGGCTGCGGCTGGTCTTCGAGCGCAACAGCTGACCGCCGGAGCGTTTTCGGCCCCTAGCCTTGCACCATGACCGACCGGGACCCGGCCGCTGCCGACCTGTCCGAGCAGGAGCGGGTGCGCCGGGACAAGCGGCAGCGGCTGATCGACTCCGGCGAGGACGCCTACCCGATCACGGTGCCGCGCACCCGAACGCTCCGCGAGCTGCGGCAGTCGTACGACGACGCCGGCCTCGAGCCGGGCGCCGAGACGACCGAGGAGGTCGCGGTCACCGGTCGGGTGATCTACCTGCGCGACACCGGGAAGCTCTGCTTCGCCAGGCTGCGCGAGGGCGACGGCACCGAGCTGCAGGTGATGCTCTCGAGCGCGGACGTGGGTGCGGACCGGCTGGACGCGTTCAAGACGCTGGTCGACATCGGCGACCACCTCGCCGCCGCCGGCCGGGTGGTGATGAGCCGTCGCGGCGAGCTCTCGGTGCGGGCACACACATGGCAGATGGCGGCCAAGGCGGTGCGGCCGCTGCCGGGCGAGCACCACCTGCTGAGCGACGAGGCCCGGGTCCGGCACCGCTACCTCGACATGATCGTCCGCTCCGAGGCGCGGGAGATGGTCCGGGCAAAGGCGACGGTGCTGAAGTCGTTGCGGTCGAGCCTCGATGCCCGGGGCTACGTCGAGGTGGACACCCCGGTGCTGCAGCTCACCAACGGTGGTGCGGCGGCCCGGCCGTTTCGTACGCACCTGAACACCTTCGACCAGCAGATGCTGCTGCGGATCGCGCTGGAGCTCGACCTCAAGCGGGCGATGGTCGGAGGGGTCGACCGGGTGTACGAGATCGGCAAGACCTTCCGCAACGAGGGCATCGACTCCACCCACAACGCCGAGTTCCTGATGCTCGAGGCCTACGAGGCCTACGGCGACTACGAGTCGATGATGGAGCTCGTGCAGACGCTCGTCGTCGACGCCGGTCGGGCACTCGAACACACGATCGTTCCCGGTCGCGACGGCACCGGGATCGACCTCGAGGCCGAATGGCGGCGCGCGACGCTGCTCGAGCTGGTCAGCGACGCAGTTTGCACGCCGATCTCCATCGACACCGACCCCGAGACGTTGCGGCGGCTCGCAGGCTCGTACCAGGTCGAGCTGCGGCCGAGCTGGGGGAGCGCGGAGATCCTGCTCGAGCTGTACGAGCGGCTGGTCGAGCACACGCTGATCCGACCGACCTTCGTCTGCGACTACCCGGAGCGGATCCGGCCGCTGGCGAAGGCACATCGCGCCAGCCCAGGCTTGGTCGAGGCGTTCGACCTCGTGATCAACGGGGTCGAGCTGGTCGCGGCCTACTCGGAGCTCAACGACCCGGTGCTGCAGCGGGACCGGCTGGAGGACCAGGCCCGCCAGGCTGCCGCAGGCAACCCGGAGGCCAACGATGTCGACGAGGTCTTCCTGCGCGCGCTCGAGCATGGCATGCCGCCGGCCGGCGGAATGGGAATGGGCGTCGACCGTCTGTTGATGCTGCTCATGGGGACCGGTATTAGGGAGGCTATTCTCTTTCCGCTGCTTCGCCCAGAAACCTGAAAACAATTGCCGACCGACCTTCTGCTAACCTCCCTGGAGCAGTTCCAGCATGTGTTCGGAGTTTCCTTTCAGGGAGGGCAGGTTATTTCATGGCGCAGAAGGTCCAGGTAATCCTGGTCGATGACATCGACGGCGGCAAGGCAGACGAGACGGTCCAGTTCGGGCTCGATGGGGTCACCTACCAGATCGACGTTTCCACCAAGAACGCGAAGAAGCTTCGCGACGCCTTCGCCCCCTACGTCGCTGAGGCGCGGCGTGGTCCAGGCCGGGCAGCCGGCCGTAAGCGGACGACTCGGACCGGGCGCAGCCGGCGGGGTGGCTCCGACGCCGCAGCTGTGCGCAAGTGGGCCAAGGCCAACGGCCACAAGGTGTCCGACCGCGGCCGGGTGCCGGCGAGCGTTCAGGCGGCATACCGGTCGGCGCACTGAGCCTGCCTGGGGGCCAGCGCCGGCCTCGGCCGTACGTTCGCCACCGGTGAACCGTCCGGGGGAACACTCGGCTGCGATCTGAGCGTTGTCCGAAGCGCCGACTAGCATGGCAGCAGGTCCGCTCGCGAGCCGCACGGCGAGGAGAGGTTCGATGTTCGAAAGGTTTACCGACCGAGCGCGTCGGGTTGTCGTCCTGGCCCAAGAAGAGGCCCGGATGCTCAGCCACAACTACATCGGCACCGAGCACATCCTGCTGGGCCTGATCCACGAGGGCGAGGGGGTCGCGGCCAAGGCGCTGGAGAGCCTCGGGATCTCTCTCGAGGCGGTGCGCGCCCAGGTCGAGGACATCATCGGGCAGGGCCAGCAGGCGCCCAGCGGGCACATCCCGTTCACCCCCCGGGCCAAGAAGGTGCTGGAGCTGAGCCTGCGCGAGGCGCTGCAGCTGGGACACAACTACATCGGCACCGAGCACATCCTGCTCGGCCTGATCCGTGAGGGCGAGGGCGTCGCCGCCCAGGTGCTGGTCAAGCTCGGCGCCGACCTCAACCGGGTGCGCCAGCAGGTGATCCAGCTGCTCAGCGGCTACCAGGGCAAGGAGACGGCGAGCGCCGGCGCGCCCAGCGAGGGCGGCGCCCCGAGCAGCTCGCTCGTGCTGGACCAGTTCGGCCGCAACCTCACCCAGGGCGCCCGGGAGGGCAAGCTCGACCCGGTCATCGGCCGCGAGAAGGAGATCGAGCGGGTCATGCAGGTGCTGTCTCGCCGCACCAAGAACAACCCGGTGCTGATCGGCGAGCCAGGAGTCGGCAAGACCACGGTCGTGGAGGGGCTGGCGCAAGACATCGTCCGCGGCGACGTCCCCGAGACGCTCAAGGACAAGCAGATCTACACCCTCGACCTGGGCGCCCTGGTCGCGGGGTCGCGCTACCGCGGCGACTTCGAGGAGCGCCTCAAGAAGGTGCTCAAGGAGATCCGCACCCGCGGCGACATCGTGCTGTTCATCGACGAGATCCACACCCTCGTCGGCGCCGGCGCAGCCGAAGGCGCCATCGACGCGGCCAGCATCCTCAAGCCGATGCTCGCCCGCGGGGAGCTGCAGACGATCGGTGCCACCACCCTCGACGAGTACCGCAAGCACCTGGAGAAGGACGCCGCGCTCGAGCGTCGGTTCCAGCCGATCCAGGTCGCCGAGCCGTCGATCGCGCACACCATCGAGATGCTCAAGGGCCTGCGCGACCGCTACGAGGCGCACCACCGGGTCACGATCACCGACGAGGCGCTGATCAGCGCAGCCACCCTGGCCGCCCGCTACATCTCCGACCGGTTCCTGCCCGACAAGGCGATCGACCTGATCGACGAGGCAGGTGCCCGGCTGCGGATCCGGCGGATGACCGCGCCGCCCGACCTGCGCGAGTTCGACGACAAGATTGCTGACGTACGCCGCCGCAAGGAGGGCGCCATCGATGCGCAGGACTTCGAGGCAGCCGCCTCGCTGCGCGACGAGGAGAAGAAGCTGATCCACGCCAAGGGCGAGCGGGAGAAGCAGTGGAAGGCGGGCGACATGGACGTCGTCGCCGAGGTCGACGAGGAGCTCATCGCCGAGGTCCTCGCCGCCTCCACCGGGATCCCGATCGTCAAGCTCACCGAGGAGGAGTCGACCCGGCTGCTCGGGATGGAGGACGAGCTGCACAAGCGGGTGATCGGTCAGGACGAGGCGATCAAGGCGCTGTCACGGGCCATCCGCCGCACCCGGGCCGGGCTCAAGGACCCGCGTCGCCCGGGCGGCTCGTTCATCTTTGCCGGACCCTCCGGGGTCGGGAAGACCTGGCTGTCCAAGGCGCTGGCCAACTTCTTGTTCGGCGAGGACGACGCCCTGATCCAGCTCGATATGAGCGAGTACTCCGAGAAGCACACCGTTTCCCGGCTGTTCGGTTCGCCGCCGGGATACGTCGGCTACGAAGAGGGTGGCCAGCTCACCGAGAAGGTGCGTCGCAAGCCGTTCTCCGTGGTGTTGTTCGACGAGATCGAGAAGGCGCACCCGGACATCTTCAACTCGCTTCTGCAGATTCTCGAGGAAGGCCGGCTCACCGACTCCCACGGCCGGGTCATCGACTTCAAGAACACCGTCATCATCATGACCACCAACCTCGGTACGCGAGACATCGCCAAGGGCGTCAACCTCGGGTTCTCCCAGGTCGGTGACCTCGTGGGCTCGTACGAGCGGATGAAGGCAAAGGTGTCCGAGGAGCTCAAGCAGCACTTCCGCCCGGAGTTCCTCAACCGGGTCGACGAGATGATCGTGTTCCCGCCGCTCACGCTGGAGCAGATCGTGTCGATGGTGGACATGATGCTGGCCTCGGTCGAGGGCCGGCTCAAGGACAAGGACATGGCTCTGGAGATGACCGCCGCCGCGAAGCGGGTGATGGCTGGCCGCGGTTTCGACCCCGTGCTCGGCGCTCGACCGCTGCGGCGGACCGTGCAGCGCGAGATCGAGGACGTGCTCGCGGAAAAGCTGCTCTTCGGCGAGGTGCGGCCAGGTCAGCTGGTGCTGGTCGACGTCGACGGTGACGGACCGGACGCCGGGTTCACCTTCCTCGGGCAGCCAAAGCCACCACTGCCCGACGTGGCCCCGGTGGAGGAGGCCAGCACCGCCGAGTGAAGGTCAGTGTGCGCCCTGCAGGTTGATCAGCACCACGCCGACAATGATCGCGGCAAGGCCGGCCACCTTGACCGCGTCCAGGTGTTCGCCGAGGACGAGGACGCCGAGTGCCGCCACCAGGGCGGTGCCGGCGCCGGACCAGACCGCATAGGTGACCGAGACCGGCAGCGTGTCGACCACCTTGGCGAGCAGCCAGATAGACAGGCCGTACCCGGCGAGGACGGCTGCGGTCCACGCCGGGTTGGTGAACCCGCCCGTACGCGGCAGCGCAGCCGTGGCGCCCACCTCGACCACGATGGCGAGACCCAGCAGTACCGCTGCGACGAACATGACTCACCTCCGCTGACGTCCGTTGTGATGTAGCACATGCTACATAAGCAACTGTAGCACTCGCTACGCTAGGCTGGTAGCCGGTGACGAGGAGGGCATGGGTGGCGGTGGTCACAGCCGAGGGGCGGCGGTCCGAGCTCGCAGAGGCGGCGACGGACTACGTCCTCGACCACGGCATCGCCGGCCTGAGCCTGCGTCCGCTCGCGGCGGCCCTGGGGACCAGCGACCGGATGCTCGTCTACCACTTCGGCAGCAAGGACGCGCTGGTCGCCGAGCTGCTCGAGCGCAGCAGCAGGCGCTCGGTCGCAGTTATCGCCGCGCTGCCCGCAGCCCGATCGCCGCGAACCGCGGTTTTGGAGCTGTGGCGCACCTGGCACCAGCCGGTCGTGGACCGGTGCCTGCGGGTCTACGCCCAGTCCGCCGCCCTCGGGCTGCTGGGCGAGGAGCCCTACCTCGGCGCCGCCCGGCGGGCCAACGCCGCGTGGACCGAGGCGGTGACTGCCTACCTCACCCGCAGCGGCGTTCCGCCGCGCCGGGCGCACCGGGTCGGGGAGCTGGTGGACGCGGCGCTGTTCGGGCTCTGGTTGGACCAGCCGGTCGACGCCGAGACGTCGACAACCGAGCACGTGGTCCGCGCCCTCGCTGACACCGCGCAGCGCCTCAGCGCGGACTGACCGTTCGGACGGAGCCGGGCAGGGCGTAGTGGTCGGCGCCGACCGGCTCGACCAGCCCGTCGGAAACGAGCCCGGCCAGCGCGCGTACACGCTGCTGCTCGTCGTCCCACTCCCGCACCAGGACGTGACCCGGCACCGGTTCGGAGCTGTCCCGCAGCACCGCCAGCAGCCGGCCGCGACACTGCCGGTCGGTGCCGGCGTAGGTCTGGACCCGCCGCCGCACACGGCCAGCCGGCCGACCCGCGCGCAGCCACGCGCAGCCATCGGCCACCGGGCAGGCCCCACAGCGCGGTTGACGGGCAGTGCACACCATCGCACCCAGCTCCATCGCCGCTGCCGACCAGCGGGCGGCGACCTGCGGGTCGTCCGGCAGCAGCTGCTCGGCCAACTCGCGCTCTGCCCTGGTCGTGCCGGCCGCCGCCGGCCGCGCGACCCCGTCCACCAGCCGGGCCAGCACCCGCCGGACGTTGGTGTCGAGGACCGCCGCCCGGCGCTGGTACGCGAACGCGGCGACGGCGGCTGCGGTGTAGTCCCCTACCCCGGGGAGCATCCGAAGCTGCTCCACGTCGGCCGGGATCGCACCACCGTGCTCTCGTACGAGCGTGCCCGCGCACGCGTGCAGCCGGAGCGCCCGGCGCGGGTACCCGAGCCGTCCCCACGCCCGGACCGCATCGCCGGGAGGGTCGGCGGCCAGGTCTGCTGGCGTCGGCCAGCGCGCCAGCCACGAGGCCCACACCGGTTCCACCCGAGCGACCGGCGTCTGCTGGAGCATCAGCTCCGACACCAGCACGCCCCACGGGCTGGTGCCCGCACGGCGCCACGGGAGGTCCCGCGCGTTGGTGGCATACCAGTCCACGACGGCATCGGTGCGCACGGTCATCAGCGCCGAGGATGGCATGGCGTCGGTGTGGCAGGCCTGGCCGGTACGCGCGCGCGGCTAGCGTGACCGGGTGAGCGACCGGTCCCGGCGACCCGGGCGCCGTCTTCCGGCGCGCGTCTACTGGTTCCGGCGGCTGCTGGTGCTAAGCCTGGTCGTGCTGCTCGGCTGGGGTGGGATCGCGCTGGTCACCGGCGACGATGACGAGACGACGCCGAGCGGCGCGGGGGCCAAGGGCGGCGGGGCGGCGTTGCAGCCGACCGCACCCTCCTCGACCGGCCGAGGCGTCGGCACCAGTCCGGGGCTCCAGCGAGGTGACCCGGGCCCGGTTCAGACCGTGTCGCGCCCGGTGGTGGTGACCAACCGGCTGGCTCGACCAACCGCCGACTGCAGGCTGGGGTCGGTCGCCGTCACGCCGAACGTCCGGGGGCGTGCGGTTGCCGGCGAGCCGGTCCGGCTGGAGCTGGTCCTGCGCGTCGAGCCGGTCCGGCTGGACCTGGTCATGCGCGTCACCCTGGACGGCGCCTGCCGGCTCCGGCTCGGCGCCGGGCAGCTGCTGGCCGAGGTCGTCAACCCGGCGGGGGTGCCGGTGTGGGACGTGGCCGACTGCCCGCGCGATCTCCCGGTCGGCGCGGTCACGCTGCGCTCGGGGTGGCAGACCGCGGTAGCGCTGACCTGGTCGGGTCGGCGCCGGGACCGCACCTGCGTACGCGCGAGCGAGCCAGTCGACCCGGGAAAGTACGAGCTGCGAGCCGCCGTGGTCGGCGGCGAGCCAGCGGCCAGTGCGTTCGAGGTCGTCGCACCTCGGGGTCAGACGTAGCGCTCGAGGATGCTCGACTCGGCCAGCCGGGACAGCCCCTCACGCACGCTGCTGGCCCGCAGCTCACCGACACCGTCCACGGTCTGGAGGTCGTCGATGCTGGCGGCGAGCAGCTTTTGCAGGCTGCCGAAGTGGTCGACCAGCCGCTCGACGACGGCGCCGGGAAGCCGGGGCACCTTGGTCAGCAGCCGGTAGCCGCGCGGCGACAGCGCCGTGTCGAGCAGCTCGGTGCCCCCGATCCCCATCGCGCCTGCCACCTCGGCGACATCAACCAGCTCGCTGGGGAGCAGCTCACCCAGTGCGGCCAGCACCCCGGGCTCGTCCGGCCCCGGCCCGCTCGGCACGTAGTCGCGCACAACCTGGTGCCGGTCCACGTCGACACCGGCCACCAGCTCCTCGAGCTGCAGTGCCAGCAACCGGCCGTCCGCGCCGAGCTCGAGCACGTACCCCTCGATCTCGTCGGCGATGCGGACCACCATCTCGGTCCGCTGCACGACCACCGCGACGTCTCGTACGGTCACCAGGTCCTCGATCTCCAGCGCGGACAGCGCGCCGGACACCTCGTCCAGGCGCATCTTGTAACGCTCCAGGGTCGCCAGTGCCTGGTTGGCGCGAGACAGGATCGCCGCGGCGTCCTCCAGCACGTACCGGGTGCCACCGACGTAGAGCGCGATCGTGAACATCGACCGGCTGACCGAGATCACCGGCAGCCCGGTCTGGCGGGCCACCCGGTCGGCGGTGCGGTGCCGGGTGCCGGCCTCGTCGGTGTGGATCGTCGCGTCGGGCATCAGGTGAACGGCGGCGGACAGGATCCGGGTGGCGTCCTTGTCGAGGACGATGGCGCCGTCCATCTTGGCCAGCTCGCGCAGCCCGGTCGAGGTGAACGGGACGTCCAGGTCGAACCCGCCGGTGGAGATGGCCTCCACCACTCGGTCCTGCCCCAGCACGACCAGCGCGCCGGTCCGCCCGCGCAGGACCCGCTCGAGCCCCTCGCGGAAGGCCGTGCCCGGAGCGACCGACGCGAGCGTCGCGCGCAGCCGGGTGTCGTCGGGGGACCGGTCGGTGCTTGCCACGTCCGGAGTTTAGGGCGTCGCGACCTGCTCGGGGACCACGGTTTTCGGGACCGCGCGTAGGTGCGCGGTTCGCGGCTGGCCGTGGTTGGGCCGCACCCGTACGGACGCCGCGCCCGGCGCAAGCCCCAGCACCCGCAGCGCCGCGCCGACGTCGGTGACAGGAACCACGCGAAGTCCGTCGACGCGCGCCGAGTTGGCCCCGTCGGCAGCGCCGTCGGCCGGCACCAACGCGGTGCGGAACCCGAGCCGGGCCGCCTCGGCCAGCCGCGGCCGAAGTGCGGTGACCCGCCGGACTTCGCCGGCCAGGCCGACCTCGCCGAGTGCGACCAGGTCTGTCGGCACGGCGGCGTCGGCGCCGGCCGAGGCGGTGGCGATCGCGACCGCGAGGTCAGCGGCCGGCTCGGTGACCCGGGCCCCCCCGACGGTGGCGACGTAGACGTCGGCCGCCGCGAGCCCGAGTCGGACCCGCCGTTGCAGGACAGCGAGCACCAGGGCGGTCCGCCCGGGGTCCAGCCCGTGGGTGGTCCGGCGCGGTACCGGCGCTGCCGTCGGCGCCACCAGCGCCTGCACCTCCGCGAGCAGCGGCCGCCGGCCCTCCATCGCGACCGACACGCAGGTGCCGGCGACCGGCTCGCTGTGCCGGGACACGAACAACCCGGTCGGGTCGGTGACCTCGACGATGCCGGCGGCGGACAGGTCGAAGCAGCCCACCTCGTCGACCGGTCCGTACCGGTTCTTCACCGCGCGGACGAACCGGAGCCGGGAGCCGTGGTCGCCCTCGAACTGCAGCACCACGTCGACCAGGTGCTCGAGCGCCCGCGGTCCGGCGATCCCCCCGTCCTTGGTGACGTGGCCGACCATGAGCACCGGCAGCTGGCGTTGCTTGGCGAGCTGGGTGAGCGTTGTCGCGACCGCGCGCACCTGGGTAACGCCGCCGGGCGTGCCCTCGACACCAGGGACGCCGACCGCCTGCACCGAGTCGACTACCAGGAGGCTGGGGCAGACCTGGTCGACGTGGGCGAGCAGCGCCGACAGGTCGGTCTCCGCGGCGAGGTAGAGCTCCGGGCGCACCGCACCGGTGCGTTGCGCGCGCAGCCGCACCTGGGCGGCAGACTCCTCGGCGGTGACGTAGAGCGTGCGGCGACCTGACTCCGCCCACCGGGCTGCGACCGCGAGCAGCAGCGTCGACTTGCCCACGCCCGGCTCGCCGGCAAGGAGCAGCGCGGCACCGGGCACCACGCCACCACCGAGCACCCGGTCGAGCTCGCCGACCCCGCAGCTGGTCGCGACCGTCGCCGCCCCGTCGATCTCGGTCATCGGTCTGGCCGCGGCGCTGACCTGCGTACGGCCGGGCGGTCCCGACTCCTCGACGACGCCCCAGGCCCGGCACTCCCCACAGCGGCCGACCCACTTGGGGGTCTGCCAGCCGCACTCGGCGCAGCGGAAGGTTCGTCTCACCGGGCCGACGCTAGGGCCGCCCACCGACAGCGGGCGTCAGCCAGATCGCGCCCGGGTGGCGGGGTGGAGGGTGAGCAGGTCCCGCCGCGACAGGTGCTCCTCGCAGAGCGGCACCAAGACGTCGTACGCCTCTCGACCCATCAGCTCGACCAGCTCCGCGGCATTGGTGACGTAGAGCGGGTCGGGCGCCACGTGCGCGTCGGTGTTGGCCGAGCAGTACCAGTCGAGGTCGTGGCCGCCCGCGCCCCAGGCGCTGCGCGTGTACTCCTCGATCGTGATCTCGAGGTACGAGGTGCCGTCGCCGCGGTCGACGTCGCGGTAGCGGCGGCGGATCGGCAGCTGCCAGCAGACGTCCGGCTTGGTGGTGAGCGGCTCTACGCCCTGCTTGAGCGCGAACGAGTGCAGGGCGCAGCCCGTGCCGCCGGCGAATCCGGGTCGGTTCAGGAACACGCAGCCACCATCGACCACCCGGGTCTTCCGCTCGCCTTCGTCGTCGACCTCGATCCAGTCCTTTCGCCCTGCAGAGCGCAGCTGCCAGTCCTCGTCGGTCAGCTCCTTCACCACCTTGCGAACCCGCTTCTCGTCCGCCTTGTCGGAGAAGTGCGCGCCGAGCGTGCAGCACCCGTCGTCGGGCCGGTCGGCGTAGATGCCGGCGCACCCCTCGCCGAAAATGCACGTGTACCGCGAGGTCAGCCAGGTCAGGTCGCAGCGCAGCACCTGGTCCTCGTTTGCCGGGTCGGTGAACTCGACCCAGGCCCGTGGCGCGTCGACACTTATTTCGGGCACCGGGCAACCGTAGCCGCGCGCCGGGCGTCACAGTGTTGGCAGGGTGTACGGCACTAGGGTGCGGTTCGGCGAAGGGGCGTCAATGAGGTACGGACGAGGACGGCGGCTGGCGGCGGGAATCGCGGTGCTCGCGATGGCGGGAACGTTGCTGGCAGCAGTCGGGCTGGGTCCCGGCACGACGGCGCTGGCCAAAACTGCTCTGGCCAACCAGGTACGGCTGCCCGATGACACCGGCTCCGCTCGTGGCGACTGGTCGGTCGCGACCCGTTCCGGCGGGCGCGTGCTCGTGTGGCGCGCGGCCGGCCGGCTGCCGGTCACCGATGCCCGACCAGAGTTCCGGGTGCCGGCCGACGGTGACACCCGGCTGGCGGCGGTGCCGAGGCTGACCGCGGACGGTCGCGGGCTCGTTGCTGACCTCGTCGACCTGGCCGGCGTGGACATCAGCCGACTGCAGGTTTGGCTGGGTGCGGACCGGCTGGACCGGCCGGGCCGCGTCGCACCCGCGTACCGGTCGGCCCCCGTCACCGGCGGCCGTGGGGTGCAGACCGTCCCCGTCGAGACGCTCGCCGCCGACCCGGCCGCGCCCGGGCCGCACAGCGTGGCCACCCCGTACGACTACCGGTCCGAACCGCTGCCGTGGCGAGAGTTCAAGGCGCCGATGGAGGTCCGCGGCCACGTTGTGCAGCCGCGCGAGGTGGACGACGCACCGTTGGTGCTGTTCCTGCACGGGCGGCACCAACCCTGTTACGGGCCTGGCTGGAGTGGCGACTGGCCGTGCGACGGGCAGTCCCGCCCGGTCCCGAGCCAGCTCGGCTACGAGTACGTGCAACGCCGGCTCGCGACCCAAGGGTACGCGTCGGTGTCGATCGCCGCGAACGCGATCAACGCGCAGGACTACCAAAGCCCTGACGGCGGCGCGAAGGCCCGGTCCGCGCTGGTGCGACACCACCTGCGGCTGCTGGCGCAGTGGCAGCGCGCACCCCGGCACGCAGCCACGTTCGGTCGGATGAACCTCGACCGCACCGTGCTGGTGGGCCACAGCCGAGGCGGTGCGGGCGTCGCCCGAGCGGTGCTGGAGACGACGGCTGACGCGCCGTACGACGTGCTGGGACAGGTGCTGATCGCACCGACCAACTTCAGCAGCGTCGCCACACCGTACGTGCCCAGCGTGACCCTGCTGCCGTACTGCGACGGCGATGTGATCGACCTGCAGGGAGAGACGTACACCGACCTGGCTCGCGACCTCGGCACCGCGGATACCGCCTTCCGCAGCAGCGTGCTGATGCGGGGTGCGAACCACAACTTCTTCAACACCGAGTGGACCCCCGGCATCTCGCAGGCGCCGAGCTTCGACGACTGGTTCGACCAGCGGCACCGGCTCTGCGCCCGCAACAGCGACACCCGACTGACCGCGACGGAGCAGCGCCGCGCCGGGCTGTCGTGGGTCACCGCCGCGGTCCGGCTGTTCGGGGCCGGTGAGACCTCGATGCTCGAGGCGCTCGACGCCTCCGGTGCAGTCACGGTCCCGAAGCTTCGCGACGGTGCGGTCTGGACGCACGCGCTGGGGGGTGACCGTCGGCTGGTCCGGCCCGGCACCGACGCCGCCGCCGGCGGACCCGGTCAGCTGTGCCGCGCCATGGCGACGGGTGGCTTCTTGTTCCATCGTCGGCTGCCGATCTGCGGCGTGGGGCTGAACGAGCTCCGCATGCTGCACTGGTTCGTTGGCCGTACGAACGGGCTGCCGTGGCCGGTGCAGCTGCTGGCCGAGTGGCAACGAGCAGGACCGGCGGGCGGGCTGGCGCTCGACGACCCGCTGGACGCCACCGGCAGCGACACCAGCCTCGACCTTCGGGTGACGGTCGACCCGCGCGAGGGCGCCGCGCCGCTGCGAGTGCGGCTGACCGACGCCGACGGGTCGACCTGGACAAGCGCCAGGCAGAACCTCATTGCCATGACCGGTCACTACATCCGGACCTGGTGGGCGCAGACGTTGCGGGTCGACCTCGCGGCCGCACCGCCGCGGCTCGACCGCGCCGCCCTGACCGAGGTTGCGCTGGTGGCCAGCAGCGGCTCCGGGCGGGTATGGCTGCTGGACGCCGCCGCCCGCCGGCCGGCGTTGCTCCCGGTGCCGGACCGGTCCGTCCCCACCGTGTCGGTGCCGCGCCGGACCTCGACCGACGAGGGTGATCCGGGCGACCGGATCGAGGTGGACTGGCAGCTGAGCGCACCAGCGCCGTCGCCCGGACGGTTCGCGATCGTGGCCCGCTCGTCGTTCCGCGCCAGCGGGGGCTCGGTCTCGCTCGTCCGGGTCCCGGCGGGTGTCTCGTCGGGAACGGTCCAGATCGACTACGACTCCGACACGACCGACGACCTGCCGACTACGCGGCTCGGTCTCGAGGTGGTGCCGCTGCGCGACCTCGCGGTCGGATCGGATGTCGGGCGGCTGATCGTGCGCGACGACGACCCGAACGTCCGGGCCAGGGTGACCCGCCGCGACCCGAGCGTGAACCGGGGCGGCCGGATGACCTGGGTGGTCCGGCTGAACAAGGCGGTGGACTACAAGTTCGAGATCTTCGCGGGCGGACCGCGCACCCGGCCGGAGAGCGAGATGATGCGGGTCGGCGACACCCGACGGCGATGGGTGGACGACCACGTCGGCGGCCGCCCGAAGGCACTGCTCGGGCCAAGGGTCTTCGAGCTGCTGCGGTTCCGGCCGGGTGACCACGTGGAGCGGGTGTCGGTGCCGACCCGGGTCAACTCGCTGGTGCACGAGCACCCGCGGACGCTGACGCTGCGGTTCGAGGGTCGCGGCCTGGACGGCGGCGCCGAGCGGTCGACGATCCGGCTCCGCTGACCCGCGCTGCCAGCCCGCGAAGCCACGCGGGCGGGGCTAGCGTGTGACGCTATGCGCACCGGCATCCTCGACATCGGGTCGAACACCGGCCACCTGCTGGTGGTCGACGCGCACCGGGGTGCGGCGCCGCTGCCGGCGTACAAGTTCAAGCAGGAGCTGCGGCTGGCTGAGCACCTCGACGAGGACGGCGGGGTCGACGCGTCCGGCGTGCAGGCTCTGCTGGATTTCGTCGAGCAGGCGCAGAAGGTGGCCGACGACAAGGGCTGCGCGTCGGTCGTCGCGTTCGCGACCTCGGCGATCAGGGACGCAAGCAACGCCGACGAGGTGCTCGCCGAGGTGCGCCGGCACACCGGCGTCGAGCTGGAGGTGCTCCCGGGTGCCGACGAGGCGCGGCTCACGTTCCTCGCCGTACGGCGGTGGTTCGGCTGGTCGTCTGGACAGCTGGTGGTTTTCGACATCGGCGGCGGATCGCTCGAGATCGCCGCAGGTCGGAGTGAGAGCCCCGAGATCGTCCAGTCGCTGCCGCTCGGCGCCGGCCGGCTGGCCCGCGAGCACCTGAAGCGGCAGCCGCCGTCGGAGAAGGCAGTGTCAGCGCTGCGCCGCGACGTGCGACGGACCATCGCCCAGGACGCCGGGGAGGTGCTGCGCTGGGGTCCCGGCCACCTGGCGGTGGCGACCAGCAAGACGTTCCGGACGCTGGCCCGGATCTGCGGCGCCGCGCCGTCCTCCGACGGGCAGTACGTCCGCCGCGAGCTGGCGCACGACGTGCTGCTGGAGTGGCTGCCAAAGCTCGCCGGCATGTCGTGGAAGGACGTCGCCGAGCTGCCCGGGGTGTCCGCGCCGCGGGCGCACCAGGTGCTCGCCGGGGCGTTCGTCGCCGACGCGGTGCTCGAGCTGTTCGAGCTGTCGCGGCTGGAGATCTGCCCGTGGGCGCTCCGGGAGGGTGTGATCCTGGAACGCCTGGACCTGATGTGAGCCCCGAACGCCAACCGCCGGTCAGCGTCCCCGATGCACGGGTGGCGCTGTCCAGCGCATCAGTCTACCCGGAGCCGCTTGCGGCCGGCTTCGCGCTTTCCCGTGAGCTCGGGTACGACGCCGTCGAGGTGATGGTCGGGGTCGGCGAGCTGAGCCAGGACCTCGACGCCGTCCTCCGCCTGCAGGACGAGCACCAGGTGCCGGTCGTCGCCGTGCACGCGCCCTGCCTGCTGATCACCCAGCGCGTGTGGGGCACCGATCCGTGGGTCAAGCTCGAGCGAAGCGCCGAGATGGCCACCGCGGTGGGCGCGGACACCGTCGTCGTGCACCCGCCGTTTCGTTGGCAGCGCGACTACGCGCGCGGGTTCGTCGACGGGATCGCCCGGCTGGAGTCGGACACCGGGCTGGCCTTCGCGGTCGAGAACATGTACCCCTGGCGCGCCCGCGGCCGGCAGGTGCACGCGTACGCGCCGGGCTGGGACCCGGTGGAGCATGAGTACGCCCACGTCACCCTCGACCTGTCGCACACCGCCACCGCGCACGTCGACCCGCTGGCGATGGCTCGCGACCTCGGTGGCCGGCTGGCGCACGTACACATGGCGGACGGGTCGGGCTCAGGAAAAGACGAGCACCTGGTCCCAGGTCGAGGTGCGCAGCCGTGCGCGGAGTTCTGCGAGCTGCTCGCGACCGAGCACTTCACCGGACACGTGGTGGTGGAGATCAGCACCCGGCGCGCCGACGACCGCGACGAGCGGGTGACCGACCTGGCCGAGGCGCTGGCGTTCACCCGGCTGAACCTGGCGGCCCCGGGTTAGAGTCGGCGCGGCCGGGTCGACCGTGGGAGGTGCGCGCGTTGCTGAGGAGGTCGCTGCTGGCTCTGTCGCGGAGCTCGACCGTGCAGCGGCTGGTGACCACGCTTCCCGTGTCCAGCGGCGTCGTGACCCGCTTCGTTCCCGGTGAGACGACGCAGCAGGCGGTCGGGGCGACCGCTGCGCTGGCGGCCGATGGGTTGCAAGTCAGCCTCGACCACCTCGGCGAGGACACGCTCGACCGCGCGCAGGCCGACCGGATCGTCGACGAGTACGTCGGTCTGTTGGAGTCCCTTGCAGACGGCGGGCTGACGCCGGCCGCCGAGGTCTCGGTCAAGCTGTCCGCGGTCGGACAGGCACTGGGCGCGGACGGTGCCGCCGTGGCGCTCGACAACGTGCGCCGGATCTGTGTGTCGGCGCGCGCCGCAAGAACAACAGTGACGCTGGACATGGAGGACCACACCACCACCGACGCCACGCTGGACGCGCTCACCGAGCTGCGTCGGGACTTCCCCGAGACCGGCGGTGTCGTGCAGGCGTACCTGCGCCGGACCGAGGCCGACTGCAAGGACCTGGCTGCGGAGGGGTTGCGGGTCCGGCTGTGCAAGGGCGCGTACAAGGAGCCAGAGTCGGTGGCCTACCAGGACCGAGCCGACGTCGACCGCTCGTACGTGCGCTGCCTCAAGGTGCTGATGAACGGGCCGGGATACCCGATGGTCGCCACCCACGATCCGCGGCTGATCCGGATCGCCGACATGTTGGCCGGCCGCGCCGAGCGGGACGTCGACAGCTACGAGTACCAGATGCTGTACGGGATCCGCCCGGACGAGCAGCGCCGGATCGCGGGGTCGGGCAAGAAGATGCGGGTGTACGTGCCGTACGGCGACGAGTGGTACGGCTACCTGATGCGCCGCCTTGCCGAGCGGCCGCAGAACGTCGCGTTCTTCGCCCGCTCGCTGGTGAGCAAGGGCTGACGGTGTCCGGCCGCGGTCCCGGGCGCCGACCGGGAACCCCGGACACTCGTGGCGCAATCCTCGCCGCCGCCCGGAGGTCGTTCGCCGAGAAGGGGTTCGAGCGGACCACGATGCGGGCGATCGCAGTCGCGGCCGGCGTGACTCCTGGCCTCGTGCACCACTTCTTCGGCGCCAAGGACGACCTGTTCCTGGAGGCGCTGGCGGTGCCTTTCGACCCGCGCCAGATGCTCGCTGGCGCGGTCGAGGGGCCGCCGTCCGGGCTGGGGGAGCGGATCGCCAGCGCAGTGCTGCACACCTGGGAGGACGAGGTGCAGCGAGACGCGTTGCTTGCGTTCTTGCGGGCGGCGATGACCAACAGCGAGGTCGCGGCGCTGCTGCGCACCGGGATGCCGACGATCGCGCTCGGCGCGCTCGACGAGGTTGTGAACGGTTCGGACGCCCCGGTGCGGGTCGAGCTGGTCTTCAGCCAGATGCTGGGGGTGGCGATCGCGCGCTACGTCGTCGAGGTCGAGCCGCTCGCGTCACTGCCGGTCGACGAGCTCGCCCGCCGGCTCGGCCCGGTCCTCCAGCATCACCTCTTGGGTTGACAACCCCACGCCCCCGAGGGGACAATTAGCCATATGACCAATAACAGCGGGATCGCGGCGGTCCGGGTGGACCGGCTCGAGGTGGTCCGCGGTGGCAGCCAGGTGCTGCCCGAGTTGTCGTTCACCGTGCCGCGTGGGCAGGTGACCGGGCTGCTCGGGCCGTCCGGGTCGGGCAAGTCGACCCTGATGCGCGCGCTGGTCGGGGTGCAGAAGGTCCAGGGCGGGACAGTCGAGGTGCTCGGGTTGCCCGCCGGTGCGCGCGCGCTGCGGGACCGCGTCGGCTACGTCACCCAGGCACCGAGCGTCTACCCCGACCTGACCGTCACCGAGAACCTGAGCTTCTTCGCCCGGGTGCTACGAGCCCCGCTGACCCAGGTGGACGAGGTGCTCGAGCAGGTCGACCTCACCAGCCACGCCACCGCGCTCACCGGTCGGCTGTCCGGCGGTCAGCTGTCGCGGGTGTCGCTCGGGGTCGCGCTGCTCGGCTCACCGGAGCTGCTCGTGCTCGACGAGCCGACCGTCGGCCTCGACCCGGTGCTCCGGCGCGACCTGTGGGCGCTGTTCCACCGCCTTGCCGACGGTGGCGCGACCCTGCTGGTGTCCAGCCACGTCATGGACGAGGCCACCCGCTGCGACCGGCTGCTGCTGCTCCGCGAGGGCGAGCTGGTGGCCGACGACACCCCGCAGGGGCTGCTCGACCGCACCGGCGCGGCCGACGCCGAGGCCGCCTTCCTCGCCCTGGTCGAGCCCCGCGGAACCACCGAACGGGAGGTGCCGGCATGAGTCCACGTACGACGCTTGCGGTCGCGGGCCGGGTGCTCACCCAGCTGCGCCGCGACCACCGCACAGTCGCGATGTTGATCGTGATCCCGTGCGTGCTGCTGACGTTGCTGTGGTGGATGTTCGACGGCAACGAGATCGTGTTCAGCCGGCTGGGCCCACCGCTGCTGGCGCTGTTCCCCTTCATCGTCATGTTCCTCGTGACCTCGGTGACCACGCTGCGCGAGCGCTCGTCCGGCACGCTCGAACGACTGCTCACCACTCCGATGAGCAAGGCCGACCTGCTCGTCGGGTACGCGCTCACATTCGGTCTGGTGGCGCTGGTGCAGGCCGTCGCCGCGGTCGGGCTGTGCATCGGACTGCTCGGCCTCGACGTGCAGGGCGAGGTGTGGGTGCTCGGCCTGGTCGCGGTGCTGAACGCCGTGCTCGGCACCGCGCTCGGCCTGTTCGTGTCCGCGTTCGCCGAGACCGAGTTCCAGGCGGTGCAGTTCATGCCGGCGCTGGTGCTGCCGCAGGTGCTGCTCTGTGGGCTGTTCGTCTCGCGCGACGCGTTGCCGGACGTGCTGTCGGCGATCTCGGACCTGCTGCCACTTTCGTACGCCGTCGACGCGATGCGGGAGGTACAGGACCAGCCGGCGTGGACCGCCGATCTGAGCGCCGACGTCGGTGTGATCGCCGGGTTCGCTTTGCTGGCCCTCGCGGTCGGTGCCGCAACGCTCCGCCGCCGGACGGCATGAGCATGACGCGGTGCTCGGCCTGCTCGGTGTACGACGACGGCATGACTGCGTACGACTTCGGGCCCGGGCATCCGCTGGCGCCGGTGCGGGTCGACCTCACCATGCGGCTCGCCCGTGCGTTGGGGGTTGTCGCCGCCGACGGGGGAGATGGGCTGTTGGAGCAGGTCGATGTCCCCCCGACGGACGACGACCTGCTGCTGCTCGTGCACGAACCGTCGTACATCGACGCGGTCCGCGCAATGAGCGAGCGCCCGACCCAGGACTTCGCGCACGGCCTTGGCACGCCGGACAACCCGGTGTTCGCCGGGATGCACGAGGCGTCGAGCCGGGTCGTTGCCGCGACCGTCGAGGCGGCGCGCCGGGTCTGGTCCGGCGACCGGTTGCACGCGACCAGCATCTGCGGTGGGCTGCACCACGCGATGCCGGGGTGGGCCAGCGGCTTCTGCGTTTACAACGACCCGGCGGTCGCGATCGCGTGGCTGCTCGACCAGGGCCTCGACCGGATCGCCTACGTCGACGTCGACGTGCACCACGGCGACGGCGTCCAGCACGTCTTCTGGCACGACCCGCGGGTGCTGACGGTGAGCATCCACCAGTCCCCGCTGACGCTGTTCCCGGGCACCGGCGACCCGACCGAGATCGGCGGACCCGGCGCCGAAGGCACCGCCGTCAACGTGGCGCTGCCGCCCGGCACGTCGGACGCCGGCTGGCTGCGGGCGTTCCACTCGGTGGTGCCCGACGTCGTCCGGGCCTTCCAGCCGGACCTGCTGCTCACCCAGCACGGCTGCGACAGCCACGCGTCGGACCCGCTGGCGAACCTGATGCTGAGCGTCGACGGGCAGCGGGCGTCGTACCTCGCGCTGCACGACCTCGCGCACGAGCTTTGCGACGGCCGGTGGGTGGCGACCGGCGGCGGGGGTTACGCGATCGCCGAGGTGGTGCCGCGCGCGTGGACCCACCTGCTGTCGGTCGTCGCCGGCGCGCCGCTGGACCCGGCGACCGCCGTGCCGGACGGCTGGCGCAGACACGTGGCTGGCACTCTCGGCGCCAGCACGCCCACCAAGATGACCGACGGGAGCCCAGCGGAGTTCACTGGCTGGGAAAACGGCTACGACCCCGGCTCCTGGCTGGACCGGTCGGTCCACGCGACCCGGTCGGCGGTCTTCCCCGCGCTGGGGCTGGACCCGGGGGCCTGAGCGCCCGCTCGAGACACTCATCCGATCGGCCATTTCCCGCTAAGACCAGCGGATCCTCCCCTATCCCACGCGTACCAGGAGGCACTAGCCTCCCCGCAAGCACGTACGCCTGGTCTTCGGTGGGGAAGCCGAAGAGCGTCCCGTGCAGGAAGTGCGGTGCGCGATGACTTCCACCAGCGGGGATACCGCCCTCTCGGAAGTGCGGTTCCTGACCGTGGCCGAGGTGGCCACTCGGATGCGGGTGTCCAAGATGACCGTCTACCGGCTGGTCCACTCCGGCGAGCTGGAGGCGGTGCGGGTGGGCCGGTCCTTCCGCGTCCCCGAGCCTGCGGTCGACGACTACCTGCGCAAGAGCTTCTACCAGGCCGGCTGACCGGCCCCTTCGTCCGCCGGAAGCCACCCGATGCCGCGCCGCTAGGGTGGCGCCGTGGGTTCGGTCATCAAGAAGCGCCGCAAGCGGATGGCGAAGAAGAAGCACCGCAAGCTGCTGAAGAAAACCCGCGTGCAGCGCCGGCGCGCCGGCAAGTGAGCCGTGGGCCGCGTCGTCCTGGTCACCGGCGTCGCCGGGCAGCTCGGGTCTGAGACCGCCCGCCGCCTCTCGACCGACCCCGAGGTGGACAAGGTCGTCGGCGTCGACGTGCTCCCGCCACGCGGCGACCTCGGCTCGGTCCGGTTCGTACGGGCCGATATCCGCAACCCCGTCATCGCAAGGGTGCTGGCGGTCGAGGACGTGGACACGGTCGTACACATGAGCGTGCTGGCCACCCCGGGGCGGGTCGGCGGGCGCACGTCGATGAAGGAGACCAACGTCATCGGCACCATGCAGCTGCTGGCCGCCTGCCAGCGCGCTCCCGACGTCCGCCGGTTGGTGCTGAAGTCGTCGACCGCCGTCTACGGTGCCTCTCCGCGCGACCCCGCGATCTTTACCGAGGACACCGAGCCGCGACGGTTGCCGCGGTCGGGGTACGTCAAGGACTGCTCGGAGGTGGAGGGGTACGTACGCGGCTTCGGTCGCCGCCGCGACGATGTCGCGCTCACCGTGCTGCGCTGCGCCAACCTGCTCGGTCCGAGGCTGGACACGCCGTTCGCGCAGTACCTGCGGCTGCCCGCCGTTCCGACAGTGCTCGGGTTCGACCCACGGGTGCAGCTGCTGCACGTCGACGACGCACTGGAGGTCCTGCACCGAGCCGCCGTAGGCACACTGCCCGGAACCTTCAACGTCGCCGGCGACGGCGTGCTGACGCTGTCCCAGCTGGTGCGCCGGCTGGGCCGGCCGACCGTTCCGGTGCCGTCCGTCGGCGTCGGCGCCGTCGGCCAGACGTTGCGCCGCACCGCGGGGCTGGACTTCTCCGGTGACCAGCTGGCCTACCTCACGTACGGTCGGGTGGTGGACACCACGGCGCTGCGGGAGCGGTTCGGCTACACGCCGAAGTGGAGCACCGCGCGCACCCTCGATGACTTCGCGGAGGCGGGCCGGGTCGAGGACGCGGTGGCCGCCGGGCTGACCGCAGGGTGCGGCGATGGCTGAGGCCGAGGTGATCCCGCTCGGGGTCCGCGGCCGGCCAGGGCGTGGCAACGCCGGCGCCACCGCGAGCAAGGCGTCCCGCGCGTTGGTGTCGTCGAGGCCGATGGCCGCGCCGACCGCATCCGCCCTGCCGCCGGAGCCGACCACCGATGAGCGGGTGGCGGAAGCGCTGGCGTTGTTGCGCCGCCGGCTCACCGGGGCGTACGAGGTCGACGAGTTCGGCTTCGACGCCGAGCTGACGTCGACGGTCTTCATGTCGCTGCTGCGGCCGGTGGCCGAGCACTGGTTCCGGATCGAGGTCCGGGGCGTCGAGAACATTCCCGCCAACGGCGGCGCGCTGCTGGTTGCCAACCACTCCGGCACGATCCCGGTCGACACCCTGATGACCGGGCTGGTCGTCCACGACCACGCTGAGCGGCATCTGCGCGCGCTGGGCGCGGACCTGGTCTTCGGCTTGCCGTTCGTGTCCGGGCTGGCCCGCAAGGGTGGCGTCACGCTGGCGTGCACCGAGGACGCGGAACGGTTGCTCGGCGCTGGCGAGCTGGTGGGCGTCTGGCCGGAGGGCTTCAAGGGGATCGGCAAGCCGTACTCGGAGCGCTACAAGCTGCAGCGCTTCGGTCGCGGCGGGTTCGTGTCAGCGGCGATCAGGACCGGCGTGCCGATCGTGCCGTGCTCGATCGTCGGCGCCGAGGAGATCTACCCGCTGATCGGCAACCTGCCGACGCTGGCGCGGCTGCTCAAGGTCCCGTACGTGCCGATCACGCCTTTCTTCCCGCTGCTCGGCCCCCTGGGTCTGGTGCCGCTGCCGAGCAAGTGGATCATCGAGTTCGGCGAGCCGGTCCGCACCGACTCGTTCGCGACCGGCGGCGCGGACGACCCGATGCTGGTGTTCAACGTGACCGACCAGGTGCGAGAAACCATCCAGCAGACGCTCTACCAGCTGCTCGTTGACCGCGAGCACGTGTTCCGCTGAGGTTGGTGCTACGGGAGCTCGAGGTTGGGCGGAGTCACCGGGACGTCGTCCACGGTGTCGTTGACGTCGTCAACCACGTCGTCAACGGTGTCACCGCCGCCATTGCCGCCACCGCCACCGCCACCGAGCAGGTCGTCGACGGCGTCGTTGAGGTTCTCATCATCGAGCGCGTTGCCCGGGTTGCCGAGCGGAACCTCGACGTCGTCGGACTCGTCGCCGGTGCTGGGTGGCGACACCGGTGGCTGCGTCGCCGATGGGGTGCCCGGGGTCACGTCGCCGGGCTCCTCGCCGCCGCCCGCGCCGGTGAGGTCAGCGGGGTCGACTGACGGCAGCTGCACGCCGAGCTCGGCCTGGTCGGTGCCGGTCGCGGGCAGCCCACCGACCGCGATCAGCCCCTCACCGTCGGCAGGGGAGATGATCGCCTGCCAGCCGGCCGTGACCAGGTCGGTCGACACGGTCACGGCGGCGCCGCCGTCGGCGCAGGCGGGGCAGAGCTGGATGGCTTGCTCGTCGATCGTGGAGACCGTCGCGGCGGCGGCGGCGAACGCCTCGGCCGCCGCGATCGGCAGCATCGAGCCGAGGTCGGTCAGCGTGGCGCCGTACCCCTCGGCGTACTCGTGCAGGACCTGGAGGTCTGCCGGGTCGTCGGTCTCCTGGTACGACGACATCAGGTGGTCGCCGCCGGCGGTGGCGGAAGCGGTGAAGTCCTCGAGCGTGGCGACAATGCGCTCGTTGGCGGCCGGGTCGTCGGAGCCCAGCAGGGCGCCCACCTCGGCCAGCCGGGTCTCGCCCATGTCCAGCTCGGCCCGGCCCTGCGAGCCGTCGCTCGTGGCCAGGCCCAGCTCGACCTGTTCCACGCCACGCTTGACCGGGTAGAGCAGCTCGCCGGGTATGGCCGCAGCGCTCGCGGACGCGAGGCCGGCGCCGCCGCCGAGGGCGACGAAGGTGCCGGCGGCCGCGGCCAGGCCGACGCGACGACGTAGCGGGGTGGCGGTCGTCAGCGGTGCCCGGCGGCGGGCCTCGCCGCCGCGCTGGGTGGGCAGGAACTCGCGCTCCGCGGTGGCGACCAGCTGGGCACGTAGACCAGCGGCGAAGTCGGTGCTCGGCTGCACGGCGGGCAGCGCACGTACGGCCTCGGCGACGCCGACCAGCCGGCGCACCTCGACGTCGGCGCTGTCACGCCGGCGGTCGAGGACGTCGGCGAGCTCGACCGCCTTGCGGCGGGTCGGCATCAGCGGCGTCTTCACGGCCTCGGTCCCTGTCGTGCAGGGGCGTCCAGCCGCCCCCGGTTCACTGATGGCAACGAGTCGCGCCGCCGCGGGGTTACGGCGTGCCACCGGCGGGTCTTGCCCGGGATGGACCACTCGCGGCCGGTCATCGCAGGTCCTCGGGGAGCCACCTGGCGAGATTGCGCACGGCGCGTAGCTGGAGCTGCTTGACCGCGCCGTCGGAGCGCTCCAGCGCCTCAGCCGTCTCCGCTATCGACAGCCCCTGGAGGAACCGCATCACCACGCAGTCGCGCTGCTCGTCGGGGAGCCGGCGCAGCGCCTCGGCCAGCACCTCGTGGGTGAGCCGGGTCAGCGCCAGGTCCTCGGGCCCGGGCGCCACCACGGTGTTCTCCGGCAGCTCGTCCGACACGGTCTCCAGCCGGGACCGGCTGGACTTGTAGTGGTCGGTGATCAGGTTGCGGGCGATCGTGGTGAGCCAGGCCCCGAAGTCGCGGCCCTGCCAGCGGAACGAGTTGATCGCGCGAAGCGCCCGAAAGAACGTCTCGCCGGTCAGGTCCTCGGCCAGCTGGGTGCTCGACGTGCGGTGATAACAGAAGCGGTACACACCGGTGACGTACCTGTCATAGAGCTGACCGAACGCGCCGGAGTCGCCGGCCTGGGCTCGTCGGACCAGGTCGACACCGCTGGGCTCGTCGGTGTCCTGGTCATCGGGCGGCAGAGCGGGGGGCGGCCCGGACGGTACGCCCCGTCCGCGACTCGGGCGGGCGGCGGGTGGGTGCACCTGGCTCAGCAGCAGGTCGAAGCCGGTGGGCACTGGTCCCGCGGCAAGGGCGGGGGTGCGGGCGACCTGGAGGACCAGCTCGCACAGGGCATCGAGCCCGGTGCGGGAGCGGTGGCCGGCACCACCGCTCGATGCCGCTCCCATGCCCGCTCCTCCCCGGAAGTCCGCTGGTGGCCCAGCCTCGACAGCCTAGGCGGGTCGGCGGCGGGCTGCCACTTTCCCGCGGTGGGCACCGGTCATCTCAGCCGGCGGCGCAGTGCCAGCCCGGCCACGGCCCCGCCGGTGACTGCCCCCGCCACCGCGGCGCCCGCCGCGCCGACCCGGGCCGCCTTGCGCCCGGTCCGGTAGTCGTAGACCTGCCAGCCGCGCTCGCGGGCGTGCGTACGCAGCGCGGAGTCCGGGTTGATCGCGCATGGCGAGCCAACCAGGCTGAGCAGCGGCAGGTCGTTCGAGGAGTCGGAGTACGCGGCGCACCGGGCCAGGTCGAGCCCCTCCCGCTCGGCCAGCGCGCGGACCGCCTCGGCCTTGGCGGAACCGTGCAGCAGGTCGCCGACCAGCCGCCCGGTGTAGACCCCGTCCACGTGCTCGCTCACCGTCCCGAGCGCGCCGGTCAGCCCGAGCCGGCGGGCCAGGATGCGGGCGATCTCGACCGGCGCCGCGGTGACCAGCCACACCCGCTGCCCGCGGTCCAGGTGCTGCTGGGCGAGCGCCCGCGTGCCGGGCCAGATCCGGTGCGCCATCGCCTCGCCGAAGATCTCCTCCCCGATCTCTTCCAGCTCCGCGACCGAGTGTCCGGTGATGAACGCGAGCGCGCTGTTGCGCGCCTGCTCGACGTGGTCGGGGTCCTCGACCCCGACGATCCGGAACCGGGTCTGCTGCCACGCGGCCGACACGATGTCGCGGGTGGTGAAGAACTTGCGCCGGTAGAGCCCGCGCGCCAGGTGGAAGATCGACGCGCCCTGCATGATCGTGTTGTCCACGTCGAAGAACGCTGCAGCGGTGGGGTCCGGCGATACCGCCAGCGCCCGCTCCACCTCGGCGGCAGCGGCCGACGCCGCGCCGGCCAGCACCGACCGCGCCCGCAGATCGGTGCGGCGGGGTTCCCGGCGGGCCACGATCGCAGCGTAGCCGCGCCGGGCAGCAGCACTTCGTCGTGCGAGACTGCCGCGCGTGAGCGAGCAGGGGGCCGCCGCCGGACGCGGTCAACGTTGCGGACCTGGCGCGCACGCGCGCGGCCGATCGCCCGGCCGCACCGGCGCTGGTCGATGTCGTACGAGACATGACGCTCACCTGGGCAGAGCTGGACGACCAGGTGGACTCGCTATCGGCGGGCCTGTCCGCGGCCGGGTTGGTGGCCGGCCAGCGGGTCGCGTTCGCGCTGGCCAACAGCACGACGTTCGTCGTGACCTACCTGGCGGTCGCGAGGTGCGGACTGGTGGCGGTGCCGATGAACCCGCACAGCGCGACCGGCGAGCTGGTCCGGATGCTCGCCGACAGTGGCGCCCGCCTGGTCGTGGGCGACTCCACCACCGCCGACGCGCTACGCGCGGCCGTCGCGGACCAGGAAACCGCGCCAGCTCTGGCCGTCGACGGCGCGCCTGCCGAGCCCGGCGAGCGCCCGTACGACGAGCTGCTCGCCGGGGGCCGGGCACGGGTCGTCAGTCCGGCCGACCCCGAGAACCTCGCAGCGCTGCTCTACACCTCCGGGACCAGCGGCCGGCCGCGCGGCGCGATGCTCAGCCACCGCGCGCTGCTCGCCAACATCGAGCAGGTGGCCGCGGTGGAGCCGCCGCCGACCAGGCCGGACGACGTCGTGCTCGGGCTGCTGCCGCTGTTCCACGTCTATGGCCTCAACGCCGTGCTCGGCCAGGTGCTCGCGCAGGGCGGCGCCAGCCTGGTGCTGGTGGACCGGTTCGACCCGGAGGAGACGCTCCGCCTCGTCGCCGAACGGGCGGTGACGAACGTCCCGGTCGCGCCGCCGGTGGTTGCGGCGTGGGCGGGTCGCCCCGATGCGGCCGAGCTGCTGGCTGGCGTGCGGCTGGTGCTGTCCGGCGCGGGGCCCGCTCGACCCCGAGCTGGGCCGGCTGCTGGCCACCGAGGCAGGCGTCGCCGTCGAGCAGGGGTACGGGCTCACCGAGGCGCGCCGGTTGTCACCACCACGCTGACCTCGGGTGCGCTCGCGGGCGGCGAGCGACCCGACCCGGCCGCCGTCGGCGGGCCGCTGCCCGGGGTGGAGATCGAGGTCCGCGATCCCTGCGGCAGTCTGGTCGCGCGCGACGACCCCGGGCAGGTCTGGGTCCGCGGGCCTAACCTGTTCTCCGGGTACTGGCCGGACGGAGCCGAGCGACCGGAGCCCGACGGCTGGTGGGCCACCGGCGACATTGGGCTGATCGACCGGTACGGCGACCTGGTGCTGGTCGACCGGCTGCGCGAGCTGGTGATCGTCAACGGCTTCAACGTGTATCCCAACGAGGTGGAAGCGGTGGTTGCCGAGGTGCCCGAGGTTGCGGAGGTGGCCGTCATCGGGGTGCTGGACGAGACCACGGGCGAGGCGGTGCTGGCGTTCGTCGTCGCCGGCCCGAACGCGGTCAGCCCCGACCTGACCGAGGCCGTGAGTTCGCACTGCGCCGCCCGGCTGGCGCGCTACAAGCGGCCCCGCGACGTCACCGTGGTTGACGGCCTGCCGCACTCCGCGACCGGCAAGGTCGCCAAGGGTCGGCTGCGCGCGCAGGCGCGCCGCGACCTGGTGCTGCCGTGAGCGACCCGATGACAGAGCCGGTCCCGCACAGCACCGACGCCACGGTCGTTCTGTACGGGCGCGAGCGCTGCCACCTGTGCGACGTTGCCCGCGATGTCGTACGTGCTGTCTGCGCGGACACCGGCACCGATTGGGTGGAGGTGGACGTCGACACCGACCCCCAGCTGGTCGACGCCTTCACCGAGCAGGTGCCGGTGTGCTTCGTCGACGGCCGCAAGCACGCGCACTGGCGGGTCGACGAAGCAGAGCTTCGCACCGCGCTGGCCCAGGCGTGACCCCGCCGCGGATTTTGTGCCCGCGTTCACAAGTTCCTACAGTGGGTGGCTGACCAGACCCCACAAAGAGGACCCAGCAGCACCGTGACCGACGTACGCACCCCCCGCGACGCGGCCGCCCGGGGAATCCCTGAGGCGACGATCGCGCGGCTCCCGGTCTACCTGCGCGCTCTCACCGCGCTGGCCGACCGCGAGGTGACGACGGCCTCCAGCGAGGAGCTCGCCGCCGCCGCGGGGGTCAACTCGGCCAAGCTGCGCAAGGACCTGTCCCACCTGGGCTCGTACGGCACCCGGGGGGTCGGCTACGACGTCGAGTACCTGCGCTACCAGATCGCCCGTGAGATCGGGCTGACCCAGGACTGGCCGGTCGTCATCGTCGGGATGGGCAACCTCGGCCAGGCGCTGGCCGGCTACGGCGGGTTCGCCTCGCGCGGCTTCCGGGTCGTCGGCCTGGTCGACAACGACCCGCGCCGGGTCGGCGAGTCGTACGGCGGCGTGACCGTGCGGCACATCGAGGAGCTGTCGGCGCTGGTAGCCGACAGCGGAGTGTCGATCGGCGTGCTGACCACTCCCGGCCACGTGGCGCAGGAGGTCGCCGACCGACTGGTTGACGCCGGCGTCTCGTCGATCCTCAACTTCGCGCCCACTGTCATCGTCGTCCCCGACGGCGTCGACGTCCGCAAGGTCGACCTGTCCATCGAGCTGCAGATCCTCGCCTACCACGAACAGCGCAAGGCCGCCGCTGACGCACGGATGGTGCACCAGTGAGCGTCCTCGTCGTCGGCATCTCCCACCAGACCGCGCCGGTCGGGCTGCTCGAGCGGCTGGCGCTCGACAGCGACCGAGCCGGCAAGCTCGCCCAGTCCGTCGGCGGCACCGAGCACGTGGCCGAGGCGCTGGTCGTCGCCACCTGCAACCGGGTCGAGGTCTATGCCGACGTCGACCGGTTCCACGGCAGCGTCGAGGACGTGTCCGAGCTGCTGTCCTCGGCCGCGGGCGGCGCGCGCGCCGACGTCATCCCGCACCTGTACGTGCACTACGACGACGCCGCGATCGCGCACCTGTTCGCGGTGGCATCTGGCCTCGACTCGATGGTGGTGGGGGAGAGCCAGATCCTCGGTCAGGTGCGCGCCGCGTTGCAGCGCGGCCAGGAGCAGGGCTCGGTCGGGCCCGTGCTCAACGGCGCGTTCCAGCAGGCGCTGCGGGTCGGCAAGCGCGGCCACGCCGAGACCGGCATCGACCAGGCCGGCCCGTCCGCGGTGACCGCAGCGCTCGACCGGCTCGCCGAGCTCGGCGTCGACGCGAAGAGCACCACAGCCATGGTGGTCGGCGCGGGCGCGATGGCCGGGCTCGCGGTCGCACAGCTCTCCCGCCGTGGCGCGGCGCAGGTCGTGGTGGTCAACCGGACGCCGCAGCGGGCCGAGCGGCTCGCCGCCTCGGTGCGGGGACGCGCCGCGGACCTACGCGACCTCGCCGCCGAGCTTGCTGCCGCCGACCTTGTCGTCTCGTGCACCGGCGCCACCGGCGTGGTGGTGTCCGCCGAGGACGTTGCCGCCGCGCTGTCGGCCCGGTCGCCCGAGCGCCCGCTGGGCATCGTCGACCTGGCGCTGCCGCACGACGTGGATCCGATCGTCACGAAACACCCGGCCGTACGCCACGTCGGGCTCGCCGCGCTGGCGACGGAGCTGGCCGACGGGGAGACCGCCGAGGACGTGGCGGACGTGCGCCGCATCGTCGGCGAGGAGGTCGCCGCATACGTCGGCGCGCGGGGTGCCGCCCGGGTGACGCCAACGGTGGTCGCGCTGCGGTCGATGGCGACCGAGGTCGTCGACGCCGAGCTCGGCCGGCTGCTCGCCCGGCTGCCGGACCTCGACGACGAGGCGCGCGCCGAGGTCGAGCTCGCCGTTCGCCGGGTCGCGGGCAAGCTGCTGCACGCCCCGACCACCAGGGTCAAGGAGCTGACCGGCCAGCCGGCCGGGATGTCCTACGCCGAGGTGCTCGCCGAGCTGTTCTCGCTGCCGTCCGGCACCGTCGAGGCGGTCACCCAGCCCGAGGGTGCGCCGTGACCCGGCAGGTACGGATCGGTACCCGCGCCAGCGCGCTGGCTCGGGCCCAGAGCTCCGTCCTCGCCGACCGGATCTCCGCAACTGGTCGCATCGTCGAGCTGGTCGACGTCACGACCAAGGGCGACGTCGACGCCAGACCGCTGACTGCGATCGGAGGAGCCGGGGTGTTCACGTCGGCGCTTCGCGACGCGCTGCTTGCGGGCGAGCTCGACGTGGCGGTGCACTCGCTCAAGGACCTGCCCACCGCGCCGCTCGACGGGCTCGTTGTCGCCGCGGTGCCGAGCCGCGACGACCCACGCGACGTGGTCGTCGCACGCGACGGGCTCACCCTCGCCACGCTCCCGGCCGGCAGCACGGTCGGCACCGGCGCGCCGCGGCGGGCCGCGCAGCTGCACGCGCTCGGCCTTGGTCTAGAAGTGGTCGACGTTCGCGGCAACGTCGACACCAGGCTCGCGAAGGTCGCCCACGGCGACCTGGACGCTGTGCTGCTCGCCCGCGCGGGTCTGGCCCGGTTGGGCCGGCTCGCCGCCGCCACCGAGGTGCTCGACCCGATGCAGATGCTGCCGGCACCGGGCCAGGGCGCGCTCGCGGTCGAGTGCCGCGCCGATGACGAGCTGGTCGCCGAGCTGCGCGACCTGCTCGACGATCCGGACTCGCGCGCGGCGGTCACCGCGGAGCGCGCGTTCCTCGCCGCCGTCGAGGCCGGCTGCCTCGCGCCACTGGGCGCGCTGGCCGAGCGGGTCTCGGTCGACGACGAGACCGACGAGCTGTGGCTGCGCGGCGTGGTCGTCGACCCGTCCGGACAGCCGCAGCTCCGGCTGTCCGCCACCGGTTCGCCCCTGGAGCCCGAGGCCGTTGGCGCCAAGCTGGCCGCGGAGATGCTGGCCGCCGGTGCCGCCGACCTCATCCATGCGGGAGGCGCGCCGTGACCAAGCCCAAGCCAATGCCCAAGCCAAAGCCCAGGACCAAGCCGACCAAGAAGAAGAAGGCATCCGTGACCAGCACCGCCCGCACCCGTACGACCAGCCAGGCCGCACGCTCCAGGCGCCCCGCCAGGCGCCCGGGGCGGGTGTCGTTCGTCGGCACCGGCCCCGGTGACCCGGGTCTGCTGACGGTTCGTGCCGTCGAGCTGATCCGCGCCGCTGACGTCGTCATCACCGACTCAGCCGAGCACGACGCGCTCGTCGACGGTCTCCGTACGGACGGGGCCGAGCCGCCGACGGTCATCGACGGCGCCAGCAACGGCTCCGGGTCGCCGCTGACCCAGTCCGCGCGCGGCCGGCTGGTGGTCAAGCACGCCAAGGGCGCCCGACGGGTGGCGCGGCTGATCGCCGGCGACCCGTGGCTGCACGCCGCCGGCGCCGAGGAGGCGATCGCGTGCGCGAAGGCGGGCGTGCCGTTCGACGTGGTGCCCGGTGTCTCGCCGGCGGCCGGTGTCGCCGCGTACGCGGGCGTCCCGCTGACCACAAGGAAGCACCGCGAGGTGTCGTTCGTCCGGGCCACCGGCAAGGTGGACTGGTCGGCGTACGCAGCCGACCAGACGCTGGTGCTGCTGTCGGCCGTCGGTGTGATCGGTGAGATCGCCTCCGCGCTGGTCGACGCTGGCCGTATCGGTGACACGCCGGTCGCGGTGACCCGGGTCGGCACCACCACCTCGCAGCACACGGTCGTGTCCACGCTGGACGACGTGGCCGCAGACCTGTCTGCCGCCGACGTGTCCCCGGACGCGATCGTCGTCGTTGGTGACGTGGTCGACCTGCGCGAACAGCTCAGCTGGTTTGAGACAAAGCCGCTCTTCGGCTGGCGGGTGCTGGTGCCGCGCACCAAGGAGCAGGCCGGCGCGCTGTCCGAGCGGCTGCAGGCGCACGGCGCGGTTCCGGAGGAGGTGCCGACGATCTCGGTCGAGCCGCCGCGCAACCCGCAGCAGATGGACAAGGCGATCCGCGGGCTGGTCGAAGGCCGCTATGAGTGGATCGCGTTCACGTCGGTGAACGCGGTTCGCGCGGTCCGCGAGAAGTTCGACGAGTACGGGCTGGACGCGCGGGCGTTCTCCGGGCTGAAGGTCGCGGCCGTCGGCGCCGCCACCGCGGACGCGATCAGGACCTGGGGGATCCGACCCGACCTGGTGCCTGTTGGTGAGCAGTCGGTGCGCGGCCTGCTCGAGGAGTGGCCGCCGTACGACGACATGCTCGACCCGATCAATCGGGTGTTCCTCCCGCGCGCTGACATCGCGACCGAGACGTTGGTGGCCGGGCTGATCGACCTGGGCTGGGAGGTCGACGACGTCACGGCCTACCGCACCGTACGGGCGGCGCCGCCGCCGGCGCCGGTGCGCGAGGCGATCAAGGCGGGCAAGTTTGACGCGGTCGTCTTCACCTCGTCGTCGACGGTGCGCAACCTGGTCGGGATTGCGGGCAAGCCCAACCCGATCACCATTGTCGCTTGCATCGGCCCGGCAACGGCCAAGACAGCCGAGGAGCACGGGCTGCGTGTCGACGTGCGTGCCGACGAGCCGTCGGTCGAGGTGCTTGCCGAGGCGTTGGCCGACTTCGGGCTGCAGCGGCGGATGGCGTCGCTCGAGGCCGACGAGCCGGTCATCCGCCCGTCCGAGAGCCGCCCCGCTGCCCGGCGCAAGGCCTAGGTCTGGCTGTGGCGTTCCCCGAGCACCGACCGCGCCGGCTTCGGGTCTCGCCCGCCGTCCGGCGCCTGGTCGCCGAGACCACAGTGCAGCCGCGGCAGCTGGTGCTGCCGCTGTTCGTCCGCGCCGGCGGCACCGAACCGGTCCCTGTCCCGAGCATGCCCGGCGTCGTGCAGCACAGCCGGGACTCGATGCGCAAGGCGGTCGCGGACGCAGCCGCGCTCGGGCTGGGCGGCGTGATGCTGTTCGGCATCCCGTCGCACAAGGACGCCGTCGGCTCCGGCGCCACCGACTCGGACGGCGTGCTGACCGTCGCGATCCGCGACGCCGCTGCGGAGGCCGGTGACGCGCTGGTGGTGATGAGCGACCTTTGCCTCGACGAGTTCACCGACCACGGGCACTGCGGGGTGCTGGACTCGCGCGGTCACGTCGACAACGACGCGACGCTCGCTCGCTATGCGGAGATGGCGGTGCTACACGCTTCTGTTGGGGTTCACCAGGTGGGCACGAGCGGGATGATGGACGGCCAGGTGGCTGCCGTACGTGCGGCGCTGGACTCCGCCGGGCAGCTGGACACGGGCATCCTCGCGTACGCCGCGAAGTACGCGTCTGCGTTCTACGGGCCGTTCCGCGACGCAGTGCAGAGTTCGCTGGTCGGCGACCGGCGCGCGTACCAGCAGGACCCGGCCAACTTGCGCGAGGCGGTGCTCGAGGCGCGCACCGACGTTGTCGAGGGCGCGGATGTCGTGCTGGTGAAGCCGGCGCTCGGGTATCTCGACGTGGTGCGCGCGGTGCGTGAGGCCGTCGATGTCCCGGTGGGTGCGTACAACGTCTCCGGTGAGTACGCGATGGTCGAGGCCGCCGCCGAGCGCGGCTGGATCGACCGCGAGCGCACGATCCTCGAGGTGCTCACCGGCATCCGGCGCGCGGGTGCAGACGTCGTGCTCACGTACTGGGCCGCCGAGGCGGCCACCCTGCTCCGTTGACGCACCCACCCCGCCTGGCGATCCTCCGACAGAGTCAGCGAGCGTCTTTCCACAGCGGCGAGGGGAACCTCAACAGCACCCGTGTGCCGCCGAGCCACTCGGTCAGCCGCGCCGCCTCCCGCTCGAAGGCGTGCATCGCCTCGGACCCAACGTCCTCGAGCGCCTGCAGCTCGACCTCCCCGGTCTCGGTCTGCCGCCAGCCGCCGACGATCCGTCCGTCCCACCACATCGTCGGTCCGGCGTTCCCGTTGGTGTCGAACAGCTGTTGCTTGTACGGGCCGAGGTACCAGTCGCGTTCATACCAACCCATCGTGGTCGGATCCAGCGCCGGAAGCAGCGCGGCCCACGGCTCGCCCGGTTCGGTCGGCTCGAGGTCGTCGGGCAGCAGATAACCGGTCTGCCCGTCCAGGTCGACCTCGACCGCGTTCAGGTCGGCCAACGCCCTGCGTACCACGGTGACCGTTGAGCCGAGCCACCATTTGATATCGGCGGCGGTACCAGGTCCGAACGATCGCAGCCAGGCCTCGACCAGTCCGGCCACGCCTTCGGCAGCGGTCATCGGCGCAACCTCCGCGCAGAGCCACGAGCTCATCGATGCCCAGCGCGGTCGCGACGTGTTCCACCCGCCGTCGTTCGACGCACGCACGATCCGTCCTTGCGCGGACAGGACGGTGAGGACGCGTGGGCCGACTGCAACTTGTCCGCCCCACGACCTGCCCTCCCCGTACGTCATCGAGCCTTCGAGCAGTGGGATCTCGTCGCGCAGCTCGGACGACGTCGCCTCCCGACCGTCGGGCAGCGCCGCGAGCACGACCTCGCACGCCTGGTTCAGCCAGCGCTCGCCGTTGCGGTGCAGTCCTGCTTTCTCGACCTCCCCGATAAGCCGGTGTCGCTCAAAATCGGCGACGCGCTCGCTGGCACCTGCCTGCGTAGCGGCGAGGATGCCGCGGGGGAAGACGAACAGGGTCCGACGCATGGCCAGGTGTTTGACCAGCGACCGGTCGACGTACAGCGCACGGTCGAGGTCGGACATCGCCATGCCGTCGACCCGGGCCAATGCCGACAGGTACACGGTCACCGGATCGGTGCCGTGCAGGCAGACCACGCTGCGGGTCGCCTCCACCACGTTCGCTGCTCGATGGCCGGGCGCTAGCCGGTGCCGACGGGCCAGCCGAGCTCGGCGCTCAGCCACGGCGATGCTCTGCACCAGGCGATCCTGCCAGGCAGCTGCGACCTTGCTCATCAACCCGCGGAAGCGGTCAGCCGTCGCCCACGACACCCTCCAGACCCCACGATGTGACGCGGTCGCAGGCGACCTTGATCGTTCCGTCCTCTTCGTCAACACGCGCCCGGCCGCGCACTACGAAGGCCCACGGGGCCCAGCCGGGACCGTGAGCGAGACCATCGATGACGACAGCGGCGACGGCAGAACGACGTACGTGTTCCGCTCGCCTGGTGGCCGGTACGTCGCGACCGCCGAGGACGAGTTCATGGTTGGCTTCGTCATAGCTCCAGCCACCTGGGACGACGTGCGGCATCCCGTCCTGATCGACGGTGGCGATCCTCGCGAGCGATCGTGGTGGGTGCGCGACGAAGCTCCGCTCGGCCGCGTTCAGCGATGAGCGGCCGGTCATGCCGGCGGCTCTTGCGCGGCTGCCCTGCGGACCACGAGGTACCAGATCAGACCGGTCGCGACATGCATGAACGCGAGCGCGGTCTTGGTGCCAGCGCTGGCTGTGGTGGTGAGGGGCATGACCACGGTGAGGATCCCTATCGCCAGGCCGACGCTTGCCAGCATTCGCCACCCCTTCGGCCCGCGTGCGCGGAGCAGCACCAGCAGGACCGTGCCGAGGGCGAGCGGGACGACGGTCGTCACGATGGCCAGCCATGCGCCCACCGTCATCGCCTCGGTCGCCCCGGCTGGCTGCACCACCATCTTGGCACCAGCCACCGTGGCCACGGCGAGCGCGGCGAGGTTTGCGGCCAGTGCCAGGACCGTGCTGATCACGCCGGCCTTCCATCCGGTTGCGGCCGGGAGCGTCCACGGGGGGGCGGGCTCCAGTTGCTGCTCAGTCATGATGGAACTCCTCGATAGTTGAGGTACACAAGCAGTTCGACTGTTGCTCGAAAACTGGCAAATGTCAACTATCGAGGTTCATCGGTATGCTTCGAGCGTGGTTACGCAGTCCGGCCGGACCCTTGCCGAGGCGCACGGCCTCAGCCGTCAGTTGTTCGCCGTCGCCGAGCGGGCGAGGAACGACTTCGCGGCAGTGGTGAGCGGCTTTGGCCTGACCCCGGTCCAAGCACGGGCTGTGCTGTGGCTCGAGAGCCCGTCGGCGATGCGTGACCTCGCCGGCCACCTCAACTGCGACGCCTCGAACGTGACCGGTGTTGCGGACCGGCTGGAGTCTCTCGGACTCGTCCAGCGGAGAGCCGGGGAGGACCGCAGGGTGAAGCTGTTGCAGCTCACCGCCGCCGGCGAGACTCTGCGCGCCGAGCTTGCCGATCGGGTCGCCCGGGCGTCGACCGTCACCGCGCGGCTCACCAGGGCCGAGCGGGCTCAGCTGCGGGCGATCCTGGACAAGCTGATGGGCTGAGGCCCTCACGACACATCGGGGGTGATGGTGGGACGCTCCCGAGTGGCGCGCCGTGGCGGAACCGCGTCGGTTCGGCCGCCGTCATACGTACGATCTTGTCGTTCGGAGGCGGTTTGCGTGCTGACGGGTACGAGGGGGGTCGCGGGGCTAGTGGGTGCGGTCCTGCTCGCAGGCTGTGGCACGACAACCATTGGCACTGGCAGCTCTGGCGAAGACGCCGGCGACCGGCGGGAACCCAGCGCCGGTGCCAAGCCGCCGGTGGTCACCGTCGACGGCGAGGTGATGCTGACCTGCGGTGGCACGCCCAGTTTCGCGGCCTCGG
>Ga0183260_10000271_pt1 | contig 42260 bp, 63 predicted proteins | sample AntDrymUQ4972206_2_FD_129768 | JGI IMG/M metagenome (GOLD analysis project Ga0183260, IMG submission 129768) | Polar desert sand microbial communities from Dry Valleys, Antarctica - metaG UQ497 (22.06) (version 2) (version 2) | ecosystem: Environmental > Terrestrial > Soil > Desert | place... | reverse complement strand
GGTGATGGTCGTTGTGTTGCCTGTTGGCAACGTCACGCCCGACACCGCGTTGGTCTGGATGCCTTCCGGCTGGGCCGTGCCCGTGCCGGTGGTGAAGTGCTGGTTCTGGATACGGGCGATCCGGTTGGCGAGCAGACGGCCGAGCAGGTCGTCGACGTTGATGGCCGAATCGTTGATGAGCTGGAGCGACACGCGGATCATCTTCGAGGTGTACATGAACACGTCGAGGCTGGCCTGCCCGATCGTCACGTCTTGCTCAGTGACCTGGGTGTTCTCCGCGAGGATGGCACCCACGTTGGCGGTGTCGTCAACCGTCGGCCACGGCAGGCTCGCGCCCGAATCCGTGGTGATGACAGTAGCGACTGATCGCACCGAGCCCTGGAAGACCTGCCGCTCGATGAGCGTGTCGCGGAACTGGGCCGGGACGGCGTAGCCACCAGCGGTGGCGGTGCCGACGCCCTGGGCTCGAAGCTCCGGGGAGCTATCAAAGTGGCTGATCATCAGCTGACGCTGCTCGGGGTTGAGGGCACTGACGCCCCCGCGCGCCCATGAGCGCCATGCCTGTGCGTAGCGATCTTCGGCGGGGACATCCTCGACCGTGATCTCTGCGCTGATGGTGGACGAGTCAAGGGCGGTGCGCGTCTCGGTGGCCTCGCTGGACCGCGCGGCGCGCTTCTCCTCGATCTCGATCTGGTGGGTCAGGCCGGTGAGCTCGGTGTCGAAGGATTCCCATCGCTGGGATTCCTCGCCAGTAAGCACGCGGCCTTCGTCGTCGGCAGGCGCAGATACGTTCTGCATCTCCTGCCAGACGGTTGCGCGCTTCTCACGCAACTTGTGAAGGTTCATATCAGGTTCCCTTTGCCCACTCGGAGGAGAGGGCGGCATAGCCGCGCATGCGGCGACGGATAGCCTCGCTTTTGATGGCGAGGGGATCGTCCTGGGAACGAGTGGGGGTACCCGGCTCGTACTTCTGCGCCAGCTCCACGAGTGCCTGTGCAGCGGCTCGTATGACTGGTGCCAGGTCGGGGGGTATAACCCCTGATTTGATGGCCGAGGCGAGGCGCACGCGGTGCTCGTCGGACATGTCGGCTGCTTCCATCAGCAGGTCCATGCCCACGGCGCGAAGGGCCGCATCGGTTTCGGTGTAGGCGGGGAAGGTGACTGGCGACACGTCAAACAAGATGACCTCGGACAGCGTGCGCACATCGTCCCCGGCGTCGGTGACGCTCCATTCCTCCTTTTTCTCGACCGGAAGGAAACTGAAGCTCATCTGGTTCAGGTCGCCGCGGTCCATGACGATCGCCAGATCCTTGGCATACGAGGTGGGGGCCATGTCGGCATCCACCCGTAGGCCGGCGTCGTCCTCGGTCAGACGCAGCGTGCCGCTGGTGTTACGCGCCAACAGGAGGTTGGGGTCGTGGTTGAGCAGCATGCGTACATCGGAGTCTTTGATGGCCTTTGTGAAGGCGCCCTCGCGCACCTCCTCGTAAAAGCCGAACTTCTTGGGGCCGATCCACGTCCGCTTGTTGAACATCGCCGCGTGGCCCTTGAATCCGATAGAGGCGTTCTCCTCGGTGGCAGCGCGTACCTCGATACTGGCCAGGCTGATGAAGCGGCGCTCTACCCCGAGCATCGGCAGCCCCTTATTCTTGGTTGCCATGACTCGGTAACTCCTTCTCTCCTAGACGAGCGCCGGTAGCGACTCGTCGGTGTCTCCAGTAGGGGGCTGCTCGTCCTCCGACAGGGCGAGTACGGGCGGGGAGCCGTCCTCCTCGAGCAGCGACATGTTCAGCGGGACCATGAAGCGGTCGCCGCCCTCGCGCGGTGGCAGGCCCTCGTCCTTGCGCGCCTCGTTGAAGGACTTGACGCCACCCTGCACGTTGATCTGGTTGGCCTCGGCGCGCGTCTTGGCGTCGCCTGCGGTCAGCGGGTCGGTGTGGAAGTGGGCCTCCACGCCACGCGGCAGGCACTCGTCGCTGATGCGCTGCTCGAAGCGAGTGAGCCACATGCGCAGCGTGAAGACCACGAAGCCGATGGCCTGCTGCTCGATTCCGGTGCCCCAGCTGGTCGACTTCTCGACCTCCGCCAGCAGGTGTGGCGGAATGCCGTACAGGCGCGCGATCTCCATCACGCCGAACTTCTTGGACTCGATGAGCTGCGCGTCGGCAGGCGAGATGCTGATGGGCTGGTACTTGGCACCCGAATCGAGTACCGCCACCTCGTGCGCGTGGGCAAGGCCCGCGATCTTCTCCTGCCAGCGCGCCTTGAGGTTCTTGGCCTGGTCCTCACCGAGGCGCTGGTCGGTCTGAAGCACGCCGCCCATCAGCGCGCCAGACGCCCACAGGCGGCCGGTGTACTCCTCGGCGGCGATGGAGGAACCGATGCTCTGCGCGGCGACGCCGATCGGCGACAGGCCCATCGGTCCGGGGATATGCAGCACGTCTTTGCGGGTGAGGTGCACCACCTCGCCGTTATCGCGACGGATATCGAACTGGCGGCCCCACGGGTTGCGCTCGCTGCGCGGCACGCGGGTGATCTTCACGCGCGCGGGCGCGATAGGATCCAACAGCGCCACGCGGTCGTTTGCGTCGTAGCCCTTTATGGCGAAGGCGTGGCCCGCCGACAGCAGCGAACAGAACAGCCACTCCCAGACTTCCATGCGCGTCAGCTCGGGATGCGGCTTCTCCAGCAACAGCGAGCGGTACGGCTTGCGCTGGGGGCCGATGCGGTGCGCCTCCAGTGGCAAACCGGCGATGGCACCCGCAATGAGCGTGATGGCGCGGTACAGGGCGATGTACTTGGTCGGTGCGTTCGCCTGGTTGACCGAGATGCCGGAGTGCGTGGTACCACCGCCCAGGACCGAGACCAGCGCGGCGCTGGTCAACGGTCGCAGCGGGTTCTCAACGGATCGGCTCTCGCCGCCCAGCAGGTTGCGGAGGATGGTCACGGAATGGCCTCGTGCTAGGCGGAGCGGCCGGCGTAGTTCGCGGCAAGGATCAGTGCAAGGCCGGCGACGAGAACCCCGAGCAACGAGTTGAACAGGGCCGCGGCGGTGACGATGAGCGCGAGCCCCACGAGCTCCGCGATGTCTTTACGGTGCAGCCACAGGTAGGCGGCCACGGTCAGGAGCGGGTCGGTCACCACAGGTTCGGCGCCTCGGGTTGAGACACGTTGGCAAGCGACGTGGCGCGGTCGTAGGCACCGATCGCGCAGATGGCGAGGTCGATCTTGCGGGGCGAGCCGCGGTGTTCCTTGACGGGGCGGGGGCCGAGGCGGTCCACCTTGAGCGTCAGGTTGTTGACGTGCCGCACCAGCCGCGGGTCGCCGGAGTGGGTGATACCGCCGGTGGTTACGGCGTCGTAGAACTTCGACCACGCCGGGACGATGCGGGCCGGCGCCCCCGTGGTGTATTTGACGATCGGTAGCCCGAGTCCCTCCATGGCCTGCATGGACCGCTCCCAACGGTAGGGATCGCAGTCCACCTCGGCCACGTCGTACAGCTTGCAGGCGTCCTCTACCGCCTTCTCCACGGCGCCGATGTCCACCCGCCAATGCGGATCAGTGAGGTCACGCTCCCAAGCCCCCACCACGTCGAGGAAGCCATCGAGGGTACAGAACACCAGGCCGGTGGAGTCGCCAGAGTAGGAGCCATCGAGGAACAGCACTCCGCGCTCGTTGGGTAGCAGCTTGCGTTCGACCGCTCGGCTCTCGAAGGTGCCTGACGGCAGGGCCGCGGTGGAGGCGACCACCCACTGGTTGGTGCGCTTGATGCGGAACTCAGCCTCCGGCGTGCGGGCCGTCTGCGCGGCGGCGCTGATATCGGCCACGTCGAGGATGTCGCCCAGCCCCGGATTGGCCTCGGCCCACGTCTCGCGGCGGTTGATGGGCGCGTCGGCGTGTCGCGGCTCCCACCAAGCCATGAAGAACGTCGGGTCTTCGATCTCGGCTGATGCGACGCGCGTGCCGTGCTGGTACAGGCTGTAAGCGATGGAATCCTGCCCGGTGCTGTCGGTGCGCACCCCGGCAGTGGTGACGATCACCATCAGCGGGTCGTAGCGCGCGCCCTGCGCCAGCGCCATAACGTCATACATCTCGCGATTGGGAAGGGCGTGCAGCTCGTCGAAGATGACGAGGTTCGGTGATAGCCCCTCCTTGGTGAACGCCTCGGACGATAGGGCGCGGTACACGGAGCCCGTCTCGGGGTACTCGATCGCGTCGCGGTAGATGCGTGCCTTGGCACGCAGCTCGTCGTCCAGCTCGACGGTGCGCTTAGCCGCCTTGAACACCAGCTTGGCCTGTTCCTTGTCGGCGGCACACGAGTAGACCTCGGCGCCCTGCCCCTCGGCGAACAGCCCGTACAGGGCGATGGGTGCCACGAGGCCGGTCTTGCCGTTCTTGCGCGCCATGCCCACCATGGCAATGCGGTGCCGGCGTCTACCGTCCGGTGTGCGGGCAAAGATGTGCCGCACGAGGTTCTGCTGCCAGGGACGAGGGTCAAGAGGTGCGCCGGTCGGGCCGGCGACCGAGTCCTTGGTGATGCGGCCATAGGCTTCGATGAAGCCCAGCACGTCTTCGCCGTCGCCGCGCTTGATGTCAGCGGCGGGGACCGACGTCAGCCAACGTGGCGGCCATCCCGCTGCTCGCGGCGATCCCGCAGCTCCTCGAGCTTGCTTCGCGCCTTGACCTCGGCCACCCCGAGACGGCTTCGATCGGCCGGTGTCAGGCCGAGTAGCGACAACCATTTGGTGATCTGTGCCTCGGTCGTTGCCAGCGCACCCTGCGCGGGGTTGAGGTAGGCGTAGCCCTTGTCGGTGTAGAGCACGTAACCCTGCGATGCGAGCTCCGCCAGCAGCAGGGAGCGGCGGTCGAGTGCCTCGCAGATAAGGCGTAGGTTGGTCATGTCCGAGGACGCCAGCCACGGGGCGTATGACAGGGCCATGCGCCACATGCGGGCGCCCTCGTCGCCAAGCTGTTCGGGGACTTCGCGGCTGGCGGCGTCGGCGGGCGGGATGATGGCGAGGGCGACGGGGAGGGGTCGCTTGCCGGGGTTGCCCGCTAGCCGCTTTTGCTCAGTCGGCTTCGGCGGAGGTCCGCGCATTCGTTGCCTCCGCTTGCGGTAGACGGGTGGGGGTAAAACCTGCGGCTGTGTGCGCGTGACTGATGCCGGGTTCGGGGGGTGGTGGCTCTTGAAGTTTCGACCCGCCCCCGTCACCTTCGCTTCGCTCGCTCGTTGCATCCACGATTCGCTCCAGATATAGACTCGACCAGGAAACCTACGAAGCCATGGCAGAAGCGCAGAACAACAGATGCGCGCTATGCGACCAATCTCCAGAGCGTCGCCCCGGCGACCATTACCCACTAGCCGTTGACCATGACCATAGTTGCTGCCCCGGACTCAGGAGTTGCGGCCGTTGCATCCGGGGCTTGCTCTGCCACAGATGCAACCGAGCGCTGGGTGCATGGGAAGCAAGTAGGCCAAAACATGCGAACTTCACCATCTACACGAGCCGGTTCACGCCTTAGCTCGCTCGTTGCAACGCCTACAGGCTGCGATGTATCCGTACTCGGGCAGGCCATCGCGGACATGCGCCGCCACCCATGGTCCCTCGGGAGTCAGCCATGTACCGCAGCCATAGCCACAGGGCGCAGGCAGGGAGGCAGCGAGGATGCGGCGCGCACGTTGGTGCGCCTCGTCGTAGCCACGCTGTTGTCGGGTGCCACGCCGTGCGTCCCTAGCCCTGGTGTGGGCGAGGCAGCGGGTAGAGGTGGTGAGCTGCGGGCACTGCGCTTCGAGGCAGGGGCGCTTCACTGTCCGCCACGTTGTACAATCCTGTGCATGGATGAACTAGCCAGTACAGAGTTCCGCAAGTGTTACGCGCAGCTTCAGGAGGAGACGCTAGTAACTGCCAATGGCCGCGTTATCGGTATGTGGTCGCCAGTCAGGACAGAAGTGCCAGTCCCGGTACCCGCTGAAACAATGGCTAGGTGGCCAAGCAGGTCGCTAAAGGCTTCGTCTCAAAGTGTGATGCGCTCGCAGGCGAAACGCGACGAGCTGCTACGAAAGATCAACCGGGGCTAATGCAGGGGCGCTTCACTCCGTAATACGGAAGGCACGGATGGACCCACAGGCTTTGCAGTAAAGGCCCGGTACCGTGTCGTCGTGATCCCTGGCATCAGGGGGTGAGCACCAGCCCGACTCGAAGTCATGGGGCGGGCAGAGCAGGATCGTCTCATCCAGTTGCTCGCGCTCGGGGACATCTTCCTTGGGTGCTGTGCGGGTGAACATCGCTCCTCCTGTCATTCGTCGGAAGCGTCGTGAATATTGGTGCGGCACAGCAGACAAACCCCGCCATCATCGACCAGCTGACCGCACGTCCCGCAGGAACAGCGGCACTCGTCGATCTGGAAAGTGAACGTCCTGGTCGCGCCTTCTGGCGCCGACGTAGACCACGAGGTGGAGGTAAGGGCGGCCTCGGTGTCGCTCACCCGACGACGGTCTCCGCATCGGCGTCGCCACCAACGTTCACGGTGGACGGCGGGGGGGCGTTGACGTAAGTCGTATTGGGCGTGGCGTTCGCCGAGGCCTGGTCTGCGACGCGGCTGGCGAACAGGAACTGGATGGCGGCGCCCACGAATCCGGCGAGCAGGAGACGAATCTCGGCCGCACTGACCTCGGCGCGCGTCAGGTAGATGATCGCCAAGCTGCCGATGATGAGCGCGAGTGCGGTCAGGTACGTGAAGAACGTCTTCAGAACGTCGGTGCTCATCGGTCCTCCTGCTGTTTTGACATCAGTTAGTAGTTGGCTAGTAGTTGTGGCCCGGAGCAGCCGAAGCTGACGGGCCGGACTGTTGCGCTAGTGGGCAACAACGTGTACCGCTGTAAGCAAGGCTTTCAGTGAGTGCAAGGGTTACTTACAGGCGACTACCAGCCCTCCGCCTTGCGGTCCATGACGTGAACGGGGGCCGTGATGGTGACGCCGTGTTCGGGGTCGTTGATCCAGAACGCCTGCTGCGGCGGCTCAGGGGCGAAGTTACTGACGTAGGCGTACTCGTCGGTGCCCTTCATGGTGCCGCCGACGATGATTCCCTTGCCCACGAAGAACTGATGAAGGTGCCCCATCACGAGCCAGTCGAAGGGCTTACCGGCCGCCATCTGGCGGCGGGTCTTGCGGTGATGGCCGAGCATCAATGGCGAGAACATGCCCGAGATGCCCGAGCCGCCGCGAAACTGGTCGCCGTGAGTCAGCAGGTAGTTGGTGCCGTGGATCGAGAACAGGGTGTCGGCGGCGTCGCTGACCGCAAAGGTGACCCGTGGGTCATCGCGGAATGCCCGCTCCAGCATTCGGTACAGCAGCCACTCGACGTTGTCCTGTGCCCGTCGCTTGGCGACCGGCTTCCTGGTGAACCTCCCATGATTCCCGACTACAGCTGGGCAATGGACCGAGCCGAACTCATCGGCCAGTAGCCGTATGGCGGCCTCGATGTGCTCGATCCAGTGGACGACCGAGGCCATCAGCGTGGCCTCGTTGGTCTCTTTGAGCTCCTCGTGGATGTTGCCCGAGAAGATGTCGCCCGCGATAGGGACCACCAGGCCGTCGTACTCGACGCCGGTGATGTACTCACGTGCCAGGACGCACACCTTCTCGGCCCATCGCCGCAGGCGCTTCTCGGCGATCTGGCGGTTGTAGGCGTTGAGGCCGTCGATCTCGGCCGGATTGACGATCTCATCGAAGTGGGTGTCGGTCAGCAGGGCGCAGGCGACGGCGGTGCCCGATCGCTTGGACGGCTTGCGGGTCCACTTCGGGGCGCGCAGCTTGGCCGATTGCAGGCCAAGCGCGAAGTCGAGCTGTTGCTTGAGGCCGTCGCGCTCCACGCTGAGGAGGCGCAGGACGGCCTCTAGGCTGCGCACCTTACGCGCCGCCGACTCGCGCGCCAGTCGCTCTCGGGCAAGGTCGGCATCGGCCTGTTGGGCTTCTACCTGCTCGCGCACCTCGTCCGCGAGGCTCACCCGCTACACGCGCACACTTGGTTACGGTGCCTCCGCAGGGAATCGTCGCTCACATGGCTGCCCCGAACGCGGAGCACCTTGCCGATGGCGGAGGCCGTTATGCCGTGGTCCTCGATGACGAGGGCGAAGTCGGTGACGTCCTTGGGGGACAGGCTGGCGACCATGGTCTTGACCGAACACTTCGGCCCAGCCGGGGCCATGGCCACGCGGATGGCGTCGAGCAGGCTCGGTTCCGTTGCATCGCCGGACACGAGGTACCTCTTAGCGGGTTACAGGACCACGTAGGGCGCGGATCACGTCAGTGAAGTGGTTGTCTCCGGGCTTGGCGGGATGTAGGCGGTGGTCACAGGAGCACACCAGTTGGAGGGTCCCATCCTCCAGGGTGACGGTCCAACCTTCGACGCGATGGTGCTGGTTCAGGCGCCGGATATCGGCCCCGAGCTCGTCGAGGGCTTGCCCCATGGTGTGGTCGTCCATGTCATGCGACGAGCTTCCGGATCGCCTCGACGATCGCCTTGTAGTCCGGCTCGGCGGGCGTGGGCTGCGGAGGCGGAGGCGGAGGCGGCGGAGCAGGCGGTGGTGGAGGGGGAGCAGGGGGAGCAGGCTGCGGCGGTGCGGGGGCGGTGAGCTCCACGTAACGCGCGAGGATGGCGTCGACCACACGCTGCGACGGGTCCGAGCGGTTGGACTGCCAGTTGAGGTGTCCACTGAACACGAGGTTGTCGGATCCCCATGGCTGCCGCTCGACCCATAGCGCTAGGCGGGCGGCGGTGTCGATCATGTTGGCCGGCATCCTCCCCGCGGCGAACTCGGCGGACTTGCCCGAGAAAGCCACGTTGAGCAGGTAGGCGTTAGGGTCGGCGTAGGCGGCCGCCGAGTGGAGCTGCTTGAGCCACGGGAAGCGGCCGGGAGCCCACGCGGAACTCGCCGGGTTGACGCCACCGGAGGCTTCGAGGTACGGCACCGTCAGCAGCAGCCCGCCGTCATAGATGATCCAGCCGTAGCTGCCTGGATTCGTCTTCTGCCAGTTAGCGGTGGCGACCGCAGCGGCGCGCGAGGTGCCGGCGCCCTCGGTGGTATGCCAGCAAATTCCCTCAGTGCCCTTGCGTATCCCAAACGACTTCGGGCCGAGCAGGATCTCGTTGGTCGGGAAGGTCATGCGTCCTCCTTGACGAGCTGCTCCGCGAGCGTCCACAGCGTGCCTTGCGCTTCGGGATGCTCCGCGTAGAAGGCGGCCGCCTCCTTAATGACTTCGGCCGACCGTCCGCCAGCGCGGTACGACTGCCCACGCAATGCGGCACGGAGATCGCGGTGAATGTTGTCGTGCCCGGTCGGGCACGCGAACACGACGCGGCTCTCGGGTAGATCAAGCCGCCTTGTCCAGGTGAGAGGGATGACGTGGTGCCGGTGCAGCCCGTGCGGCTGCGGCCGATGGTGGGTGTGGAGCTCGCAGCTCATCGCCGCACGACCGGGATACAGGCTTCCCCTTGCTCAGACAGCAGCCGGGCGAGGTCGTCAAAGCTAAGTTTGCAGCTAGATCCCTGGCCCCAGCCCCGCGACCATGAGTTCCAGAGTCGAACGTACTTGCCTCTCTCACTGACGCTGTAAGCGAGGATGGCGTGACCGCCAATCAACTCACCGGAGGCGTGGATGAATCCATCGGCATCTGTTTGCCGCATATCGCTGTACCAATTGAGCCCAAGCACCAGCGGGCCGCGATAGCCGAGCGTGCGGCGCGCGTCCTCAAGGCCGAAGGCCCAGCGATATCCGCGGATGCGGTCCAGCCACTCGCTGACAGCCTTGGCACCGGCTAGGACAGAGGTGCCTGAGTAATCTTCACCGGGCCACTGGTCGTTCTGCTGCGCCCAGCGGTAGATGGCGAGCGCGTAATCGGCGGTGATGTTCGCGTCGGGCGACGGCCGAGCGGCGATCTCGTGCGCCCAAGCGAACCCGACGCATGCGCCTTCGCGTCCCTGGTCGAGCGCCACCGGGACCGACCACGTATAGCTGCGGAAGGGCTTGTCCTCGATACCCTCGACCGCGCGGAACTGCCGGCTTCGGTCATCGAACTCGGGGAGGCGATCCAACCTCGGGTCCACCCTCGGCTGATCTGGCGTGCTCACGCGTCTTCCAACACCGCAGTGTTGGGCAGCAGCGGCGCGATGTCGCTCGGCACCACCACCGGGACAGCGGGTTGGACGGGCTCCACGATGGGCGGCGGAGGCGTCACGGCGGAATCGCCGAAGACGCAGACCGCGTACAACCACTCGCCCGACGGGGAAACGGCGCAACCGATGGCGTCATAGCGGGGATCGGTCAGGATGGCGCGATGATTCGGTGACCCCATCCACTGCTGGACGAGCCCCGCCGCCGGGTCAAGGGTGCCGGGGTCCACCGCCAACACCTCGCTCCAGGCTTGCCAGCGCCCGTTGTCGAGCTCCAGCAGGTCGCGGTGCGCATAGGTGACCGTCGTTTCTGCGGCGCGAGTCTCGGCCAGTGCCACCAGGTCGGCATCGACGGTGCGTGGGATACCGGTAGTCAGCGCGATAAGGGCAGCGAGTAGGGCGGAGATCATCGTGGTGTCACCAGGTTCATCAGTACGACCAGCGAGCCGAGGATGCTCACACCCGCCACGATGTAGGCGATCACCGCGCTTTGCCCGAGGCCCTTACCTTCGGCCTTGACATCGGTCGTCTCTAGTGCCCGGAGCGAGAGGCGCACATCCTCGAAGCGGCGGTCGATCTCCTTGACATGCGACTCGATCGACTCCTTGGTGGCTGTCTGGCGGACCATGCCGTCAAGCTGCTCGCGCCAGCCATTGCTTGAGATGAAGCGCTTGTCGGTGGCCTGCTCGGCTTTGTCGATGGCGAGATTGTTGAGTCCGTGCATGCGCTGATGCCCCTCGTGCTCCTTTTCATGCGCAGCAGCGTGGATATCGCGCTCGCGGGCGACTGCACTCAGCGCCGTCTTGATCGCCTCGTTCTCGCCCTTGTGCTTCTCCTCGTGTGCCTCGTGCGCCTTGTCGTGAGTGACGTCATGTGCGTCCTGCTCGCGACGGTGAGTAGCTAGCCGCTCGGCCGCCGCTGCCGCCGTGGATTCAACCAGCAGTTCGGCTTCGCGGCGGGTCAGGTAGCCGTTGGGATCTTCGGGCATCGGGTACTCCGGGCACGCAAAGAACCCGCTCGGGCTGAGCGGGTGGGGGGATTCGGGGGTCGCTGAACTACTGAGCAAGCCGTGGTCGCGGGTCAGCCGGAGCAGTCCGCGCGGCAGATCGGTCGATTCAGCTAGTACCTAGATACCACACCCCTCGTCATACGCGCAAGCATTAGCCGCAAGCACGATTCAGGCCGCGGCTGTCATACAGGCGGGGCATCCCAGCCTACGGTGCTGCTCGGCACGGTGCTCACGCTCCGTCTCCCACTCGGAGAGGTAGGGATGCTGCAGTCGCAAGCGGTTCCACAACACCTCTTCGCTGGCCTCCTGATGCTGGCGGCGCAGAAGATCGCCGACCGGATCAAGCGACGGGGCGGCCGGTGTGTCAATGGCGGTCGCCAGAGACTTCTTGTCTCCCCGCCAGTCGGCGCCATGGCGCAACACGTCGAGCAGGAACTTGCGGACATCGAAGATGGTCATGTCCTCGACCGCCGCGACGAAGCGCACCGGCTGGCGCATCTCCACCACGGCGACCACGAGGCGCTTGCAGGTCGATGAAGCCGGACCATCCTCGGAGTGCGACGCGTCGTGGTGCGAGCGGCAGTAGCCCGCTATCTCGTCGATGGAGGCGGCGGCGATGAACTGGAAGCCGTACTGCTCGGAGTGGCCGATGTAACGCTCGAACTGCGGGGTGAAGGGAAGCCCCGTCCAGCCCGTGGCCGCTGGCCGATTCGTCTTGCGTGCCGCCTTGCCGTCGTCCTCTCCAACGGGTTCGCCCGAGTTCTGGTGCAGCTTTACCGGGGCCTCGGCCTCCAGATCCGTCCGCAGATCTTCGATGAGGGCGACGAGCTCGTGAACCTCGGTCATGCGCGCAGCTCGCGGTGGAGGGCGATGGTCTCGGCGAGGGTCATGCGGTCACCAATGAAGGTCGTCATCCAGCTTCGTTCGAAGGTCGTCCGGCCTCGAACAGGATCGTCGGCCGTTCGCGGTCCAAAACGATGATCCCGCAGTCAACGCAGGTCCACGCCTCAATCACGATGCCACCGTCTTCACCCCGACCTGCTCGCCTTGCAGTCAGGTGTGGACAGGTCGGCTCGTCACTCATCCCCAATCCCTCCAGCATCCGGCTCATTCGTGTCTCGATGTCGGTCACGCCGTCAACCCGAGGACTTCCTGGGAACATCGGCGGGCGGCGATCTCACAGTAGCGTTCCTCGATCTCGATGCCGATGGCCTTGCGGTTCAGGGATTTGGCGGCGACGAGGGTGGTGCCTGAGCCCATGAAGGGGTCGAGGACGGTATCTGCGAGAGTCGTCATCCCCACGACAAGACGCGACATGAGCGTCAACGGCTTCTCGTTCGGATGCAGACGCGCTCCGGAGAGGTGGGCAAGGCCGGGGGAGGCGTCCCGCCACACGTCACCCATTCGTGCCTCGTCGGCTGGCTCCGCACGGGGTCGGCGCTTCCGAACCTCTCCGCGACCCTCAAGTCGGTGGGCAGCCCGCGCCATGTGCATGCCGTTCCCGGTGCGCGGACGGCGCAGGGTGTTCATGTGGTGCTTACCGAACACCGCAATGTGCTCCGTTTCGCGCCAGAGTCCGGATAGGTTGGTGCCCCGCAGCGCGCCATTGGTGGGCCACCAGACGATCCACTCGGTAGGGATAACTTCAGAGCCACCGACCAACGTTGCCAACCGCTCGGGATAGCCGAACACAGCCACTCTTGGGTATCGCCCGATCCATTCTGCGAGCAATGCGGGCGTCAGCACGGTGGTGTCCGTGGCGTAATGGGCCGTCCCATAGGGAGGATCAGTCACGATCACGTCGGCTTCTGGCATCCACTCCCGACAATCCCCGTGGTAGATCGTCACGAGGTCGTCGGCGTAGTAGGGCTTCATGGTCTCGGCGAGGGTCACTTGCTCCCCCGCTCTACCCTATCGGCATGGCACGTCGCGTGGACTACGCGCTGTTCAGGGATGATCGGTTCGTGACGAACGCGATGCTGACGAAGGCCGAGGCGAAGGCTCTCGAGGCCGCCGGCTACCGCTGCTTGCGGCCGGATGCTACGATAGACACGAGCCTCCCCCACTTCCGGGGCGGGAGTTATGTTCGGCGCGATGACCGATTCCGCCGCCGATGGGACCGGTGACAAGCGTACCGGTATAGGCTCCGCTTCCCCACTCTGTATGTTCTGTGATGTAAGCCGCCACGCACGTATAAGCGTCCCGGTATGTGTACGGTCTCCGCCCGACTTCCGCAAACGTACATTCACTTGTGTCATTTTACGCCGCTCGCTTGAGTACATCCGGCCATCTCTGCTCAATCTCATCGAGGTACTTCAGGGCCAGCTCCACGTTGTCGCTCGCTCCCTCGAGACGCCGGAATGTCTGGAGGTGGTTCGCCACCGTTTGCCGCTTGCAAACAAGGAGCGTGGCGGCACGGCCGATGTTGCGGTGCGCCTTCCACCAGGCGGTGAGCGCGTCGAGCTCGGCCGACGAGGGTCCAGTTCTCACTCCCCTACCCCACCGGCTACTTCGGAGAAGGTGAGCAGGTCAGTCATCGCGGAGCTTCGAGGAGGTCGCGGGCGGGCTTGTGTGATTCACACTGACACGGCTGGTGTCGCCATCCGTAAGCTCCATGCTCGGTGTCTAACAGGGCGGCCAGCGCCTCCCGGTACGACTCCACGTCAATCGCGGCGGCTCCTGCGCTGCGCTCGGACACCCGACATTGGTTACCGCTCGATTCAACGATGCATTCATGGAAGCAACTCGCACTGCCATCGTCGTACAACCATGCGAAGTCGTCATGCTCCGCACACCATGCCTCACGGCGTCCATCGTTGACCGCCGTTGCCACATCAGCCACGTCGGGCCTCTCGCCGCAGCCGCAGCATGATCTGAACGGTGCCTTCCAGCTCTGTCAGATGCCGCTCTAGGCGGTCAAGGCGTTCCTCGGTCGTCTGGTCTGGCTGCGGCTCCCCCGGCGCAGTCCCATCGTCATATGGCGGACCCAAGGCGATGGCTCTCGCCGGTCGCTGTTGATGGCCCTCGTTTATCGTCACGCCACTTTCCTTTCTGCCAAAGCCTCGACCTCGATGGCGATGCCGGGCTTGGCCTGCTTGTCGATGACCTCGACTAGATCAATCCCCCGCAGATGCTCCAGCGAGTCGCCCGGAATCACGCCCGCTGCCACGAGGCCGTCGATTGCGCCTTTCAGCCCCGCCACGAGATTGTCAAAATCTCGTTCACGGCGAGTGGTGAAGGTATAGGTGACGTGCAGCCGGGCGGGCGAGATGCGGGCGTTGCCCAAGCCGGCCTCTAGGGCGCCGGCCCATGCCGCCTTCTTCCACTCCTGGCGTGACCGCCAGCGTGAGATGTGGTCCATGCGGTGGAGCTGATTAGCGTTGGGTGGATGGCCGGGGAGGTGGATGGTCACGCCGCTTCCTCGGGCCATAGCGGCTCCGGCGTCACGGGTTCCGGCTGCTCCACGACTGGCCGAGGCTTGCGGTACGTCACGTCTGCTGATCGGCCCATAGGAATTCCATAACTGGTGGGCTCAGAAGTGATGGCTGGCTTCTCTGGACGGTTGCGGTTGACCGCTACCCCATCGACCGACTTCCGCGCCTTCGTCGGAGCCTCCACGTCCAGTCCCAGCCCGCGCTGCGTACCGTTGAGTCGCGCCTCGATGATGGCGATATATTCCGCCTCCTTCTCGATTCCGATCCAGGCGAAGCCCTCTTGCTCGGCGGCGATTAGGGTGCTACCGCTGCCCGCGAATGGGTCCAAAACGAGGCCTGGCTTTACTCCGGCGGCGAGGCGCCCTCCACACGACGGGCACGCCCCGAGAGGTAGATCGTCCACTGGCAATGAGGGCAGGTGATCGGCTTGCGGGGCGGCTTCGGCAGGCTGTCGTGAGCTGACTTGCTCAACAGTTCGAGGTTCTCTGGACGGTTGTCGTCTTTGCGGTGATTGCGGTGATGCACTACTTCGCCCCGAGTCAGTGGTCGTCCGAGGATCTCCGCCATCACTCTGCGGTGTTGCATCACGTACCCACTCCGCGCCGCGTTCGGGTGCGGTGGATTCCACTCCAGGATGTAGCCATTGACGTCGCGCATCCAGTTCGGACGATTGCGCCCCACTACCCTCGTCGCGCATCTCCTTGAGCAGAATCGACTCGCCCGAGTCTCCGGCTGAAACAGAGTCCGGCATTCCTCGCAGGGCTTGGGCTTCAGTGTTGCGCCCTGATTTGCGCACGCCTTCGAGCAGTACTTCCGTTGTCGCTTCGCCCACTCCCCCATCGCCCGGAACATCGTTCCGCATGTCTGGCAGGGCTTCCTTGGGTTCGCGCTGAACTGTGCTCGGCAGGTGTTCGAGCAGAATGTCCCCGGTACTCGACGGCGAAACGTCTGGCCGCACCGCTGACACGTTTGGTCTATGTGAAGGACTGCTACCACAACTCACACATTCTAGCACATTCACCTTCGGCGGGGTGACGAGGCGCACGAGGTGGCGCATGAGCTCGGTGCTCTTCACCGTCGGGTGGCTGTTGGCGCGGGCCTGACCTACCTCGCGGCGGAAGTCGTCATGACCGCACGTCGGTCGGTAGTTGAGCACTCGACGGCATCCGCAGATATTGCAGACCAACGCCGGGAAGTCACCCTTTGTCTGTGTCTCGGGGATCTGGCCCCGCACGACCGGCTCACGATCACTTCTCGAACTCTTAGGCACTAAAAAGAAGCGGGAGTAGGTGCCGGTGTCGCCGTAGCCGATCGGTACGTGGCCGCCCCATCCGCCGTCGTAGCCCGCAGTCTGAAAGCCCGCTGGCCCGGGCTTGTTGACCAGCCTCTCCCCTCCCCCCACCACGCCCTCTACCCCGCCGTCGAAGATGGCCCGACCGTCGTCGGTAGCGGTCAGGAGTACGTTCGCAGGCCAGCGCCCAAGGTTTGGGTTCATCGCGTCCATCGAGGCGTCCACGGGCCGCATCCCATACCCCGGCTGTCGCGACTGAGAGCCAGAGGCGGGCACGTCCTTCGTCGTCCCGATCCTGCACCCTCCGATGTTCAGCGCCCCCGTGCCAAACTCCTGGACGTTCGCCGCGACCGTGCCTCTGAGGGGCTTGCGGGCGAGCCACCAGTCCTCATAGGCGGGCTTGAGGGCGGTGCCCCAGCCGTCCCACTTGCGGGCGGCGTCGGTGGCGGGGGCGGTGACGGCGATCTCATCGGGCATTCTTGGACCTTCACCGTTGTCGTACATACGGGTCGCTACGTCTGTTCTACGCCCGATAACCTCTCGCTCTGCCTCGACCCATTCAATAAGCTCGTCGTATCGGTCATCCATCCCGAGAACAACCTTGAGACGGTGGTACATCTCACGACTCGGAGGCTGGACGCCAGACTTGCGGCCCTCCCACCACGAGGCCGAAGTATTCGTCCCCATCGCTTCGTCGAGTTGCCGGAGGCTCCACCCCTTCTCCGTCCGGCGCTCGCGGACGTATCGACCGAACGCATCGAGGTCACGGTCGTACTTGCCGTTCGCCTTGTCGATGGCCCTGCTCACGTCGAGCGACTTCGGGAAACCGCTGGCGAAACAGTGAATCAGCCGATCCCTCACCTCGAAGCCGGCCCCATCTAGAGCCCACGCTGTCCAGTGCGAGGTGCGCGGCAGCGCCCAGACCAGCGCATGGCCGCCGGGCTTTAGCAGGCGGTAGCACTCGCGCATGACTTCGGTCATCCACGCTACCCACAGGTCGCGCCCGCCTCGATGATGGTCCCAGTCCTTGCCCATGAAAGAGATGCCAGCGGGCGGGTCGGTCACCACGGCGTCGACCGACGCCTCCGGTAGCGTCCGCATGACCTCGATGCAATCGCCGAGGTGGATGGTCATCGAAGCCCCCTCGGTGATGGCGGGCGAGAGGAATGCACGCCACACCCCCTACAAGTGCAGTCCATACGGCAGAAGTGGTTGGTGTAGCAACGGCACCTTCCCGGACAAGCGTGTGGCGTCTCCGAAATAGGATCGGCGCAGGTCCTGTCTCGGGTCATCGCAGCCCCCTCGGTGATGGCGGGCGAGAGGCGGGAAGCCCCCGCCCGCCGCTGACGGCTACGCGCCGTCGTCGTCGTCCTTCGAGACCTCGGTCGTCTCCTTCTCGGTTGTCTCGGTGGTGGTCTCGGTCGTTGACTCGACCTCCTTCTGCGGCTTGTCGTCGGGCTCCGGCTGGTTGATGGTGATGGTCAAGGGGTCTCCTCGTGCTACGGGCTCGGTCGTTGGTGCCGAGCTGCTGAATGGTCACGCCGACAGTCCCAGTGGCGCCTGCGCGTTGCGGCGCATCTGCTGCTTGAGGTACTCGGGGTTCAGGTCGATGAGGACGGCGCGCCGCGAGAGGCGGTTGGCTACCATGCCGACGGTGCCGCTGCCTGCGAAGGGGTCGAGGATTACGGCGGGGGTTGGCTCTGTGGTATGGGCGCAGGTGGGGCGCCAGCCGGTAGTTCTGCGTTGGTCGTCGAAATACTGAGAGTGAAGACGGCTGGACGGGTCATCGGGGCCATCATTTCGGTCGGGGTTGACATCCTTCGGCGAGATATGACGTTGCCCAGTGACGACTCGCTCCACCGCCCGCTCCCACGGCGCTCCACACTCCGCGCAGACGCCACGCTCGCTGCTCCCAGCCTTGATGCACCGCTCGGGCAGCTCGGGCGGGAAGACGGCGAAGTGTGATGCGCTATAATCGGAACATGTACACTTGCCGGACGTGCGCCCAGTCGTTTGATCGGCTGGATCACCCGCTACGGAATCCTCCGCGGTACTGCTCGCGCCCTTGCGCGGCAATCGGTCGGCGAGATCGAGTTGAGCGTCCGTGTCCGGTGTGCTCGACTCCGGTGCAAGTGAAGCCGAACCAAGCGGCCCGGACTCGACAGACGTTCTGCTCTCGAATCCACTACGACCAGTGGCAGACAGTCCATCCTGCACCGACTGCTCGCCCTGATCCCCTTCGCTGGTCGGAGTTGGCGTGCGACTGGTGTGGAGCTCGCTTCCGGCGTCGGACTCTTGACCATCGGCGCTCGTCGGCGGGGTTAGCGTTCTGCTCTCGTGAGCACTTCCAAGAATGGGCTCGAGTGAACTTCCAGCGGGAAGGGAATCCGGTATGGACGGGGAAGCATCCAGACTATCGAGGCCCAAGTTGGCGAACAGTCCGTCTGCGGGCATTGGGGCGGGACGGTTACCGTTGTGTGGACTGCGGGACCGCAAATGATCTAGTAGTGCATCATCTCCGTCCGTTTGCAGCGTTCGACGGATCGCCCGAAGCGAATGCACTGGACAATCTGGCGACAGTGTGTCGCGGTGACCACCATCGTCGGCACTCTGCGTAGTGTTCCTATAGGGCACGGTGGCGATGGTCCAGACGGACCTTAGATTCCGTCCAGTACGGCCCTCGGGCGCCACCCAGTCTTGACCTGGCCGCGTTAGGCCATCAGTGCGTCCACCGACATTGCGCTCGGCGGGCTTGTGGCCACCGGGCGCTCCGTTGCGATCATCGGCCCAGCCTTCCCGCACCGCATCCGCATCGAAGTAGTACCGGGCGCTCTTAGTCAGGAGAAAGAGATATTCGTGGGATTTGGTAGGTCGGTCGGTGACCGACTCCGGCATCGGGTTCGGCTTCGACCAGATGATGTCCGAGCGGAGGTACCAGCCGTCCGCCTGGAGGGCGAAGGCGGTGCGCCACGGGATGCCGACGAGGTCTTTCGGCTTGAGGCCGCCGGGTCGATAGTTGCCAGCACGATTCCGGGCTTGGCCCTTGACTGGCTCACGACCGCCGGAATTCAGGAACTCGCCTTGCCGATATCCGCCCGGATCATGCGAGGCATACGAATCTCCGAGATTTAGCCAGCACGTGCCGCTAGGCTTGAGCACCCGCCGCACCTCGGCGAATACGGCCACGAGGTTGGCGACGTACTCCCCAGGTGTCCGCTCAAGGCCGAGCTGTCCCTCGGCGCCATAGTCGCGGAGCCCCCAGTAGGGCGGGCTCGTCACGACGCAATCCACCGAATCCGATGGGAGCTCGGCAAGGACGGTGCGGCAATCGCCGCCCCAGATCTGGAGCCACGCGTCCTCGTAGAACGGGGTCATGCCGCCACCCCGAGCCGCATCAGATACTTCCGGGCTACGCGCTTGGCGTCCTCAGAAGCCGTGGGGTCGTCAACGATGGACTGGTTCATCGCGGCGTGAGCAAGCTGGTCGGCGGTCAGCGCGTCGGTTGGTTCCCCCGTACCCCCTCCGTACCTTTCCGTACCTCTACCTTTACCTACCTTACCGGGTAGGAGGTTTGCGGAGACTTGCGGAGCACAGCGGAGGTGTGCGGAACTCACCCCAATGGCCTTGGTTCCACCCATGCGCTGATGCTTGAGAAGGTTCGGAACCGTGGCGTGCCCGCACTCATGGACGACCAGCCGATCAACCCCGATCAGCGACTCGGCGCGTTCCCTGACCCATGTCTCGCGGCGACGGCGCGGCTGGTAGCCGTACAGGGCGTGGCCTATCTCCGGCACGTTCCACTCGAAGGTTCCGCCGTCGTCTGCGAGCTGCCAGGTCCCGATATAGAACAGCTTGACGCTATCGGGCAGCGCCTCGATTACGGCATCCTCCCAGAAGGAAGGCTTAATCTGACGGATCCTCACGACGCCTGCCGCCGCTGCACTTCACTCCCCAGCAGCGTGGTCTTGGCCCACCACACGAACTCCTGGGCGTTGAACTCCTCGCCGTCGGCCTCCTCCACGAACTCGCGCGCCAGCAGTTCGAGGTAGGCGTACATCACGGGGGACAACAGGTAGGGCGGCTGGTTAGCTTCCGTGCGGGCCCGATGTCGCCAGCGCACGCGGCACGACGGGCAGGTGCGGTCGGACGGTCCCTCGGCTGGCAGGTGCAGGGAGCAGTAGATCGAGGGCAGCAGGGGGCCGCGGAGGCATTGCGTGCCGCGCTGGGTGCGGCCGGCGCAGCGTGTCATGCCGCCGCCTCGGTGAGGCGGATGTATTCGTCGGCAATGGCTTGTGCGGCTGCACGGAACGTCAGGCCACCGAACGTGATTGCGCCCCGCTCTCCGGGCCAAGGCACATGACTCATGGCCTCTGCGATGGCCAACGCCAGCGCCTCAACGTCCAACGCGGGAGGCACCGCATCCCCGCTCATGCCGCAGCCCTCGCTATCGAGGCGCTGCGCGCGCAGTAGCGACACAGCCGCCCGCCGGGAGTCATGGTCAGGCAGCGGGGACCGGGACAGGATGAGCCGCCGTTCGGAGGGCGGATGCGCCAGCCCTGCTTGCGAAGGCCCTCCGCTTCCTGGTAGTTGTAGTGCTCCAAGTCGATGTCGGTCATGCCGCCGCCCACAGCGTCAACGGCTCGCGCTGCTCGGCGGCCCAGCGGCGCAACGCTCGAATCCGGCGGAGCTGCGAGCCGATGCGGGCTTCGAGCTGCGCGGCGTAGCGTTCGACTTCCTCGGCCGAATCGGCGACATACACCCCGGCGGGGCAAGACACGATTGGCAACCCTGCTAGGACGAGCTCTTCCAGGTCACGCTCTACGCGACGGCGGGAGAGGCCGTAGGACTCTGCAAGCAGGCCGATGGGCACCGCACGGTCCTTGCCGCGGGGTAGGTTCACGCCAATAACCCTCGCCGCTTCGCCTCAGTCGGCCAATTGTGGATAGCTTGGTGACAAATACGGTGAACGGCCCGAAGATTGGCCGCCTCGTCTTTCCCGCCGGCACTTCTCGGAGTGACGTGGTGCGCGTCGAGCGCCCCGCCCGGCACCTCGCACCAACGGCACGTCCAGTCGTCGCGGTCGAACACCGCCTGCTTCACGGAGGCAGGGATAACGTGCGGGCGGGAGCGCAGGGGCTTGGGGTCGCGGCGGCGCGGGGTGGGCTTGGCGATGGGCTGGATCACGCGGCGTGCTCGCGCTGGTAGCGGTCGTGCTGCTCGGGCGTCCAGTAGGTGTGGTCGAGATCGCCATAAGTGTTGAGCACGATGCCGAGCTCGCGCTCCACGACTTGCACCAGGGCGGCGATGGCCCCCTGCTGCACTCCTGCGTAGGCGGAGCCCTCTAGCTCAGCCGTTCCGATCATTTCCATGATCGAGCCGTCGACGAACTCCTGCAACACCGCCCGCAAGCGGGCCTCACTGGGACGGCTCACTCGACCTCCCCCACGACGTAGCTCTCGATAGCGTCAACCATGTCCTGGGGCGTCAGCGCGCGATAGACGACCCGCTGGAGTTCGATGCGCTCCACGATGCGGCCGGGCCGGTCATCGGCGTCGCGCTGGGGCCATGCGAGGCGCAGCGATTGCAGCATCATGTTCGTGGCGGGATCGAAGTCAGTCATGCCGCCACCACCCGGATGGGGTGACTGTTCTTCCACGCCGGGATAGGCTTCTCGTTGCAGTAGCCGTCGGCGTCCCGCTCGGCGCATTTCCAGAACGCCTCGAAGGGCCTGCCGACCCTGCTGATGCCGCCGTCCTTCACCGTCCACGGCGTGTCATGCGTCGGGCAGCGTCCTAGGGCGTGGTCGGGCGTGACGAGCTCGCCCCCGGTGGCCTTGAGGGCTACATCGCGGAGATCTTCCGACGGGTCCGGCTCGGGACGCGGGGTATAAGCGGGAAGCGGTGGGAGGTCGTCAACCGGGGGCGAGGTGGGGTGCACCCCCGGCTGTTGAATGCCGCGCAGCTCGTGCGCGACCTGGGCGTAGGCTTCGGCCAGCGCATCGTAGGCGGTGGCGAGACGCTCGCGGGTCATGCTGCAACCTCCCCGTCCTCGTTGGCGATTTCGGAAAAGTCATGGCGGCAGTCGTGCTGCTTCCGCAGATGTGTTTCTAACGTCGGGTAATAGGCGTTCGCCATATCACGCTCCTCGATCTCATTGGCTAGCCACTCGATCAGTTGTGCCTTGTTCGCCTTCTCCATCCGCTGGAGAACACAGGGCGGGTTGCAGTCGCATCCCTTTGTCGTCACGCAGCCTCCTCTACGGCGGGCTGTCGCGCGGTCACGAACAGCGCCTTGTACTTCTTGAGTTGATGCTGGTGCAGCGCCCCCAGGAACGCCTTCCACGCCAGTCCGGCGGCGATGGGCGTCACCCATTGCAGTTCGTAGGCGTCGGGCCTGAGCGCCAGCACCGCCAGACGATCGGCGGGCGGCATGACGACCCACGCGCACTCGCATGTACCGCCCGCCAGGACAGCGCACGGCTCTGCGGCAGTGCGCGGATAGAGGCGGTCAGCGTGAGCGTAGGCGGCGAGCTGCATGGTGGCGCTCTCGTACAGGCCGCCCGTCTTGAAGTCCACGATCACCGTCTGCCCGCCGATCTCGAACACGCCGTCCACGCTGCCCGCGTAGCCGGTCTCGCTGTACACCTCGGGCTCCATGTACAGCGGGCGGGGGTTCCACTCCATCGCCCAGCGGATGGCCTGCTCGATGTAGGGCTGCTCGGCATCGGTAGCGGGCGGGACGCGGCCGGTGGAGAACCAAGAGTCGAGCGCCTCGTGGACGCTGATGCCCTGCGTGGCGGCCTGCGAGGGCTTCGCCAGCTCCTTGATGATGTCGCCCACCACGCCGGAGTAATGACGTTCACCCTTGGCGTTGGGCTCCGCTTCCTTGTGCACTTCACGGCGGGCGCGCGTGGCGGTGCGCAGGGTGAGGTCGATGGCGCGCCGGATCTTCCAGTTCTCAAGCTCCCACGAATGCAAGTTCTTGTTGAGGGTGGTCACCGAAGGCACTTCTATACCGTCGAAGGTGTAGTTGCGGCGATACCAGCGGTCGAGCTGCGCGTGGCGGGGATCGCTCATGCCGTCAGCCCGAGCACTTCCTGCGAGCATCGTCGGGCGGCGATCTCGCAGTAGCGCTCCTCGATCTCGATGCCGATGGCCTTGCGGTTCAGGGACTTGGCAGCGACTAGGGTGGTGCCGGACCCCATGAAGGGATCGAGGGTGGTGCCGGTCGTCTTGGCAAGCAGCCACCGCATGACTTCCACAGACTTTTGCGTTGGATGCCCGACATAAGCCGAGCCGGTGGCACCCTTGAATGGGACCGTGGACCGATAGACTTCGCTCCGACGCTTCGCGCCATCGGGCGCGAAGTGATAGATCGACTCGTATGGACGTCCGTTGACATTGGCTCGGTGCCAGATGTGGACTGCAACAAGCGGCAGGTCAACAGGTGGATGCTCCAGCTCGCTCCAGAACACGAGGGCCTCCCCTCTCCAGGCGGACAGGACCGTCCGCGCCGATCCCACTCCATTCTCGAACCAGCCCGCATTGTTCGGATACGGCGGATCGGTCACAATCACATCAGCCTCCGGCATCCACTCCCGGCAGTCGCCGTGGTAGATCGTCACCGCATCGTCGGTGTAATAGGGCGTCACGCTCATGCCACCCTCGCCGCCCGCGCGTGATAGGCCCGTACCCGTATGGCGGCGATGGCGCGCCGCAGGTCGCGCAGCTTCGCCGCCAACTGCCGACGATGAATCTGGCCGCGCCACGTCGTCTTGTCGTAGTCGAAGGCGTTGCGCTCTCGCTCCTCGCACATATCGTCGAGGACGTGGCGCAGGGCATCGAGGGTTACGGTGAACTCGTCGGGGTTCATGCCGGCTCCTTGGTGGTGAGGCGGGGGTCGAGAAGTTCACGGAGTTCATCGGCCATCGCCGCCGCCGATTCGCTACCGTCGAACCCTTGGCTGGCGTGATAATCGAGCTGCGAAGCGGCGCGCTCAACTACGTCTCGGGCATCCTCCGATAAGACGACTCGGATGGGGACAGTGATCGTGCCGATGCGGGCGATCACGCCGCCACCTCTCCGACGATCTCCTCGACCGCGACGACATCGAAGGCGATGCCGTACTCCCGAGCCCGCTCACGAGCTTGGTTCTCGGCGTCATGGATGCCGATCGCCTTCGGGATGGTGACCCAATAAGCCGGACATTCCGGCTCGCGCACCTGGACTCGGTAGCAGCGCAGGATGTAGTCGGGGTGGCTGGTACCAGGCGGCATCAGTCCCAATCCTTTCCCGGATCACGAGGGGTGTAGTGGGCACGAGCGGCGAAATAGTCGTTGAGTGCTCGCTCCAAGAGGGCGGTGAGGGCGCACAGCACGGCGAGCGTGATGCCCCCCAAGAGCAGGAAGTAGGCGATGGCGGCGGTGGAAGTCATGCGGCTTCCTTCACTTCCAGATCAGACAAGAGGAGCCGCAGCAGCCAAGGCCGCTTACGACTAACGTCTTGCAGTTCACGGAATACCGATGGACGCAACAGCCTCGCAGCAGCTCCGTCGTTGGCCAAGAGTTCATCGGCAATCGCTGGCACAACGAGAAGCGAAAGCATCTCTTCGGTCTCGGGGCTCTTCTTTGACTGAGCTTGCCGGACGTAGTAATTGCTCTCGTCGAGATCCACGGAGATCAGGTCCCCGATGATGCTCACTGCGTAAAGGCCAGGGACCTTGTTAGCTGGCACGAACCGGACTCTGACATTGGCCTGAGCCCGTTCCTTCTTTGTGGCATTCCCCGCCCCCAGCTCATCGCCTTGGTCTGGTTCCCGCCTTGGAACGATCTCAGGGACTTCCGTCCCTGACGGCTCAGCCGGCATGGGCCAGTGGTATTGAGGCTCCCGCTTGACTGGGCGAGCAGGTACATCCACGTCAAGGAGGCCGCTGAGGTGCTTCGACAGATTGGCCTCGATATTGGCAACGGCGAGCATGCGAGAGTCTTCCTTGATGCTCTGCAGAATCGGGCGTAGCACCCCGAAGAGGGCGGCGTAAAGAGTGTCCTCAGCCTCAGCATCATTCAAGGAAGTCTTTGTATTGGTGAGGAAGTCTTGCCAGCCCTCACCAAGGTCAACCCAAGCCCTGAGAGTCCGGCCGTCATAGGTTTCGGACTTATCCGGAGATTGGTAGCAGTCCCGCGTCCGCTTGATGACCTGTGGTCCGAAACAAATCTCTAGGGCGGAATCCTCGAAGGTCAGTTCAGGATCAATCCCCGCATAGAGGGTCGCCCCGAGTTCCCGATCTCTGACGAGCATCCTGAGGTCCCACGTCTGCCAATGGCCTTCCTGTGCGGTGGTAAGGGCATGACGTTCGATGCGATCGCCCCGAACCGTCTCCCAGACGATGTGTCGATCCTGCCGAAGCCCGGGAGCGAATGTCTTGGCCAGTTCCTCTTGGATGCGAGAGGGTGAGAACCTCTTCTCGCGCCGCAGCTTCAAGCGGATCAGGGTTCCGTTATTAGCTTCTAGCAGATCGGTGGGAGTCCAACGCAACGACGCATTCGTCCACGGAGAACCCTCGACTTGCCACCGATCACCACGCCTGAGAGCCGCCCAATTCAGCGACACAGAGGAGGTGAGACCATCGCGCAACGTGTAGATATGTACTTCGGAGGCGAGCCAGATCAAGGCCTTCGTCCCGCCATAGCCCCACTTGCCGATATCACGGTGCGATACCCCGCGTCCCTGGCCCAACTGAAGGAGATCGCGCACGTCCTGCATCCCGACACCGTTATCGAGGATGGTCAATTCCCGCTTACTGACATCCCACCGGATGGTGACGACAGTCGCGTTGCCACGGCCTTCTCCAAAACTATTGGCGATGAGTTCAGTAATCGCTCCCCGGGCCTGCCAATCGTCTGCCTCGATGGCGCTGATAAGGTCCAGCTTTGGCACGATGTCCCAGGTCTCGGTCTTCACTTCACAACCCTCTTTTGCCTTGTCAGCTCGTCATAGAGGCGAGAGATCTGCTCCTGCGCGGCGTCTATGAGCTTCCAGTCGGTCTCCTTTAGGTCGGCGGCTCGCAGGGCCTTCAGCTCCTTCAAGCTGCGCCGCCAGCCCAACAGGTCAATGTGCTTGGGCTTCGGGATGGCGTGCTTGTCGGTCAGTCCCTTGCTCACCATCTCCCGCCAAGCCGGGAAGTGTGTAACGGCGTTACGCACTTCCTTCTCAGTTGGGAACTTCTCGGCGAATTTGGCTCGCTTCGTTAGTTCTGAGCGACCAACCCCGATCTCCTTGCAAAGGTTGTCGAGAAATCCCTTCGGCAGTTGCTTGCCGACTCGCTGCTCCAGGAGGTACTTGCCGCAATCCCAGCGCGCCTGCATCGCGTCCTGCTCGTCGCCATTGATACGCTCCTCGAACTTCGTAAACGTCTCGACGACGAGAATGGGGACGTACCCGACATCCTTCTTGATATCCATCGCGATGCTCATCGATGCTCCTTGGCGACGTGGGCCGTCCGGTATTTGCACTGGCCGCCGACGATGACGTGACGACCATCACCGCACGCACTTCTCTGCGCGTTGATAAGCGCCAGCACGAGCACGTGCTGAGCCGGCATCAAGGAATCGAGTTGCACGGGGGCGGAGGCTGGGTGTGCGGTCATGCCCTCGGTGGTCACGGATGAGTCCTCTTCCAGACTTCTTCGAAAATGCGGTCGGCTTCGGCCTCTTCCCATGCCACCAGCGGCCGCGCCTGGCGCTCGTCCATGTGGCAGGGGCACAGGCGGGCGCAACCGTTTTCACGGACGGAAGGAGCGGCGGTGACCGGTCGAGGAGTGGGGCACGCGCAGTAGCGGCACGGGACAGTGCTCATGCGGCCACGTCCTTCCGGTTCCGAGCGCGCCACGCGACCTGCTGCCGCCACTGGGCACGGGTGAGGCGCAAGCGCCCGCGTCGGTCGTAGGTGCCGATGCGCTCCTCGCTGATGACTCGCAGCCGCGTAGGACGCATGACCAGGACAGCGAGCTGTAGGACGCCCATCAGCGCGACGGCGATGCCCACGCCGAGCCAGCCGTTCACGACGTAGCCCACGCCGGCCCAGAAGGGGGTCACCAGCAGGATGGCGTGAGTAATCGGGGGCATCAAGCTGCGCCGCCGTGGCCAATCTCGGCGATGTGGTCGGGGCACTCGTTGATAGCCGGGGTGCTATCGGCCATCCGCGTTAGCACCAGCAGATGCGGCAGTCGCTCGGCGAGCTCGAAGCCCGCCCGCTCCAGCTCGTGGACCGCCCCAGCACGATGTCCAGCCCAGACATGCCCCATTGCTCGCTCAAGGGCGTCTGCGGCGTTCCTGGTGGCTGCTAGGGCACTTTCGCTGGCAGCCGACAGGGCGGCGCGCGAGACGCTGATCTGTTCTGAGCGACGGTCGGGGAAGGGGTAGAGGCGGGCGGCGGTCATGCTGCCTCCACGTTAGGAACGTTCGTCAACGTTTCCATTGCTTCGAGGTAGCGGCGCTCCATCTCGGGAGTGACGACAGCCTCGCGCTCGATGGCGCTGACCCTGGAGTTGGTGACGCCCATCTGTCGTGCGAGGGCGACGCCCTTTACGCGGGCGGCGATACGCAAGAGTTTGAGCTGCATTCCAGTCATGGCGCGGAGTGTGGCACGTTCGGTACGTCCTGTCAACATCTATCTACGAACGTTGCTGCACTCGTCAACATTGGTGCTAGCGTTCGCGCCGTGAAGACACCGGAGCAGCGCGGCAAGTTCGGCGCGTGGCTGGTAGAGCAGCGTGACCGGCTGAGCCGCGAACGGGGCCATAAGCTGCTGGCCGAAGACCTGCGTCGCGAGCTAGCCGAATGGGGCTACCCGTTGGGCGAGGCACACTACCGCGCCCTAGAGGGCGGGTCTAAGCGGCCAGGACGCGAAACAAGGGAGGCCCTCGCCCGATTCTTCGGACAAGAGCCTCCATCAGAGGGACCGCAGGTTAGTCAGGATCTAGGGCCGCTGGTGGCAGCTATCCGTGAGCAGACGGCGACGATGAACGAACTGATCGGGCTGCTTCGGGCGAGCGCCCTTGCTGGTGTGGCGGAAGGCCAGCGGCGCTTTGAGGTGGAGGAAGCTGTCCATGCATCTGGCGGAAGGCCAGATGAGCCGCGCGAGCTACAGTCTCCTGAAACTCAGCGGTGATGGCGTCGATAATGGTCGGGTCGGTGACTGTCTTCACGGTTGCCCTCAGTCAACTCGGAAGTTGGGACAGCTAGAGTGTCGCTACGGACTGGGGAATAGGGAGGAACGATGATCCGAGCAATGATCCTAATGGCGCTGCTGGCGGGCTGCGGCACCGTAGCCACGCCTGAACCGACAGTCTCGCCGACACCGACCGAGACTGCGGTGCCAACCCCCACGGCGAGCCCGACACCTACTGCTACTCCGGAGCCTACGCCCGACGAGGCGGCAGACACGGCATGCGATGCAATCAGCGAGTTCCGCGATATCGGCAACCTCCTGGTCCCTATGGGAGACGCGGCTTTCGATGCCTTCTCTGGTGAGGGATACGGGACCTGGGAGTCTGCCGTCAACGGTGTGACCGATCAGATGGAGACAGTGATAACACTCCTCGAGGACGTGCCCAACGAGGAGCCATACGAGGACTGGAAACTTGGCGCGCTGCAACTGATGCTCGTCTGGTCCAATGCCATCATCGCCTACGATCGCGGGATCACCGAACAGGATCTATCAGGGATGGAAGAGGCGAATCAGATCCTCGCCGACGGTGAGCCCCTGATTGCCGAGATGAACGCCGCCGCTGACCAGTTCGAGGCGGACTGCTAGGGAGTCCTCTTACGCGGTAGCGTCTCGCCCGCATCGTTCAGCGGCGTGGGCTGGAGAGCCCTACCTAGAGTGTAGGCAACTCCGCGGCGACGGGCACTGCCCGCTGGCGCAACTTGCCCTCCGTGGTGAGCGATAGCGGGCGGTCGGGTGCCCCGATGACTTCGGTGAGGTTGATCTGCGGATTCCCCTGCTCGGCTTCCAGCTTGGCGATGATGCGCGCCTCGATGTCCGCGCGCTCGATGCGCGAGCCGTTGGTCTTGTGCTGCAATGCGGTGATCTTGCCAGCGGCCTGGATCACCCGGTAGTCGTGCGCCTGAGCGCCGAGATAGGCCGGGAAGGTGCCCGCGCCGGTGGCTCCCTGTACGCTGAAGACTTCCCCGAGACGCCCCTCCTCATCCAGCCCCACGAGGTCAACGATGCCTTCGGGTCGCACGAGGTAGTCCAGCGTGGCGACTACGTCGCCAGCAGCGTTGTACGCCAGCCCCATGCCGAGATGTGGCAGTTCCATCAGATGGCCGCCTCACGGAAGATTCCGTACTTCACCGTCTGCACCGGAGTCGCGCCGGTCAGGGCCGTCATATGCGACGCATCGAACTCGGTCTGGTTGGTATTGACTACGCGGGTCATGCCCTGCGTTCGGGCCTGAACGGGGAGGACGCCCCCCGAGGCTCCCCCGAGTTGATGCGTCGGCATGACGACCGCGTAGTTATCGGAGGGCACGCCACCGGGGGATGCGCTCAGCAGCCATGCCGCAAAGGCGGGCCGGTACGTGAAGCCGGTGGCAAGTTGGATCGCCGCGTAGCCCGAGCTGGGTCCGGTGAATGAGTCGATGCTGATGGTGCCCGAAGCAACGATCTTGTACATGTTCGACGAGCCGTCGATGACCACCGTGCCCGACGCGTTGGTGACGGTGATCTTGCCGCTGGTAACGGTGATGCCATCGGGTGAGATGGCGACCGTGCCATCCGGGGTGATGAGCCCATCGCCCTTACTGAACACCACGTCATCGACAAGCATTGTCTTGGATGCAGTCATATTGCGGAGAATGATGCGCACCCCGGCAGTGCCTGCCGGGGCGGTGCCGGGCTTGGTCTGACGGACCATGGCCGCGCTGATGCCGAACGTGAACGTCGGACTGGAGGAGTAGCCAAGGTCTGCGCCAGCAGAATTCACAAAGCCGATCACGATATCGCCTTGGCCGCCATTGCCACCGAGCAGGGCGGAAACCTGCACGACGTCACCGGGCTGCACGCCATAGATGGTCTGAGAGAGTTCACGACCCGTGCCGCCCGCCGCGTTGGTGCTATACGCCCGCCACCGGCCAGAACCCTTGTAGCTCGCTTCGATGGCCTCAACACCGCTCGTGGACCCGGTCGGTCCGCCGGACGCCGACCAGCCGCTGAGGTCGCCGGACTCGAAGTCGGAGTTGTTCAGCAACCGGCCCTGACCCACCAGCAGTTTCTCGGCGGTGACGGCACCCGCCGCGATCTTGTTGGCGGTGACGGCGTTGGCCGCAAGCGCGTCGGCGGTGATGGCACTCGCCGCGACCTTCCCGGCGACCACCGCGTTGGCCGCCAGCTTGTCGGTTTCGATCGCTCCGGCAGCGATCTTCTCGGCGATGATAGAGCCCGCCGCGAGCTTGGCAGCCGTCACCGCCAGGGCATCTAGCTTTGTGGTGGTGACCGCGTTCGCCGCAATCTTGTCGGCGACCACCGCGCTGGCCGCAATCTTGCCAGCATCGACAGCCAGCGCCACAATCTTGGGAGTGGTGATGGCATTGTCGGTGATCTCTGTAGTGCCCACCGCGCCAGTCGCGATCTTGGCCGCATTGACTGAATCGTTGACGAGCTTGGACGTGTCCACCGAGTCGGTGGCCAACTTGGAGAGGGTGACCGACAGGTCAGCCATGTGGGTTCCGGTAATCGAGCCGTCCACCAACTCCTGCGGTGAAGGTGCGTAGGCGGTCAGCAACTTGCCGCGCTCGAACTGCACGCCGTCCACTTCCCACGTCAGGGTGCCCGACAGGCTGCGGAATAGGATGCGGACCTTGGCGGTACTCGCGTTCCACGCCGTGCGCCCGTAGGCGGTATTAGGGCCGAAGCGCAGCGAATGACGCGTCCAGGCGGCCTGAGCGGCGGTCAGCGAGGCAATGACGTTCGTTGCCAGCAGCGCGTTCGCGGCACTGAACTCCTGCACCTCGATGACGGCGGTGCCCGAGGTGCGGCTAATGAGCCGCGACCACGCGCTAATCCAGTAGTCGTCAGTCCGTGAGATAGCGATGTACGGCGTGATGAGGTCGCCCGCGGTCTGCAAAGACAGCGCCACGCGGGCCACCTTGGTCCCGGTGATGGCGTCCTCCTGCGGGAGGGCCGAGACGTAGTTGACCACCCAGTTAGAGCCGACCGTCCAGTTGCCGCCGGACCCCGACTCAAAGGACGAGTTGGGGACGAGGTTGGCACCCGCCACCGACAGGTCCGCCACGGGCTCAAGCGCGTCAGTGGCCTGCGCCATCTGCAGCGCGTCGTGCGCGGTCCCGGCAATCCCTCCCAGCGTGTCGGCCAGAGAAGTGGGCGCTGCGCCGAATGCAAGCTGGTAGAGCGCCTCTGAATGCTGGTCCACCCAGCTCGTGTTGACGGCTGTAACCGTGAAGGTCTGGGCGGAGACGCCCCATCCCGAGTTGGTGATCTGAATGCTGTTGCCGGCGTTGACGCCAGGCCGCCGTATCGTGACGGTCCCGGACAGCTTGGGATCCTTGCGGCCGGCGATCAGCGCATCGCCGCGGGTGTTGGCCGTGGCGGTGTCCTTTATCTCCGCGTCATTGAGAACCATCTCGCGGCGCCCGTAGGTGGCGATGCTGGTCGCATCCTCACGCCACAGCCCCACTCCCTCGCCAATCACGTACACCGCATTGATCAGCTCGGTGGTGTCCTCCTGCAGCTCGAACTCTTCGTAGCCGAAGGTAGTACTGTCGTTGGGCGTGTCGCTCAGATTGAAGCCCGCCACCGCGTTAGCCGTCTTAGTGAAGACCAGCTCCTTGTTGAAGTCAACGTAGAACCGCGCCCAGCTGTACTTCGCAATCTGGGTCAGCGACTCGCGCAGCGTCATGCCTGTGAAGTCCTGCTCGGGCATGGACGCCACGTACTGCGTCACCAGGTTGGAGTACGTGATGCCGTGACTGCCGAAGGTGCTCATCAGCCACGAGATGCGCGCCTTGTCGGTCTCCGCGGTCGATCGCACACTCGGGCTGGAGACCACGTCCATGTCCAGCAGCGCGGAGTAGTCGGCACAGGTGATGTCGTACACCCGGCTCAAGGTGTGCCCGCGGTGACTCCGTCCACGGCCCTTCACATGGCCGGCGAAGCGTCGAGTGCCGTCCTCGGTGAGGATGATCTCCTGCTCCGGCGAGACAGTAACGGTCTTGCCGAAGTCCTCCACCTCGAACGTCATGACGGCCGCGCTGCGGTAGGCACGCTGCTGAATGCGGAGCGAGCCGCGCTGCACTCGGGTGATGATGTCGGTCCCGCCCGCTGTAAGCGTCCAGGCCATCGCTACGCCCCCGGAACGGCCGCGGACACCACGCCCTGAAGGCGCATGCGCAGCGCCAGCTGGCGGGCTAGTTCGTCGATGTTCTGCTGAGTGCCATTGAAGTTGACGATGTGGACCAGCGGGCCGGTATGCGTGGTGGTCGCCCCCGCTCCGCCGCCGCCGAAGCCGCTCGGCGCGATCGCCCCTGCTCCGACACCGCCCAGCCCGGACACGGAGGAAGCGAGTCGGGCTGCCTCGGCACGCCCCACGCTGGCCGCGCCACCGAACCCTTCAGCCCACGCACTCCCGACGTTGAAGCCCCACTTGTCGATGTCCTTGAGCGGCCCTTCCTTGGGCGGGCTGTAGCCCCGCAGTGCCCCGGCGGCCGAAATCGTCAGCGTATGGGATGCCAGGAACACGGCATATGCGGCTGCCGCGATCCCGGCAGCGTAAGACCTGCCGGTATTCAGGCCGCCGGTGTAAGCCCACCCGGTATTGGCCATCGCGCCACTCGCCGCGTTACGCACAGCCTGTCCCGCATTGATAGCGACGCCCAAGTTCGCGTTGATGCCCTGTGCCAGAGCTGGGTTCACAAGTGCCCCCACCCCGCGGGCACTGGGACCGAGCTCGGCGAGGCGCGTGGTGACGACGTTGAGGGCGGCGTTGATGGCGATCAGCGACGCGGTCTTGCCCTCCTGTGAAGCGATACCGGCCGCTGTCTGGAGAGTGATCTGTTGGCCCTTGAGGCGGGCGACCTCCTGCGTTCGGGTCAGCTCGTCTTCGAGCATCTGCATGGCGGCATCCATCGCCACCTTCGGGGCGTTCTGGCCGTCCATCAGGCCCTTGGCCATCTCGACCTGGGTTTGGTAGGCCGCGCTACGGATCGCAGCCCACTCCGCTTCCACCGCGTGGCGCGGCTGAACGGCGAGTTTCTCAGCCGCTTCTCTGACGGGCCCGACTCCGGCGTACATTGCCGCCAGGTACGCGTCATACGATTTCCCGGCTTCCGCCATCGCCGCCCGCATTTCGGGCGTCCGGGTGATGATGCGGTCGACGGCCTTACGCATCTCCTCGTCGGTCGCGTCCGGGAAGCGCGCCAGTTGCTCCTCGGCATACTGCGCGGCCTGCTCAAAGCTCTTGTCGAGATCCGTCATCGCGTAGTTGACGAGATCCTTGGTGGCGTCGAAGTCGGCCCCCATCGAGTCGGCGACTTCGTGAACCCTGGTGCCCATGTCCCCGAAGTTCAGGGCCATATCGTTTAGGCCGCGTTCAACCTCGGTGGCAAAGTTGCCGATCGCGCCGATGACTTCGCCGATCGTGCCGCCGATCTCGCGGAGGGCCGGAATAAGCGTGTCGCTGGCGAAGTGCGCGAGCTCCGTCAGCACCGGCAGCAGTTGCGCGCCGATGTCCTCAACCACATCATCGAAGGCCAGCCCGGCGGCCTGCATAGCGCCAGCCGTGGTCTCGCCAAAGGCTTCGGCCTGGCCCGCCGCCCGCTTCTGGATCTCGGCGAGGGCCTCGGTCGAGGTCGTGCCCGCCTCGAGCTGGATGCCGTAGCGGGACAAGATGCCGATGTTGCCGCCGTACACCTTGCCCAGCAGGGTCGTGGCGTCGGCCAGGCTCATGCCTTTCAGGCGCGCGAGGTCCATAGCCGTGCGCTGAAGTGCCAGCGCCTTCTCGGAATCCTTGGTGACGGCCACTAGGGCGCCCAAGCTCTCGCGCTGCTCATCGTCGGCGAAGGCCAGCTTCTGGCGTTCCGTGATGGTGGCTTCGATCTGTGCGATGTTGCCCGCCGCAGCCGGCGCGTTCTCGCGCAGCGCGGTGGTTAGCAGGGCGACGCCCCGCTCCTCGTCGATGGCCGCTGTGGCCGCCGCACCGAAGGCACCGACCAGCCCGACCGCGGCACCGATGCCGAGGGTCATCGGCGAGATGAGGCCGCCCGTAACGGCGCTCAACTTGCCCAGTGGGCCGGTGGCCGTTCCGGCCGCCCCGCCCATCGCGCCGAGCTCGCCCTTGAGCCTCTTGACCGTCGCCGTCGCCTGGTCGCGGGCGCTGAGGACAAACTGAACTCGCTCTTCGCTCATTGTTGCTTGACCTCTACCGCTTCCAGGGACATGAAGATGAGGCCGCGCTGAACCCACTTCTGTACGAGGTGGTCATCCAGCGCGGCCTCCAGTTCATAGGGCGTGATACCCCAGCGTCGAGCCAGTAGCTCGAGCCGGTACTCAAACGGAATGCCCTTGATGGTCGAGGAACCGTGAAGGGCTGCGGACCCCAGCGCCTTAGCTAATCGTCCGCGGGCGTAGGGTCCAGTGCGCTGGACCGAATCGCCTCGTGCCACTTCGTCCACACCTCAGTCAGGGCGGGCAGCGAGCGGCGCAGGATGGGCTTGGTATCCAGCGTGTGGCGGACGCAATGCCGTTCGATGAGGGCCATGATCGGACCGTACAGCTTGAGCATGGCCTTCTCGTCATCGGGGTCGATCTCAGTGAGCTGATACAGCGCCAGGAAGTCCTCGCCGGACATCTCGGTCCGCATCTCGACCGTGCCACCCGCCACCTTGACCGTGACCGTCTTGGGCTTGGCTGGCTCGGGATCAGGCACCGGGGCCAGCGCCTTGCGGACGCTCATCAGCTAACGGTCGATTCTGCCGTGGTCACGGTCAGGGAGTGATCGGCAGCCGCCGTGGCGTCGTAGATGTTGACGTACTTCAACGTCTCCATCTTGAGCCCATCGACCTCGGCCCAGCGGTGGCCGTCCGTATCAAGCACACCGTAGAAGTCGAGGGTGGCGAGGTACGTCCCCGCTCCCAGCGTCGGCCCGGTAGTGCGGACGCGGATCTTGCGCACCGCCTTGTCGTTGTAGCGGTCGAGCTCGTTGTCGTTGATAAAGTAGCGGGTCAGGGTCAGCGAAGGCACCCGCTCGCTGGCACGGAAGGTGTCCTGCGCGGCCGTGGTCAGGTTGAGCGTATCGAGGTCGGTCCAGGTGTGCGGCAGCGTGAACTCGGCGGTCGTCACGTAGTTGTCGGCGGTGGTGCCGATGGTGGTCGCATCTATGAATACCTGCGTCCCAGTCGGGCTCAGGGCGGTGGAGGCAATGCTGGTCGGCGTGCCGCCGAAGGTGGTGATCTGGCTGATGGCCTTGGGCGAGTGCATCTTGGCGCTCCACTTCACGCCCTCGAGGTCGCTCTTAGCCCACGTGATGGACAGCTCGTCGCCGACCACGTAGGGCAGGCGGAAGCCGGGCTGCGTGCCCGACAGCGACGTGTCGTAGCCCCATTCGAGCGTCATGCTCTTGAGGTCATCGACAGCCGAGGACGGCACGAACGGGTAGGTCTTGTCGGCGCCGACGCCCGTCCCGGTCAGGTTAGTCTTGAAGAAGACGTTGGCCAGCAGGACGAGCTGGTTGTACGACAGCGACGGGCCCCCGATGCTGACGTTGTGCATCTCGCGTCCGGCCGCGGCGCGGTAGCGACCGAAGTACGAGCCGCGAATCTCCGGCGGACGGATGAGTGCCACCGACGGCTCATGGCTGAACTCAGTCAGCTCGAGGATGCGCGTGGGGTTGAGGGCGGTACCGCGGGTCGTTTCGAGTGCACCGCGGACAGAGGTAAAGGTCGTTGACTGTGGCACTAGGACGCCTCCTCATTGGGCTTGGAGGCGGGTGCCTCATCTACTTCGGGCGCCCACAGGGACGCCGCGTTGGCTTCGGCCTTGGACAGCGCGAAGCCGCCCGTGGCGACCAGACGCTCAGCCTCGGCCTTACTCTCGACTTCGTGCTCGGTCATCGGCTCGCCGACGACGAACGTCCCACGGATGGGGTAGACCTTCTGGGGTTGTGCGGCCATCGGTGACTCCTAACCTCGTTGCAGCTCGTCGTGCAGAATCGTGATGAACGTGCGGGTTGTCGTGCCCGCGTGGGCTTGTGCGGTGCGGGATACGAATGGGTTGGGCCTGACCCCGCGACGGGTGCCGCCGATGACGAAGTGGCGGTACCAGATGCGCGGCCCGACCACCGCTCCGGGCTTGTCGCCACGCGTGGCGCGAGTGGCCTTGATGCTCTTGCGTAGCGCGCCTGATCGGGACGGCGCGGCCGCCTTCATGGGACCGACCAGCGTGCGGGCGGCACCGATGGTGGCCTTGCCCAGCGCACGGTCCAGCTTCGGGCCGTGATAGCGGTCGAGCTTGAGCTGCAGCTTGTCGAGCCCCTGGGTGGTGACGGTAATGGTGAGCGCCATCTAGGTCGCCGCGTAGGTGACGGGCCCGGCCTCAAGGATGTCGAACTCGAACGGCACCCGGACGTAGGGCTTGTTGTTGACGCTCACGTCCTCGGGCTCGCCGGCGCGCCACACGCTGATCTGGGTGCAGGCACCGAACAGCGTCCAGTTGCCGCGGATGGAGGTCCGCACGTCGTCCACGAACTGGACGTAAGTGGCATAAGCCGCAGCGGGATCGGCACCCGAGAAGTAGGCGTCGGCGTTGATGATCCAGTGCGTGCGCTCGAAGGATCCCGGCGTGACCTCGCCGCGCCGCCACATGGTCAGTACGATCGGCGTGTCGTAGATGTCCGCAGGCAGGAAGGGCTGCACGCCGACCCCGGTGGCATAGGCTTCCTTGGTCCCCGCCACTCGTTCCTTGAAGTGACGCGCCAGGGCGTCGGTGACGGCGACTGCGCTCATGCGACCAGCCACGTCCGGTGGCGGGCTCGGTAGTCCTCGACCGTCTCCCAGGTGATGCGTGGCATGCCGCCCGCGAAGCGCGACTGGCCGAAGTCCTCACCCGTGGCACTCAGCGGCGAGCCGCCGCCAGCCCCGAGGCGGTACAGGTCCGCCGCCCAGTACAGGGTGGCCTGCTCAATAGCAGGCGGGATGGCGGGATAGCCGAACACGCCGGTCAGTTCCACGGTGTCGAAGCCCGAGTACCACGTCGGGAAGTTGCCGGTCTGGGTGAGGTCCACGGAGAGGTATGGCCCGCCGTCCTGCACCGGCCAACGCAGTCGCCAATCAGCGGCGGCCAAAGACGAGTAGGTGCCCCCGGTGGCACCCGCCACGCGAATGCCGGTCAGGCTCAGGACGCCCTGCTTGACGGTCAGCGTGTCTCGATCATCGCCGTCGTACAGACGCACCTCTGTGCCGCTCACCGCGGGATGTCGGAAGAAGTCGAAGCCGAGCGTCAGATTGATCTTGTCGGTGACCCGCAACAGCAAGTCGCTCAACAGGTTGTCGCGCGAATCACTGGGCAGTTGGAGCAGCTCGCGCAGCGCGTCCACCGTGGCGTAGGCGGTCGGTGCGCCGGCCTGGAAGACCGGGGCGTAGGTGTCGAATGCCGTGGCGCCGGTGTTGCCGATGCGGGTGCGGTAGTAATGCCCGACCGCGCCGGTTCCGTCAACCACTTCATATTGCGTCTGCGTACTGACGAGCGTGACCGAGCCGCTGGCAGAAGTGAAGGCACCGATAGCCGAGGTGTTATCGCGGCTCCAGTAGAGCTTCGCGCCCGCGCCGAACTCGGTCAATTTGTCCCCGGGATTGTCAACCGAAACTCGGATGAGCACTACTTCACCTCTGCGATGTCGGACGGTACGTCGTGCGCGCTGCCCTGCGTCGGGCTGTTACTGGCGTCGTGGATGCGGGTGCTCGATGTCTCACCCGCAGAGCCCGACGATCCCCCGCCGCCCATTGCGGACAGGATGCGTGAGCCGCGTTCACCGATCTCCCGAATGAAGGCCGAGGCAGTGGCAATAGCCGCACCGATGGAACCCAGGCCGGTCCCCAGAGCACCGACAAATGTGAGACCGGCGCTGAGGGCGCGAGCCGTCACGCGGGCCGTACCGCCTGCGAAGGTCAACGCAGCCGTGTGCGTGCGGCTCATCAACTTCGAGGCTGATCCGCTGGGAGAAAGGCTGGCGGCGAACTGCCGCAGGGAACGACGCGCGACTGTGCCGCTGAAGGTCAGCCCGGCGGTCAGCGCCTTGGTGAAAGCGGTCCCGCCGCGGCTGAGAACGGTCCCCACGGCGCCGACGAATGAGACGGCCCCAGACAGGGCGCGAGCCGTGACGCGGGACGTGGCGCCTGTGAAGGCCAGGGCTGCCGCTTGCGTGCGGCTGGTGCGCTTGGAGGCCGATCCGCTAGGAGTGAGGCCAGCGGCGAACGCTCGCAGGGAGCGGCGCGCGACCGCTCCGCTGAAAGTCAAGCCAGCGGTCAGCGCCTTGGTAAAGGCGGTCCCGCCGCGGCTGAGCACAGCCCCTACGGCGCCGACGAACGAGAGCGCGCCAGACAGGGCCCGAGCCGTAACGCGGGACGTATTGCCTACGAAGGCCAGGGCAGCGGTCTGCGTGCGGCTGGTGCGCTTGTAGACGCTGCCACCGAGGGAGATGCTGGCGCTGAATGATCGGGCGGCCCCTCGGACGACGCTACCGCTGAAGGTGAGTCCCGCGCTAGCCGACCGGGCAGTGCGTTTGGCGACGGAGCCGCTGAAGCTGAGCCCCGCCGCCAATGCCTTACTGAGCAGTCGAGAGGAGACCAGGCTACCGGTGAACGTGAGAGCTGCAGCAAACGTGCGCGCGGCGCTTCGGGTGGTGGCAGCGCTGAACGTCAGCCCTGCGGCAATGGACCGTGATGTCGTCTTGGCGGCCGCTCCGCTGAAGGTCAGCGCCGCCGCGACGGAACGCGATGTCCTTCTGGCAGCCGATGCGCTAAAGCTGAGTCCGGCCGCCAATGCCTTGCTGAACACACTGGAGGAGACCAGGCTAGCGGCGAACGTAAGAGCGCCGCTGAGTGCGCGGGCTGAGCGGCGGGCGGTGGCAGCGCTGAAGGTGAGGGCGGCGGTACGGGTAGTGGCGGTGAACTTCGCCACGGCGCCCACGAATGCCAGTCCGGCAGTGAGGGTGCGCGCCGTGCGCGCCGCATCAGCGCCCGCGAAAGTGAGCCCTGCGGTCAGGGCTTTGGTGAAGGTCGTACCTGCCACGCCTTCCAGAAGCAGGACGCCGGTGCCGTCCTGCAGTTGGTAGCCGTCTACCGCAGAGGATTCGAGTAGGAGGCGATCGGCCACGAGAGCCTCCTAGCTGGCTGGGCCGATACTCGTCAGCGTGGTGCTGGTGCTGATGCGCTCAGCCCAGAAGTAGGTACCAACGGCGACGGTCGCGGCGGCAGCAGTGGCCAGCGTGACGCTCGGAATCATCGTCCCGGCGGTGTCGACTTCGAACGTACCTTCGATGCGACAGTACATCCCGGTGTTGACGACCGAACTAACGACACTCACTCCCGACTGCTGAGTGATGGAGAACGATCCGCTTTGTCCGAGCGGACTCGAGGGCGTAGAGCTGTCGAGGCCGACTGTGTGGTACATCCACGCAATGCACCACGCCGTTCCTGCCCCGAGCGGATCCACGGCGAGGTTGCCTGACGTGGCGGACATGGCCGTGAGATACATCATCCACTCGAAGCGGTACGTCCCGACTGGCACCGTTAGCGTGCTCGGCGTGCCGAAGAGCGCCTGCTCGGTGGTGACCGAGGCCAGGGTGCGGGTCGCGTCGGCACGCAGCATGAACCGCTCACCGTCAACCATCTGCTGGCGCGTCAGCTTCTTGGACACGCCCGCCTGATTGACGGCGAACTCGTCGGTCAGGGCGGGGGTGACGACCGCAGTGAGGAGGCTAATCTTGGTGTCGGCCACGGACTATCCCCTCCAAATGGACAGCATCCAGTTCACCTATGACCTCAGCCGCCAGCAGCTATCGTGAGGTCGTAAGTAAAGGAAATCGAATCTCCGGACACAACATTTATGGCAGTAAAGGTTTTACGGTCCCACAAAGTCCCGGTGGTCACTGCGCTGAACAGGCCCCACTCAGTGATCGCCAGCGTGCTGGTGTAGGCGACGGTCGCAACCTGCCGGAAGATGTTGACCGTACCGGGCTGGGTGCTCGTGCCGCTGACGCGCGCCGGGGCGCCCGTCGTAGTCCCGAGTGCCGTATCTGCGATGGCCGCTGCGACCGTGCCGATGCCGGTGGCGTGCCATGTGAAGGCGCTGATGTCCGATGCGCCACCGGCCATGTCGGCGGCCATGTAGTTGACTCCGGCAGTGGTCACTAGGCCCGAGCCTAGATCGCGCTGGTCGATGATCTCGCCCTTGCGGATGACCTCCAGCTGGAGACGGGTGTTGAATATGACGTTGGAGATGGCCGAACCCTTGTCCGGGGTCAGCAGGATGCGCCCCAAGCCAAGCGGCAGGCGCAGTATCTTGGGTCGCATGGGGGGAACTCCTTAGTTTCGCTCGCCGCGTCTCTGGGGGGTGGTGGACTCGATCACGTCCTGCGGCACGGCGCGCTCGATGCCCGGCTCGCGGATGTACTCTGCGCGGCCGGCGGTGACGAACTCGGACGCTTCGCGCGCCTCGAGCTCGATCACCGCTCCGCTCGGGTAGGGGTCTCCGGGGTAGGAGACCAGAACCCGGATCAAGGGCATGACTAGCCCTCGCTGCGCGACTTCACCTCGGCCTCGGCCTTGCCCTCAGCGGACTTGGCGACGGCGTTGTGAGCGTCGATCAGCTTCTGGACCTCGGGATCCGGCTTCGACGCATCGGCATCTGCCTCGGCAGTCCCGGCCCCGCGCAGTTCCACGTCCTTGGCGGACACGGCCTGCTCGCGGAGCTGGTGCTTGGCAGCGTCGATGGCGACCTGCTGGTCGCCGATGAACTCGAAGTCGTTGGTCTGGTGCGGCGTGCCGTCGGGACGCCGGGAGGCCATGGCCACGCGGTCATGGTCGCCCCCAGTGTTGGTCTTGTTCTCGGTTGGCGTGGCCTTCTCAGCCATGTGGGTTTCTCCTTCAGGTGCTGACGGGGGCCGAAGCCCCCGCCATCAGGACTCAGGTGGCTGACTGGGTCAGAGCGCGGATCGCGTTCGCGTCCTGCGGCCGGGCCCCGCTGCGCTGGAACAGGAGGAAAGCTACTTGGAGGAAGTCGGCGAACCGCTCCTCAAGGCGTAGCGCCTGCACCAGCGTCACGTCACGGATGACGTAGGCCTGGCGGAAGTCACCGAACAGCACCGACTTGACGCTGGCCGCGGCGGCCGGCATGTCGGGGTTGGTGATCACCGGATAGCCGAGCACGTTGTCGGGCTGCCCGGCCGTCAAGGACGGCTGCCACAGCGGCTGGCCGGTCGTGTCCTTGAGCTTGCGGATGGTAGCCAAGCCCGCGTCGCGCAGCATGAACGCCGAGTTGGACGTGCGGTAGGCCGGATCGATGGAGTGAACCAGGTCCACCAGGCCGTCGTAAGTGATGGCCGTGGTGTTGCCCGCTGGCAACGTCACGCCCGACACCGCGTTGGTCTGGATGCCCTCCGGCTGGGCCGTGCCCGTGCCGGTGGTGAAGTGCTGGTTCTGGATGCGGGCGATTCGGGCCGCGAGCAGACTGCCGAGCTTGTCGTCGACGTCGATGGCCGAATCGTTGATGAGCTGGAGGGACACACGGACCATCTTCGAGGTGTACATGAACACGTCGAGGCTGGCCTGCCCGATCGTCACGTCCTGCTCAGTGACCTGGGTGTTCTCCGCGAGGATGGCACCCACGTTGGCAGTGTCGTCAGCCGTCGGCCACGGCAGGCTCGCGCCCGAATCCGTGGTGATGACCTCTGCGACCGACCGTACCGAGCCCTGGAACACCTGGCGCTCAATGAGCTTGTCGCGGAACTCGGCGGGCACAAAGAACCCACCGGCCGTCGTGGTACCGACGCCCTGCGCTCGAAGCTCCGGAGAGTTATCGAAGCGCTTGATCATCTGCTGACGCTGCTCGCTGTCGAGAGCGCCCATGCCCCCGCGCGCCCATGCGCGCCAGGCCTGCGCGTAGCGATCCTCGGCGGGGATATCCTCGACCGTGATCTCTGCGCTGATGGTGGACGAGTCAAGGGCGGTGTGCGTCTCGGAGGCCTCACTGGACCGCGCGGCGCGCTTCTCCTCGATCTCGATTTGATGGGTCAGGCCGGTGAGCTCGGTGTCGAAGGTTTCCCATCGCTGGGCTTCCTCGGCAT
>Ga0183260_10000270_pt1 | contig 42279 bp, 43 predicted proteins | sample AntDrymUQ4972206_2_FD_129768 | JGI IMG/M metagenome (GOLD analysis project Ga0183260, IMG submission 129768) | Polar desert sand microbial communities from Dry Valleys, Antarctica - metaG UQ497 (22.06) (version 2) (version 2) | ecosystem: Environmental > Terrestrial > Soil > Desert | place... | reverse complement strand
TTGCGGCTAGGCTCCGTGGCCATGTGGAAGCAGCGCATCAACCGTGTTCTGGTCAAGACGATCGGCTATCAGCTGCAGCGCCCGACTACCCCCGAGGCTGTTCCTGCCGTTGTCGAAACAGCGCCGAAGCCAGCTCCCGAGGTCGGCACGCCCCGGGCGCTGCCAGCACACTACGACGATGCCGCCAAAGCGGTCATCAAGCGGGTCAAACCGCGGACGATGACCGGACATCAGAAGCTCTTCGGCCTTGTTCTGGCCACCCGCTACCTCGCCAAGCACGACATCCCCGGGGACTTCGTCGAGTGCGGTGTGTGGCGAGGTGGCAGCATGCAGGCGGTCGCGCTGACACTGCTGGAGGTCGGGGTGAAGGACCGCGACCTGCACCTCTTCGACACCTTCGAGGGGATGCCTCCACCCACCGAGAAAGACGTCCGGCATGACGGCATTCCTGCTGCCCACCTGCTCGAGACACAAGACCAGTCGAGCGCGGTCTGGGCGGTTGCGACCCTGGACGATGTCCAGGCCGGAATGGCCGACATCGAATACCCAGCCGAGCGAATCCACTTCCATCAGGGGCTGGTGGAGCACACCATCCCGGACCAGGCACCCGAACGGATCGCGATGCTGCGCCTGGACACCGACTGGTACGAGTCGACCCGGCACGAGCTCGAGCATCTCTACTCGCGGCTGAGCCCGGGCGGTGTGCTGATCATCGATGACTACGGCCACTGGGAGGGCTCGCGGCGGGCAGTCGAGGAGTTCCTCACCCACACCGGTGCCCCGTTGTTGCTCCTGCCCACATCTACCGGGCGGATGGCAGTGAAACCCGGGTTCTAGGAGGCCACTTCGGCAGCCCGTCGGGTCGCCGCCAGCTGCTCGAACAACGCCTCCCAGCGAGCGGCGATGTTATCGATCTCGAGCTGTCTGGCGGCTGCCAACCCGGCTGCGCCGACGCGTGAGCGCAGCTCCGGATCCTCGATGAGGTCGACCAGAGCTTGGGTAAAGGCAGGGATGTCGCCGTCGGGCACTAACCGGCCGTTCTCACCGTCCACGATGATCTCGGCGGGGCCCCGCGGACAGTCGAAGCTGACCAGCGGCACCCCCTTGCTCATGGCCTCGATCAACACCATGGGGAAACCCTCGAACCGAGAACTCATCGCATAGATCGACGCATTCGCCAGCACATCTTCGAACTCGTTCGAATGCCCTTTCAGGACGACCTGGTCGGCGATCTCCTGCTCCATGATCAAGGCAGCGAGCTGCCGCCGCTCTTGGCCCTTCCCGTAGATATGGAGCTGCCACTCCGGGTGTGTTCGGGCAATAGGCGCGTAGGCCTGGATGAGTCGCGAAAATCCCTTCTGTGCGACCAGGCGACCCGCTCCGATAACGATCTTGCTGGTCAAGGGTGCGGCCGTTTTCGCGACGGGCCAAGGAATCGCATTGGGGATTGCCGTTATCAGCGTCGACGCCGAGGCGACCAGGCGGGCGTAGTCCTCGGCGTCACCTTTGGTCAAGACCACGTAGCAATCCAGTCGCTGAATGCTTTCCCGGAGCATTACCAGCACCCGCGGGTCAGCGGAGCGGGTCTGGAAGTTGAGGTGATCCTGGCCAACGGTGATGAGATGGCGAGGGGCGATCCGAGCCACCGCCGCGTGCAGCGACGGCCGTGTGGACACCAAGATGCCGGGCTGGAGGGAGTTGAACGTCTCGACCAACTGAGCGTCCGTCGCTTTGGTGAGCTCGAGATCCGACGCCATCGCGTCGGCTTGGTCCGGAGCGCCCTCCCGACGGTCGATCAGATAGGTGACTTTGACATCGGGACTTATCGCATAGGAGGGTGCGTCACGCTTTCGGTACAGGCTGATGATTTCGACATGGTGTCGGTTGGAAAGATGGCTGACCAGATTGCGGACGGTACGGGCCACACCGCCGAGACCGTCGGCGTTGAACATCAAGAAATAGATGCGCTGCCCTGCCATGCCGCTCCCCCCAGCTCGGTGACTTCTCACTTTCGGTCCCCAAGTTTGGTGCGCATCCTAGCAAGGGCTGGTGCGCTCTTCGGCCTGGTCGGCCCGCAGTGTTTCGTCCCGCAGCCGCCGCATGAGCTGGGCTGTCAGGGTGAGAGCCACCTCGAGCATGGCCTCCGCGCTCACGTCGTCTGGATGGCACCCGGACGGGGACTCCTCGGTGAGCTCATCGAGGTCGCCGACCACGTGGTAGCCGGCCGCCACCAGAGCGGCAGTCGTGCGCGCCGCCCGCTGGCGCAACACTTCCGCTTCCGCCGCGTGCAGACCGATGCGGCTGCCCCCTTGCGGTACGAGCAGGTCGTGGCCGACGTACCGGCGGATCCAGCGGTACTGCTCGGTCCAGTGCGCTGTGTCCGCGTCGATCGCAGCACGCAGGAGGGGTCCGAGCCGCTGCAGCAGCGCAGCCGCCTCCGCACCCAGCGACTCGTTGGCCTGCCCGGGCTCGGTGTCATAGGCGTCCGCATCGATTCCGCACACGTTCGCGAAGCGCTTCCACAACAGGCCGGGTTCGGACCCCCGCGCAGGCACCGTGACCACATGTACCCGGTCCGCCGGCAGGATGGCCCCCCAGCGAGCCAAGACCTCGGCCGGATCCAAGGTCCACCAGCTCCAGCGCTCACCCACGGCCGTCAGCCCCGCCACGAAGTCGGGCAGCGGTTGAGACGTGCCCAGCTTCAGCGTCTCCTGCCAGGCAGCCGGCACCTGGGCGACGAAGTTCCTCGCAGTGAACACGATGTGCACCTCGCTGGGATCGAGGCGGCCCAGTGCACGCTGAGCATCCTCGGCAGTAGCCAGCGAGAACCACTCGTTGCTCATCACCACAGTGCCGGGCCAGGCGTGCGTCTCCGCCAGCATTCGACGCCACGTCGCGCCCGGTGAGTTGGCCTTCTTGTGCCGGGCGTCGACCTTGCGAACCGCGGTTGCTGCCCTGTTGAAGTCGAACAAGGTGCGACCGGGGACGAGGACGCCGTTGTCAGCGAGTCGCTTGCGGTTGTCCCACAGCACGGTCTGCAAGAACGTCGTGCCCGATTTCGGGGCCCCGACGTGGAGGAAGACCCGGGCAGCCATCGCGGACACACCTCCATCGGTTGTTGGGCGCCATCACATGCTGCCATGTCCCTGCGGTGACGAATGCAGCCGCGAACGCAGCCGTTGCACTCGGTCCAGGTCGCGGTCGCGTTGTTCCAGCATGTCGGCCAGTGCCTGCACTGCCGCCTCGGCAATCTCCGCGTCGGTCCCGACACTGTGTGCGTCGCCGGCTGAACCCGGAGCGTCGACGGGGGCAGGAATCAGCTCGGCGAGATCGCCGACCACGTCGTACCCCTGGCCGCGCAACCGGTTGACCATGCCGGTCGAGACCGCACGGCACCGGTCGCGAAGGTGCACCGGAAGCCCGAGGGCAGGACCGTCTTGCGCAGCCAGCACGCGGTTGGCGAGGTGGCGCTTGGCCACCCGACCATATCCGGCCCGAGGGTGCGGCAGCCGGTCTCCCAGCGCGACGTTGACCCGCCGGAGCAGCTCGGTCTGCGGTGCGCCGAGTGAGCGGTTGTCCCGAGCTGCGTCGATGTCGAGCGACGACGGGTCGATACCGATGACCCCACAGAAGCGCTCGAAGAGCACCTTCGTCGGGGCCCCCGTCGCCGGCACGGTGACGATGTGCACCCTGTCTGGCGTCACCAAGTGTCCCCAGCGGGCCGCGATGTCCGAGACGTCCTGATTGATCCAGAAGTCATGCGCGGACTCGGAGCGCTCCAGCACTGCCTCGGCGAACTCTGGGTACGGCTGTTGCACACGCTGCTTGATGCGCTGCTGCCAACCGGAGGGTATCTGCCGCGCCAAGTCCCGGGCCGTGATCACGATGTGTACCTCGAACCCGCTGAGCAGGCCCAGCAGCTGAGCCACCTCGTCCTCGTGCGCCGGAGCCATCACCTCGTGGCTGAGGAGCGCTCGAGGGCTGCGAATCTGCCGCACCTCGTCGCCGAGCCGGTCCAGGATCTCGAAGGCAGCCGGAGGATCCATCGAGTGGTCGAGCATTCCGCGCAAGGCCAAGGCGACGTAGAAGTGCTCACCCGGCCCGTTCAAGGGCATCTCGAGCCCCTGGGTCGCCAACTGGTCGCGATCCGACCACAGGGCGCTCTGCAGCGAGGTGGTGCCCGTCTTGGGACATCCGACGTGTACATACATCCGGCGCTGCGGGGTCATCACGCTGCCATCCCTGGGCCATCCTGCTCTCGTCCTGACGAGCTCAGCCGCTCTCGGGCGGAGTCCACGGCTCGGTGCGCTGCATACCCGCGGCGCGTCCCTTGCCAGCCACGACGAGCGCCATCTTGCGCGACGCCTCGTCGATCATCTCGTCCCCCAGCATCGCCGAGCCCTTCTCGCCACCCGCCTCGGAGGTGAACCAGTCGTACGCGTCGAGGATGTTCTCGGCGTGGTCGTAGTCGTCCTGGCGGGGGGAGAACACCTCGTTCGCGGCCGCGACCTGGTCGGGGTGCAGCACCCACTTGCCGTCGAACCCGAGCGCCGCCGACCGCTCGGCGACGCGCCGGAACCCGTCGAGGTCGCGGATCTGCAGGTACGGGCCGTCGATCGCCTGCTTGCCATACGCGCGTGCCGCCATGAGGATGCGCATCAAGATGTAGTGATAGGCATCACCGACGTCATAGCCCGGTGGCTGCTCCCCCACCACCAGTGTCTTCATATTGATGCTCGCAATGAAGTCTGCGGGGCCGAAGATGATCGTCTCGACGCGCGGGCTGGCTGTCGCGATCGCGTCGACATTGATGAGACCGAGGGCGTTCTCGATCTGTGCCTCGATGCGGATAGACCCCACCTCATAGCCGATCGTCTTCTCGATCTGTGTGAGCAAGGTGTCGAGGGCGGCCACGTGTTCGGCGGATTGGACCTTCGGCAGCATGATCGCGTCCAGATCGGCACCGGCTCCCTCGACGATCTCGATCACGTCCCGATACGTCCACTGCGTCGCCCAGTCGTTGACGCGTACGACCCGGAGCTTGTTGCCCCAGCCGCCCTCGGTCAGTGCCGCGACGATGTTCTTGCGAGCACCCGGCTTTGCCATCGGCGCGACAGCGTCCTCGAGGTCCAGGAAGACCTGGTCGGCGTCGAGCCCCTTCGCCTTCTCCAGAAACCGGGGATTGGAACCCGGCACGGCCAGACATGACCGGCGCGGGCGCAGCGTTTGGGTCACGGCTCTCCCCTCGGCACGACGGCAGTCGGGCGAGCGTACCCCCGCCACTCCTGCTCCAGGATCGCCATCAACACCTCATCGTGGAACATACCGTCGTGGAAGACGACCTCCCGTCGGTGTCCTTCCTCGCGGAATCCCGCCTTGGCGTACGCTCCGATCGCGCGTTCGTTGTACGCCCAGACCGCCAGCTGGATGCGGTGCAGTCCCATCTCGTCGAAGCCGTAGCGCAAGGCCATCCGAATCGCCTCCGAACCGAAGCCGCGCCCCTGATGCTCCGCGCCGATGATGATGGCGAAGTCGGCGCACCGAGTCGTCACATCCGCTCCCGACAAGGAGAGATGGCCGACAAGCCGCTTCTCCGCCAGCGACTCGATGGAGAACCCGGCACCCGAGCTCTTGTCGTTGCTGCTCCAAGCCCGGATGAGCCCCGAAGCCCAGCCGTCCGGTCGCGGCAGCACCTTGTTGCTCTGCAGGACGGTCTCGACCGGGTCGTTCCACCAGCGTTCAAGCTCGGCGAGGTCGTCCTCGTGGAGCGGTCGCAGTCGGACACGTTCGCCTTGGAGCAGCTCTCTGCCATACGTCTGCGCACTCTTCGGGTCCGTCCAGGCCATCCCCTGAGTCTGTCGTATGCGCAGGGCGCCGCGGCGCCGCGAGTTGTCACTGTCCAACCAGACTCAGACCTGGCGACACGGTGCCAACTCCCAAGGGAGTCGCTGGCAGTGTCAGTCGATCGGTGCCTCGATGGTGCTGGCCGCACCTCGTAGCACGACGATGGCCAGACCGACAAGGATCAACACCAGGCCCGCGAAGACACCGGCCGGTGGGTCCTGTTGCAAGAAAACCGCGGCCAGCACGGCCGCACCGGGCACCTCGAGCAGGAGCACGAGTGAGACCACGGTGGGACTGATCACGGCGAGGAGGTGGTTGAAGACCGAGTGCCCGAGCAGCTGAGCCGCGACGGTCACTGCCACGATTCCCAGCCAGGTGTCAGCCGGGTACCCGGTCATCGAGGTGCCGGTGACCAGGCAAGTGGCCAGCAGGATGAGCGCGCAGGACCCGTAGCACACGGTGGTGTAGCTCGTCGTGCTCATGGACTGCCGCGCGGCACTGCCCAGCAACGTGTAGAAGGCGCCGAACAGGCCCCCGGCCACGGCTAACAGGTCGCCGACCAGCGCCCGGGTGGAAAGGCCCACATCGACCCCTGAGACCACGAAGACGCCCGCAAGGGACACCGCCAGCCCGACGACCACCGCCCGTCCCACTACCTGGCCGCGGAGCCGACCGATCAACACCACCCAGGCGACCTGCAAGCACACCAAGGCGGTCGCCGATGCAACCGAGGTCAACTTCAGCGCCGACACCCAGGTGGCGAAATGGGCGGCGAGCATGAGCCCGGCCAGACCCGTCGCGGCGAGCTGTCGCCGGCTCAACCAGCGGAGCTCGGTCCGGCGGGTGGCTGCGGCCAGCGGCACCAGGACTGCAGTCGCCAATGCGTTGCGCCACAGCGCAATCGCCAGCGCGGGTGCGCCGGTGCCGGCCATCAGGGGGCCGGAGGCGGAAACGCCGAAGACACCGACCAGAGCCAGGACGACGTTCACACCCGTCATTCTCCGACAGCACCGCTACCCTGTGAGCCTGTGAGCGGTGCACCGAGTCGGGTCTTCTTGGCGCGCCTGGCTGGCCTTCCGGTCTATGACCCGGCCGGCGACCAGGTGGGCAAGGTGCGCGACGTCATTGTCGTGCTCCGGCAGCCCACGCAACAACCGCGTGTCCTGGGCCTGGTGGTCGAGGTTCTCGGCCGTCGCCGGGTCTTCTTGCCGATGACGCGGGTCACCTCGGTCGACGCTGGCCACGTCATCACGACAGGAGTGGTAAACGTACGCCGTTTCGAACAGCGCGCCACCGAGACGGTCGTTCTCGGCGAGCTGTTCGACCGCAGCGTCACGCTGCGGGACTCCGGCGTCACCGGTGTCGTCTACGACGTGGCGATGGAGCAGGGGCGCTACCGTGAGTGGTCCCTGTCGAAGGTCGCTGTCCGCGAGGGATCCAAGCGGTTGCGGCGACGTGGCCAGAGCTACGTGGTGGACTGGCGTGACGTCGCCGGCCTCGCCGTCGAGGAGGAGGACCAAGGCGCCTCGCACCTCCTGGCAACGCTGGACTCGTTGCGCCCCGCGGATCTGGCCAACGTCCTGCGTGATCTGTCACCGAAGAGGCGGGGCGAGATCGCCGCCGCGCTCGATGACGAGCGACTGGCGGACGTGCTCGAGGAACTTCCCGAGGAGGACCAGGTGGAGATCTTGGGCCGTCTCGACACCGAACGGGCGGCCGACGTCCTCGAGGAGATGTCCCCCGACGACGCCGCTGACCTGATCGCCGAGCTGCCTGCCGAGACTGCGGAGCAGCTGTTGTTGCTGATGGAGCCGGAGGAGGCACGCGATGTCCGCCGGCTGCTCAGCTATGAGGAGCGAACAGCCGGCGGGCTCATGACGACCGAGCCGGTGATCCTGCCGCCCGGTGCCACCCTCGCCGATGCCCTCGCCCGGCTACGCCATCCTGAACTCAGTCCTTCGTTGGCGGCGATGATCTACGTCTGCCGCCCCCCGCTCGAGACACCGACCGGCAGGTTCCTCGGAGCTGCCCACTTCCAACGACTGTTGCGCGAACCGCCGTCGACACTGATCAGCGCGGTCGTCGACAACGACATCGAGCCGCTGCGTCCGGAGTCCACGTTGGAAGAGGTCGCGAGCCTGATGGCCGCCTACAACCTGGTGGCGAGCCCCGTCGTCGATGAGGACGGTCACCTCGTCGGCGCCGTGACCGTCGATGACGTCCTCGACCACATGCTGCCCGAAGGTTGGCGCGACCGTGACAGCGAGATGGTCGAATCCCAGCCGGCCGAGAGGGTCGATCGTGGCGCGTGACGATCGCGGGAACCGTCTGGACGTTCCGCGGGACGACCGACCGGCACTGGTCCGCCGTCCGGCGTACGACCCGGAGATGTTCGGCAACTTCGCCGAGGGGTTCGCCCGCTTCATGGGCACTGCCCGGTTCCTGGCGTACATGACCGTGCTGATCATTGTCTGGCTGCTGTGGAACGCACCCTTCGGGCCGGATCGTTCCCGCTGGGATGAGTACCCGTTCATCTTCTTGACCCTGATGCTGTCGCTGCAGGCGTCCTACGCCGCACCCCTGATACTGCTTGCGCAGAACCGCCAGGAGGCCCGCGATCGGGTCAGCCAAGACCAGGATCGCGAGACGACGGCGCGCGCACAGTTCGACATGGAGTTCCTGGCTCGCGAAGTGGCCGGCCTGCGGCACGGGATGGGCGAGGTCGCCACTCGCGACTTCCTTCGCTCCGAGCTTCGGACACTGCTCAACGACCTCGCGGACCAGGCGCGATCTGGCGAACCGACCACGGGGGCGCCAGGAGCCGAGGGCCTTCGCCCGCCGTGAGTTGCGGGATGGCCGTAGCATCAACGCATGGCGTCCCCATCGGTCGCGCAGGTGCAGTCAGCGCTCGGCACTGTGAACGACCCTGAGATAAAGCGCCCAATCACCGAGCTTGGCATGGTCGAAACAGTCAGCGTTGCCGCTAACGGCTCGGTGACCGTCACGATCTTGTTGACGGTGGCCGCGTGTCCGATGCGTGACACGCTCACCCGTGACGTCACGACAGCCGTGTCGCGGGTGCCCGGCGTCACTGGGGTCGACGTCGCGATGGGCGTGATGAGCCCCGAGCAACGCTCCGCACTGCAGGTGCAGCTCCGGGGTGGGCAGACCCAGCGCGAGATCCCGTTCGCGTCGTCGAGCTCGTTGACGAAGGTCTTTGCGGTCGCCTCCGGCAAAGGTGGAGTGGGAAAGTCGTCGGTGACCGTCAACCTGGCCGTGGCGATGGTCCGCCAGGGGCTAAGCGTCGGTGTGCTCGATGCCGACGTCTACGGGCACTCCGTCCCGCAGATGCTGGGCGTCGGCGACGCTCGACCGACCCAGGTCGAGGACATGATCATGCCGGTGCCGGTCCTGGGTCTGAAAGTCATCAGCATCGGCATGCTGAAACCGCGCCGCGACCAGGTGGTGGCTTGGCGCGGACCCATGCTCGATCGTGCTCTTGTCCAGATGCTCAGCGACGTCTATTGGGGCGATCTCGACGTGCTCCTGCTGGATCTACCGCCGGGAACCGGCGATGTGGCGATCAGCCTCGGCCAGCATCTGGCCAACGCCGAGGTTGTGGTGGTCACGACACCCCAGGAGGCGGCGGCCGAGGTAGCGGAACGGGCCGGAACGATGGCGTCGATGATGCACCAACGCGTCGCCGGGGTGGTCGAGAACATGTCGTACCTGCCGTGCCCCCACTGCGGGCCCGCGCACCGCATCGAGTTGTTCGGGTCGGGCGGCGCCGATCGAGTGGCGAAGACTTTGACGCAACGCTTCGGATACGCCGTGCCGATTCTGGGCCGGGTGCCGCTCGACGAGCGGCTGCGCGCCGGTGGTGACACCGGTGAGCCCATCGTGTCGGCGGTGCCGGACTCGATCGCGGCACAGGAGCTGGTCAACGTCGCCGAAACGCTCGCGGGCCGCTCTCGCGGTCTCGCCGGCAGACAGCTCGACCTCACACCCGCCACTCCCTGAACCTGCCTAGACTGAGCGCGTGTTCGGGATGGGGTGGCCAGAGATGCTTGTCATCGGCATCGTGGCAGTCTTTGTCTTCGGGCCGGATCGACTGCCCGATCTGGCCAAGCAGGCTGGACGCTTCTTGCGCACGGCTCGTCAGATGATGGACAACGCAAAGGCCGATCTCTCCAAAGAGCTTGGCGACGACTTCGCCGAGTTGCGAGACCTCAACCTGCGCGACCTGGACCCCCGTGAGATCGTACGCCGCAACGTCATCGACGCCATGGAGTCCGAGCCGGACTCCGTACCTGCCGGCAAGGAACCCCTACGCAGTGGCGAAGTACCACCCTTCGACTCCGATGCCACCTGATCCTCCGACCCCGACCAGCCGAGACTTATCGCCCCGGCGCGGGTGACCACCGGGTCGGCAGTGCTAACCGACTTGCTGATCCAACGTGAGACGTACCGTTGCCGGCTCCCCTGCGCGGACATATCCCACCTTGACCGCGTCACCCGGGACGCGCGCGCGGATGGCGACGATGAGCTCGACACCGTTGTTGACGCGCTCTCCATCGATGCTGACGATGACATCCTCCTCGCGCAGTCCGGCCTCATCCGCCGGGCTGTCGGGCATGATCTCGGTGATCACCGCGCCGTCCTCGGTGCCGACGTCGACGCTGGCGCCGATGACCGGGTACACGGCCTTACCAGTCTCGAGGATCTGCTTCGCGGTCCGGCGTACCTGATCGATCGGGATGGCAAAGCCCACACCAATGCTGCCGCTCTGTCCTGAGCTCGAACCGAGGGTGGCGATCGCGGAGTTGACCCCGATCACCTTGCCGCTCAGGTCGACAAGCGGGCCACCTGAGTTGCCGGGGTTGATCGCCGCATCGGTCTGAATCGCCCGGATGTATGAGCTCTCGCCCGCTCCCCCTGCCGTCACCGGCCGGTCCAACGCGCTCACGATCCCTGAGGTCACGGTGCTGGACAACCCCAGCGGCGACCCGATCGCCACAACAGGCTGCCCAACACGCAGATCAGCGGAGCGACCGATGCTTGCCGGTTCGAGCCGCGTACCCCTGACTTCGAGCACGGCGAGGTCGTACGAGGGGGAACGGCCGACGATCGTGGCTTTGCGCTCCGCTCCGCTGCGAAGGACAACCCGGATCTCACCCTCCTCGGCTGCCATCTCGACCACGTGATTGTTCGTCACAACGTGTTGCGCGTCGTCGAGCACGAACCCGGATCCCGTGGCGGACTCCGAACCGGAGGTCACCTTGATCTGGACGACACTCGGCAACAGCTGGTCAGCGACCGCCACCACGCTGGTGTTGTCGTCCGGAAGGGGCGGCGCGTCGGTGGCGAGACGCCTCGCCCGGTTGACGCTTTCGCCCTGGTCATCATCGACGAACGCCGCAACGACGAAGGCACCGATTGCGGCCCCGAGCAAACCGGCAACCAAGGACAGCACGACGAGGAGGCGTACGCCGACGACACGGCGCGACGCCTGGGTCGCACCTGGGGGCGGTGGAATCGGAGGGTACGGTGTCGGCGACCACTGGGGTGTCGGCAACGGCGGCGGCGTTGCGGACGCCGGTGCAACCGGTCCCGGTGGGTTGGGAGCCTGCCACAACGGTCGGGTGGGGTCTTCGTCATCCACGGCTGCGCTGCCTCCACGGTCTGCCGGTGCAGTCCCAGCATGACGTACGCAGTCCAGCCCGCCAGTGAAACCTCGGCTTCAGAGCCCGATCGGCACCGGATCCAGGGGGCCGCCGAAGCGGGTGGCGCCGAGGCGGGGAGCGCGGTGGGCGAGCGCCTTGCGCAGCAGGTTGCGCCCACGATGGATGCGGGAGCGCACCGTGCCGAGCTTCACGTCCAAAACCTTGGCGATCTCCTCGTATGCCATGCCCTCGACGTCACACAACACGACTGCGGCCCGGAACTCCGCGGGCAGCGCGGCCAGCGCGGTCTCTACGTCGGCGTCGAACATCGCGTCCGCCACGGTTCGCTCCGGGGAAGGCAGATCGCCCTCGAGCCGCTCCGCAACCCCATCCCCGAAGCCATCAAAGCGGAATCGAGCACGCCGCCGGGCCCGGTCCAGGAACAGGTTCGTGGTGATGCGATGCAGCCAGCCTTCGAACGATCCGTGCGTGTAGGTGCCGAGCGAGCGAAAGACCCGAACGAAGACTTCCTGCGTCAAGTCCTCGGCGTCCGGCCGGTTTCCGGTGAGCCGATACGCGAGGCGGTAGACACGTGCGGAGTGAAGCCGCACGATCTCGTCCCAGCTCGGGACGGTCTCACTCAGCTGGCTCATAACGACCCATACTCCTCTGTACCTGACCCCAGCGTCGACGTCCTTGCTGAGAGGACGCCCAAAAACCTCTGACGGTTGCCCAAGAGGTCCAAACGCTCGCGGCGCTTCTCGGCGCCGCCGCCTCGACACTAGGCTGCGTACGCCGCCGCCGCAGGCGGTCGACGATTCGAGTCGAGGAGCCGATCAGGCCATGGGCATCAAGCCAACGAGCTGGACGTACGCCGAAGAGTTCCTGACCGAGGACGAGGTATTGGTCGCTGCGCGGGCGCGGGCCAACGAAGTAGGGGTGTCACCGATCGGGCGTGGTGGCGGCGCGACGCTGCAGCTGCTCAGCTCGTTGCTCGACGCCAGAGCCGTGGTCGAGATCGGCACGGGCACCGGCGTCTCCGGGGTGTGGCTGCTGCGCGGGATGCGCCCGGACGGCATCCTCACGTCGGTCGACCTCGAGGCCGAGCACCAGCGGCTCGCCAAGGAGTCGTTCACCGAGGCCGGCGTTCCCTCGCAGCGTTACCGGTTGATCTCCGGCGCGGCGCTCGACGTGTTGCCAAGGTTGACCGACGGCCACTACGACCTTGTCTTCGCAGATGGCGACAAACGAGAGTACGGCGACTACCTGGTCGAGGCATTACGGCTGTTACGACCGGGCGGAGCGGTGGCCTTCGACAACGCGCTGTGGCAGGACCGAGTGGCCGACCCGGCACAGCGCGACGAGGAAACGACTGCGATCCGCGAACTCCACAAGGTTGTTCGGGACGACGAGCGCCTGTTGCCGTTGCTGCTCCCCGTGAGTGACGGGCTGTTGGTGGCACAGTTACGGCGAGAGAATCCACGTCCCAATCCATAGGCTGCGAGAGGGCGATAACTCTCGGATGCCTGCGACGTAGGCGGGTCACATGGGGGCGGGGTCAGGTGACGACGGCTTTCAGGGCGTCACCCAGCTCGCCGGCCTCGGTGGCGTTGAGCTCCACCACGAGGCGTCCGCCGCCTTCGAGCGGAACACGCATCACGATGCCGCGCCCCTCCTTGGTGACTTCCAGCGGACCGTCGCCCGTCCGCGGCTTCATCGCCGCCATGCGCGCACCCCTTCCAGCCTGCCCGCCACATCCACCCTGACCCGGGTGAGTGCCACTGCGACGCCGCGGCTCGTGACCATTATCGCGCATTGCCGCTTCGGCATCGGGCGGTCGGGACAGCCGACCCCCGTGGTTCACGTCGCGTGCGGCAGACTCGACGCGGAAACGGAGCTGCCGCATGAGCGATTCACCCGTGCGTCATGAGCAAGCCGACGGAGTCGCGACGATCACTCTCAACCGTCCAGAGGCGCTGAACAGCCTCACGCACGACACCAAGGAAGCGCTGCGAGATGCCGTCGAGTATGTTGCTTCGGACGTCGCGGTGAGGTGCGTTGTCATCACCGGTACCGGTCGTGCGTTCAGCGTCGGGCAGGACCTGGGTGAGCACGTCGACAACCTGGCAACGAAGTCGATGGCGGAGATCTGGGCAACGGTGCCGGAGCACTTCACGCCGATCGCGTCGGCTATCGCCACCATGCCCAAGCCGGTGATCGCCGCAGTGAACGGTGTCGCTGCCGGGGCCGGCGCCGCTATCGCTTTGGCGTGTGACCTTCGCCTGTTCGCCGACACCGCCGGACTCAACACCGCGTTCACCAGCATCGGTCTCTCGTGCGACACCGGCACCGCGTGGACGCTGCCACGTCTCATCGGATACGCGAAGGCAGTCGAGCTGTTGCTGCTGCCACGCACCGTCAACGCCACTGAGGCCGCCGGGCTGGGACTGGCCACCCGGGTAGTCCCTGCTCCCGAGCTCGCCGCGGCAGTCGGGGAGCTGGCCCGTACCCTTGCGGCCGGACCGACGATGGCGTACGCCGCTGTCAAGCGGGTTGTCGCGTACGGGGCCACGCACGACCTGGCGGCGACGCTGGCCGTGGAAGGTAAGCAGATGGCGCTCACCGGCGCGTCACAAGACCACCGCGACGCTGTCGCGGCGTTCCTGGCCAAGCAGCCACCGGTCTTCCACGGCCGCTGAGCCGTCACCTAACGATCAGCTCGTCCCCGACATGGACCGTTCCCGGTGTTGCGACGAGCGCGCCGACCGCGAGACAGCCCTCTCGCTGCCGATGGATCGTGCGCAAGACGTCGAGGTCCTTGTCGATGCCTTCCGGCTGCGGTCGGGTCACCATCACGCAGCGCTCCAAGCAATCGCCGACGTCCAGCTCTGCGTCGCCCAGCTTCAGCCTCGACCCGACCAAGGTCTCCTCACTCACGCCATCGAAGAGTAGGTTCGCCCGGAACCGTCTCGGTGCCCAGTCTGGAATCGTCGCGTACGACAACAGCGACACGACCGCCTCGGGTGAGTCGTGGAACGCGCTCGTTCCCCCTTCGAACAACTCCCAGGCGCTGGTCGCCTCGTGCTCGAAATCGGCCACATTCTCGTAGCGAGGCTGCACGTCGTCGTTGGCCGACCGCAGTGTGACCCGACGGTCCAGCCACCGCGAGAGAGCATCGTCGTCTTTGGCGACAGCGCCGTTCGGGAGGGTAATCTCGGCGGTGCCGTCGTCATGTAGCCGCGCTGACGCGAAGAGCAGCTGCGGTACTCGTCGAGCCGTCAGCCCCAACCCGGTCTCGGCGTCGAAGATCGCGTACGCCCGGTCACCCCGAAGACCCGCGCCCGTAACCTCTACCGCGTCGAGCTGCTCCCCCTGCAAGGACTTGACCGGGTACCGCCACAACTCCGTTATCAACACGCTTGGCACTGTTGCACGATCTGGTCACCCGTGCGATGTCACAGATGCCGCTGCCAGGCGACGCCGTTGGCAACAACGCGGTATCCGATGACTTCGTTGACGTGCACCATGTGGGAGTTGGACGCCGCGTTCCAGGTGTCGAGGGTGCGCAACTGCGGTTCTTCCGCGGCGAGCCAGCGCAGCATCCCGATCTTCAGTAGCAGGCCGAGCCGATGACCGCGGTGCGCCGGTAACACCGCGGTGTCGAACTGCCATCCCCACCAGGGTCGCTCCGCCTCGACGGCCACCTGGGTGTGGCCAACCAGCTCTCCGGACACCCGGTCCCTGGCGACGAGCCGGTAGAGCCGGCGGTCGTGGGCCAACTGTGCCGACTCGAACGCCCGGATGCGCGCGGGGGTGAAAACCTCGTCCTCCAGCTCGAGGTCGTCGGTGGGGGCGTCGTTGATCGCCGCGGTCATCGTCACCACCGCGTCGAGCGATTGCTCGGGAACTCGGCCAGGCAGCCGGCGGAGCTCGTACGCCTCGGCGTGACGTTCGGCTGTTGCGTACTCCGTGTCGAGGCATTCCCAGTCGAGCCCGCGCAGGTCCAACCGGCGCTCGGCGTCCAGACTGGCCTGTTTGAGTCCCATAGCCTCGAGGAAACCCATCGCGACTGAGTGCTCGAAGCTGTTGGACAGCAGTACGTCACGACCGTCGGCGGCGAGGCGGTCGATGCCGGCCTGAAACAGGGAGCGACCCAGGCCTTGGCGGCGCAGCGGGGGGTCGACGGTGACCTCGACGATTCCGAGGTGCTTGTTGTCCCACCGTGGGAGGGAGACCTCCAAGGCGCCGATGACTCGCCCGGCGCCGTCACGGAGGGCCGCGACTTCGGCCGGTTCACCGTCCCAGCCGTACCGCAGCTGGGCTCGGAAGGAGGAAACGGTGTTGCTGGGCCAGTGAGGCATCTCGAGGGCGCGAGCCGCCTCGTAGACGGCCAGAACCCCGTCAACGTCACCCGTCGCGGGGTTCTCGCGGTCCAGCCAGGTCAGGTCCACGTCATTTAGGACAGCACCTCGAGCTGGATGACGCGACAGGTTTTCGCTAGTCGATTGGCTCGAGAGTCCCGAAGAGGCGGACCGCACCGGCGCCGTATCGATCGTCGAGCTCCCGTTGGAGTTCCTCGGTGGCCACGAGGAACGTGACACCGACCTGCGCACTGACCTCGTCGATCGAGCTACTGAGGACGCCTTCGATGTCACCGACCTGGCGCTGCACCTGTCGAAGCTCCGCCATGGTTCGCTCGGCCGTGCTGACGCAGAGGGCGCCACCCCACACGTCGCGGATCTCTCGTTCCATCACCTCTGGGTCCCCGACGGTCGTCACGTTCAACACCAGGCGTTTCGGGTCGTTCGCGTTCTGCTCCGTCAGCTCGTCATCGGGGATGCGCTGGTCGACCCACACGCCACTGCTGCCTTCGACATCCCGGGCTCGTCGTACCGCCGCGCTCAACCCGGCATCTGTTGCGAGGTCGGGGTTGACCGGCTGCCAGCCGCCCTCTGGCTCGGGGCAGGGCGTGACCAGATGGTCAGCGCCGGGATTGCGGAGCCGTGACGGGCCGGTTGCCGGCTCGGTGAGCCTGAAGGCTTCGCCGTCGTACCTTCCCACGAGCGTGTATTCGCCCCAGCGTGTGCCGTTGGCCGACTCGTGCCTCACCGCGGTCCACTTCCAGCCGGCGATGTCCAGCCCCTCGCACTGCGGCGGCAATGAATCCATCACGTAGTAGCAGAGCTGCGGTCCGTGCGCGGGGCTCTCCAGCACCGTCGCCGAGGTGCGGAACCGCCCGTCGTAGCCCGCCGGGACCAGTTTGCCCGTCGGCTCCGCGACCGTGACCGAAGCGCCGACACCACCCGAGCCGGCAACCACGTCGTCGCCGCAGCCGGCCAGCAGCAACGTCAGCGCGGCGAGGCCGCCCATCCGGTGCATCCAGATCACGCACCTTGGACGCCAGCGGCACGCCGCTGGTTCCGCGCCAAGGGGGGCCTCAGCTGAGTGGCGAATGACGGGCGGCGCCGATGGTACGGAGCAGCCCGCGCGGAGCCACCTTCGTCAGGTAGCGGACGCTTGGCGAATATCCGAGCTCGACCGTGACCGCGAACCCCTCGTGGCGGGCATTGAACCACTGCGTCATCGTGCCGTGACAGACCCCACCACAGTCGAGGTGACGCAACGGCAGCCGCATGTTTTCGGCAAGCAGCCGGCCGAAGCGAGGCTCCTTCGCGTCGCGGATGTCCAACCCGCGCAGCGGCTGGTGGAAGGACACGACGTAGTTGGGATCGATCCTGTCCAGGAAGCGCATCATCGCCCGCGTCTCCGGCTCCGAAGCCGGGCGCGGGCCGGAGTAGTAGTTACCCGTCAACGGCCTCCAGTGCCGTGGATAGTTGCGGTTGAGGTCGACTCCCCGGGCGTTCTGGCGGTCGTGCCGGATGGCACCGTCACGGTTGTACGTGGGAATCAACCAAAGGTCGACGCCGCTGATCGGGTAGCCGTCGCGAAGCGTCTGCACGATCCGTTGTGCGGCCAGCTCGTTGCCGTGCATGGCGGCCATCACGACAACCGTAGTGTCAGCGCCTCGCTCCCCGGCGCGATAGGCGTAGATGCTCCGGCCGTTGACGCTGTGACCGATGACGCGCACGCCGATGACCGCCGGCCGCTGCGGGCTGGCCGCGACCGCATCGGCAGCCAGCTCAGCCGAAGCCCCGCTCAGCGTCGGCAGCCCGATCATGATGGCAGCCACGAGCGCCGCGGCAGCAGATCGAATCCTGGTTGTCCTGGTCATTGGAGCAATGGTGACGACCGGAACGGGCGAAGGCAAAGACCTCGGACATGACAGTCGCGCAGGTGGTCATCGACCATCCCGGTGGCTTGCATGAGGGCGTACGCCGTCGTCGGACCGACAAAGCGGAAGCCGCGGCGGCGCAGCTCGCGCGCGAGCGCGGTGGACTCGGCCGTCGTCGCCGGCACATCCAGGGAAGTGACCGGGACCGAGTGCCTGCCGGGCTCGGGGGCGTACTGCCACAACACCTCCGCAAAGGACCGATCCAGCGCCAGTACTGCCCGAGCGTTAGTGACGGTCGCGGCCACCTTGGCCCGGTTTCGCACAATGCCGGGATCGTCCAACAGCCGGTCTACATCCTCCTCGGTGAACGCAGCCACCGCCACCGGATCAAAACCGGCAAACACCTCTCGAAACCGGGCGCGCTTGCGCAGGATCGTAAGCCACGACAATCCCGACTGGAACGCTTCGAGGCTCAACCGCTCGAACAACCCACGATCGTCACGGACCGGCCGACCCCACTCCGAGTCGTGGTAGTCACGGTAGTCCGCAGGGGCATCTCCCCAGGGGCAGCGCCACCGGCCGTCGTCCCCGCGCACTGCGCCCAGGGTGGTCAGGAAGTTGCCTCGATCTGCCGCTTGAGACGTCGCAGCGCCCACCCGAATCCGGCCCGGACGACCGGATGACCCAGACGCCACAACGCCGGTGCCAACGGACCCCCGGGCACCTCGATGCGCTCCCACCAGGTGAATGCGCTCCCCCGGCTAGACGGCTCGACGTAGAACGCTCCGACGCCACGGATCAGCCGACCGGTGTGCAAGATCTCGCAGCGCTGCGGAGGCTCCCAGGCGGTGACCGTGATGGGGTCGTCGAAGCCGAGCGGGCCGAGGTGCGTGCGCGCGACGAAACGCTCCCCCACCATGGCGACCGGCCCTGGCAGTCGACGCACAACGGTGGCGGGCATCCAGGCGCCCTGCTCCTCCCAGGCGGTGACGTGCTGCCACACCTCGACCGGCCGGGCCGCGATGTCAACGCACACGCTGAACTCAGCCTGCATGGTTGTCCTCGTCCTGCAATGGCGCGGTCACGTCGTGGGTGACCTCCGTCCCGGGACTTCGCTCGCGCCCGGACATCTCTGCCCTGAGTCGCGCCAGCAGCGCGTCGACCTCCGCCATGCGATAACCGCGGATGGCGGTGGTGAACCGCACGGCTGCGAGGTCATCCGCGCTCAGGGTTCGACCGACAGGAAGGACCACGTCTCGGCGGTCGTCGTAGGCGGGCCGCATCTGCTCACCGCGGACCACGGCCAGCACCACGAGCGCGGAGACGAGGACGATCACGAGAGACACGAGCAACCAGGTCACGACTCCGATCGTGCCACGCCGCTCAGTGGGAGTCGGCAGAAGCCTGCTCGAAAATCGCCACCGCTTCGTCCACGTCATCGGTGATCCGAAGCAGGTCGATGTCGGAAGGGAGGATGTTGCCCATGGCCAGCACCGTGCCGCGCAGCCACTCGACCAGCCCCGACCAGAACACCGAGCCCATGCAGACGATCGGGAACGAGGTGACCTTCTTGGTCTGCACGAGCGTGATCGCCTCGAACAGCTCGTCGAGGGTGCCCATGCCTCCGGGCATCACGACGAAGCCTTGGGCGTACTTGACGAACATCGTCTTCCGCGCGAAGAAGTAGCGGAAGTTGACGCCAAGGTCCACCCACTCGTTGAGTCCCGCCTCGAACGGCAGCTCGATACCGAGCCCGACCGAGGTGCCGCCCGCCTCGCTGGCACCTTTGTTCGCCGCCTCCATCGCTCCCGGGCCGCCGCCGGTGATCACCGCGAACCCCGCCTCGACGAGCCGGCGCCCGAGCATCTCGGCGCTGGCGTACATCGGATCCTCGCGTGCGGTCCTCGCACTGCCGAACACGCTGATAGCAGGTCCGAGCTCGGCCATCGCGCCGAAGCCTTCGACGAATTCCGACTGGATACGCAACACCCGCCATGGATCGGTGTGAACCCACTCCGACGAGCCTTGCTCGTCGAGCAGACGCTGGTCGGTCGTGCTGGCGGACATCTTCGAGCGGCGCAGCACCACCGGCCCGCGGACGGACTCCGGCGGTCTGGGGCTCTCCGGCGAGGTGGCGGTCATGAGAGCCAACGCTGCATGGTCGCCTCACAGTGCTGCAACTGGGCCACCGGGACGCACTCACCTCGCGTGTGGGCCAGTGATGGGTCCCCAGGACCGAAGTTGACCGCTGGGACGCCGAGCGAGGTGAACAGTGCCACGTCGGTCCAACCGAACTTCGGTCGCACCTCCCCGCCGACAGCCGCGACGAAGGCTGCCGCGGCCGGCCGGTCGAGGCCCGGCATGGCACCCGGGGCGGAGTCACGGAGCTCGAGCGGGAACCCGTTGAACAGCTGGCGCAAGTGAGCCAGTGCCTGCTCCTCGGTGCGGTCGGGCGCGAAGCGGTAGTTGACGCCGATCCGGCACTCGTCGGGCAATACGTTGCCGGCCACCCCGCCACTGATCCCGACGGCGTTGAGGCCCTCGCGGAACGTGAGCCCGTCGATGGTCGGGGTGCGGGGTGCGTACTCGCTCAACTGTTGGAGCAGGGATGTTGCGGCATGGATCGCGTTGGTGCCCATCCAGGAGCGGGCGGTGTGAGCCCGTTCGCCGGGGACGATGACCTCGACCCGCATGGTGCCTTGGCATCCCGCCTCAACGACTCCGCCGCTGGGCTCCATGAGGATCGCGAAGTCCGCGTCGAGCAGCTCGGGTCGTTGGGTGGCAAGCCGACCGAGGCCGTTGTACTCGGCCTCGATCTCCTCGCACTCGTAGAACACGTACGTCACGTCGCGGCTCGGTGCCGGCACTGTCGCTGCCAGCCGCAAGCCGACAGCGACGCCACCCTTCATGTCGCATGCACCCAGCCCGTGCAGCGTGTCACCGTCGGTTCGCGACGGGAGGTTGGTGTTGACCGGGACAGTGTCGAGGTGCCCGGCGATCGTGACCCGCTCCTGGTGGCCGATCGACGTCCGCGCGATTACGGTGTTGCCGTCCCGCTCGACCTGGAGGTGTTGCAGCGGCAGCAGCGCCGCTTCGACGGCGTTGGCGATCGTCTGCTCGTTGCCGCTCACCGACTCGATGTCGATCAGCGCGGCCGTCAGCAAGGCGATGTCGGTGGACAGGTCGAGGCGCGTGTCGGTGGCGGGCATGGCTGTCATTGTGTCCTGCCGTGGCAAACCATCTGGTACGACCGAGCCGGGATTCGTGCTTGGTGGCACAGTGGTGCAGTGACCAGCGGCCAAGAGACGGGCGGGGTAACTCCTGACCTGGTACACACCCACGGCACCCGCCTCGTCCGGCTGGCACGGCTCCTCGGTGCCGACCAGCCAGAAGCAACGGCGGCCGACGCGATGGCGACCACGCTGCTGTTGCGAACCCGCCGCCCCAGTGACGCCCACGACGAGCTGCTCGTTGCTGCTGGGCTGGTGGGGGCTCGAGGGCAACCACCGATTCAAGGAACCGCCCGGCTGCAAGGCTGGTTGGACCGGGCGGAGCTGGACCCCCACGACGTGGACATCAGCGCGCTGCTGTCGGCGACCGCCCGGCGGCTGGAGGAACAGCAGGCGCGCCGGAGCCGCAACCGCCGGCGCGCCGCGATCGGAGTCGTCGCCGCAGCCGTTGTTGTCGCTACCACCGGGTTGCTCTGGCCAGGTGAAGACCCGGCGACTGCTGGCTGGCCGGTCCCCGGATCGGGCATCCTGTACCCCGATAGAGACCTCAACGGTGGGGATCCCAACGCCGATGAGCGTCCGCAACTCCCGGCGCGGAGACAGGTCGAGCTGCCGGCGGTGCAGCGCGCGGCTGCCAACGTCATGCTCGCTGATGTGGTGCTCAACGGTCGGACGATCCCGATCATGCCCACGACCTTGGCCGGTGTCCCCGCCAACGTGGTGGGCGTCGGCTGTACCGCCCGCGGAGGCATCCCCGCGTTGTGTGTGCTCGCAATTCCCGCCTCGGACCCCCTCGCTGACGCCACCCGGGACGCGTTGCTTACCGTCCTGACCACACCTCGCATCGGTCACGTCGCCAGTGACAACGGCCCCACGGTCCTGCGGGCACCTTCGATCGACGGCCTGACCGGATTGAGTCTCACCGTCGAGGTCACGTCGTCCGACGTCGACGCGGTCCTCGTGACGTACACCAACGGCTCCCAGGTGCTGGCCAACCGCTACCGGGCTCCCAACCGGCCGGGCACGCTCTTCGCCGCGCTCAACATCGACGTCATGCCCTCCGAGGTCGCCTACCTAGCTGCGGACGGCACCACGTTGGCGCGCATAGCTCTCTACACGGCTACCCCCTGACCCTGCCCCTATCCCACGTGAACCTGGGATAGGGGCACTTCACATGGGTTCGAACCCGTGTGAAGTGCCCCTGAGCCATTGGAAGCGTCCGCGGAGCTGCCAACATCCTCAGCCGGTGAACGCACAGAACTCGTTGCCCTCAGGATCGGCGAGCACCGTCCACGCGATGTCGTCGCCAGCTGGCCGAACTACGGAGGCCCCGGCCGCCACCAACGCACCGAGGTCGAAGGTGTCAACGTCCCAGTGGATGCGATTCTTGGCGGTCTTCGGCTCGGGCACCGGGACGAAGTCGAGGGACTCGAACGGCGCACCCTCGATCGCATGAACCGAGGAGAAGCCTCGCTCGTCATGGACCACCGGCGCGTCCAACACCTTCCCCCACCACTGGGCGGTCGCACTGGAATCGACGGCGTCGACGCCGATCTCGTACAGCCGGTAGTCGGGAACCTCATCGCGCACGAAAGCGCAGAACTCGCCGCCCTCCGGGTCGGCCATCACCGTCCAGCGGAACGAGTCGGCATCCAGGACGGTCGCTCCCAGCCGCTGGTACTCCTCGACGGAGCGGGCATGCACGTCGAGGTGCACCCGATGCTTCACGGACTTGGGCTCCGGGACGGTGTTGACCCACAGTCCATGCTGCTCGGTGGGACCGATGAGATGGGTGGGGCCAAGACGCTCGTCGGGCCGCAGCCCCAGCCCGGCGGCCCAGAAGCCGCCCAGGTGGTCCGCGTCGACCGCGTCGATGCACAAGTCCTTGAAGCGCGCGAGTGCCATGCGTTGACGTTAGAGCGACCCACCGACACTCGGTAGCGTGGTGTCCATGACGACCGCCTCCGACGACTCCGGCGCCTGGGGATTCGCGGTCGCGACCATGACAGGGGACAGCACGATCCTCGACGCGTGGTACCCGTCGCCCCGACTCGGAGCGCCGACCGGCGACGAGTCGCCCGCGTCGCTGACCTCGCTCGAGGGTGACGATGACGTACGCCAGACGCGCCAGGTCGTGGTGCGCACAGTGATCGACCGGCTCACTTCGGCGCCGGTCGACGCTCTGGACGCGTACCTGCGCCTTCACTTGCTCTCGCACCGGCTGGTCCGTCCGCACGGGCAGAACCTCGACGGCATCTTCGACTGTCTGAGCAACGTGGTGTGGACCTCGATCGGCCCATGCCCAGTGGTGGAGTTCGAGCAGACGCGGATGCGGGCTCGGGCGAGGGGCCTGCGAGTCGACGTCACGAGCATCGACATGTTCCCGCGGATGACCGACTACGTGGTGCCGCAGGGGGTGCGTATCGGTGACGCCGACCGGGTCCGCCTGGGTGCGTACCTGTCCAACGGCACCACCGTGATGCACGAGGGCTTTGTCAACTTCAACGCAGGCACGCTCGGTGCGTCGATGGTGGAGGGACGGATCTCCGCGGGTGTCGTGGTCGGTGACGGCTCGGACATCGGCGGCGGCGCCTCGATCATGGGCACGTTGTCCGGCGGCGGATCCGAGGTCATCTCGATCGGTAGCCGCTGCCTGCTCGGTGCAAACGCGGGCATCGGCATCTCGCTGGGTGACGACTGCGTCGTGGAAGCTGGCTGCTACATCACGGCCGGAACCAAGGTGACCCTGACGGATGGTCGCGTGGTCAAGGCCGCGGAGCTGTCGGGGCAAGACGGCGTGCAGTTGTGGCGCAACTCGGTCACGGGGGCCATCGAGGGGCGCCCTCGTGCCGGCGGTCGCCTTGAGCTCAACGCAGCCCTGCACGCTCGCAACTGATGCGCCGCTCGGTTGTCGCCGGCGCGACCCTGCTCGCCATGGGTGCTGGGGTCGTCGGCTTCGTGGTGTGGCAGGGCGGCGTGACGTTACCCGGCGCGGACTACTGCGAGGCCAGCGGAGGCGACACGGTGGCTCGGCTGGATCCGGACCAGGCGCACTATGCGGCGCTGATCACGGCCGTCGCCGTCCGTCGGCAACTGCCGGCCCGCGCCGCCTCGATCGCGCTGGCGGCGGCGTATCAGGAGTCGAAGCTCGCCAACCTCGACTACGGCGACCGCGACTCCCTCGGGCTGTTTCAGCAGCGACCATCTCAAGGGTGGGGCTCGGCGCGCGAGATCCTGGACCCCTACTACGCCACTGAGACGTTCTATGACGCGCTGATAACGGTCGATGGCTACCAGTCCATGCCGATATACCAGGCGGCACAGGCAGTGCAACGCTCGGCGGATGGAACGGCGTACCGCCAGCACGAAGCGTGGGCGCGCGTCGTGGCATCGGCGTTGACCGGCTACAGCGAAGCCGGGTTCACCTGCCGGGTCGACTCGCCCTCGCCCAGTGGCCAGCCGACGCGTGCGAGCGGGTTGACGGCGAACGCCGACGCGTTGCTCGACGACGCGCGCAGAGCATTCGGGCCGCTTTCGGTCGGCGGCTTCGAGTCCGGCGGCGTACGCAGTGGTCACCAGCCGGGGTCAGCGCACTACGAGGGTCGCGCGGTGGACTTCTTCTTCCGCCCCATCGACGCAGCGAACAACCGCAGGGGATGGGCGCTGGCCCATTACATGGTTGCCAATGCGAGTCGCCGCGCGGTGCGTACGGTGATCTTCGACGACCGGATCTGGACCGCTGCCCGCTCCGACGAGGGCTGGCGGCATTACGACGAACCGGACACTTCCGGCGACCCAGACGTCCTCCGCCACCTCGACCACGTCCACGTCGACGTGGCCTGACCCTCCCCGATCATCGCTAAATGGCGGCCGTGAGACGCGCGCAGGCGGCGGCGACCCGTTCGTCGGAGGCGGTGAAGGCGATGCGCACATGCTCGGAGCCAGAGACGCCGTAGAAATCGCCCGGCGCCACGAGGATGCCGTGCTCAGCGAGCTGCGCCACGCTGCGCCAGCACGGTTCGCCGTGACTAGCCCACAGGTAGAGGGAGCCTTCGGAGTGGTCGATGCCGAAGCCGGCGCGCCGAAAGGCTCGACGCAGATGATCACGCCTGCGGCGGTATCGCTCCCGCTGCTCGATGACGTGTTCGTCGTCGCCCAAGGCGACGGTCATCGCCGCTTGGATCGGCGCCGGGACCATCAGGCCGAGGTTCTTCCGCACGGTCAGCAGTTCTGCCACCAAGGTGGTGTCGCCGGTGACGAACGCCGCGCGGTACCCCGCCATGTTCGAACGCTTCGAGAGCGAGTGGAACGCCAGGATCGCCTCGTGCGAGCTGCCGCACACGGAGGGGTGAAGTACCGAAATCGGTGATACATCCCAGCCGTACTCGACGTAACACTCGTCGCTGAGCACCAGCGTCCCGCGCTCGCGAGCCCACTCGACCACCTTCCGAAGGTGCTCCACCGAGAGGGTCTGCCCAGTCGGGTTGGCCGGTGAGTTGATCCAGACTGCGGCCGGGTTCGCCGGACCGCTCGCCAGCGTGGAGTCACTGAGCTCCACGCGGCAGCCGGCCAATCGGGCCCCCACCTCATACGTCGGGTACGCCAGCGCGGGGATCACGACCGTGTCACCTGGCCCGAGACCGAGCAGCGTCGGCAGCCCGGCTATCAGCTCTTTCGAGCCGATGACCGGGAGCACGTCCTCGGGGTTGACGCTCACGCCGCATCGCCGCGACAGCCACGCCGCCGCAGCCGCGCGGAGCTGTGGCGTACCCGCGGTGAGTGGGTAACCGGGAGCTTCGGCGGCCGCCGCGAGAGCCTGCTGTACCGCCTCGGGGGTGGTGTCCACCGGGGTACCCATCGACAGGTCGACGAGACCGTCCGGGTAGTCCGCCGCGACCCGCCGCCAGTGAGCCAGCTTGTCCCACGGGAAGTCGGGCAGCCGCGAGGACACGGTCCCCGCTGGTGTCAACTCACTCCTGGTTCTGCGGCGGAAGCGCGGTGATGGAAGGGTGGTCCTTGGGGATCAGGCCGAGCTTTGCGGCGCCACCAGGCGAGCCCAGGTCGTCGAAGAACTCGACGTTCGCAGCGTAGTAGTCCTTCCACTCCTCCGGCGTGTCGTCCTCATAGAAGATCGCCTCGACCGGACACACCGGCTCGCACGCTCCGCAGTCCACGCATTCGTCCGGATGGATGTAGAGCATGCGCTGGCCCTCGTAAATGCAGTCGACCGGGCATTCGTCGATGCATCCCTTGTCCTTGACGTCCACGCAGGGTTGCGCGATAACGTACGTCACGGGCGTCCTCCTCCAGTGTGGGCAGCCCCGGCTCCGAGGGCGGGGGTGCAGGCACAGCCTAGTATCGCGACCTGTGCCCATCGACGCCGGTGACATCGGCTCGCGCGTGGTGATCCGCTCGCGGCTGCCCGGTCGCTATGGACCGTCGGGCGGCCCGGGGCTGACCGATGTCATCGGCGAGCTCGAGGCGTACGACGGCACGACGGCCGTGGTGGTACGCCGCGACGGCACCAGAGTGTCCGTACCGGTCACCGACATCGTCGTGGCCAAGCGGGTGCCAGCTGCGACCGGTCGGCGAATCAGCGCCGAAGACCTGCAGCGCATCTGCGCCGAGGGCTGGCCGGCACCGGTGACTGAACCGCTCGGCGACTGGCTGCTCCGAGCCGCCGGCGGCTTCACCGGGCGGGCGAACTCGGCACTCGTCTCCGGCGAACCGGGCATGGAGATTCCTCAGGCGCTGGCACGCGTTACCGCGTTTTACCACCATCACAGTCTGCCGCCCAGGGCACAGGTCGTCGTGGGATCGCCGTGGGTGGAGGCACTCGAGAGCCACGGCTGGCGCCGCGGCTCCGGTTCGCGAGGAGGCGCCCTGGTCATGGTGGCAGCATTGCGCATGGCTCCGACAGCTCCCGTCGCGGGCGTCTCCGTCTCGGTGACCGGTCGGGTGGACCATGTCTGGCTGTCGCTCTACCACCGTGCCGAGGCGCACGATCCGGCCGTCGTCCGCGCCGTGCTCGAAGGCCCTCGGCTGGTCGCATTCGCGCGGGTCGGCGACCCGCCGATCGCGATCGGACGGATGGCTGTCACCGGCACCTGGGCCGGTCTTTCGACGGTCGAGGTCATGGCCGGGCACCGCCGCCGTGGCCTCGCGACCGCGGTGGTCGGCGCGCTACGGGACTGGGCGGTCGAACGCGGTGCACGGTGGTGCTACCTGCAGGTGACCGAGGACAACCCGGCCGCGCTGACGATGTGGGACCGGCTGGGTTTCCGTCGCCATCATGCGTATCGGTACTTCGAGCCCACGCAGTCGGCCGCGCCGGCTCGTACTTCACCTGGATGAGCGACACTTCACCTGGCGCGCATGCCAGGTGAAGTGCACGTTTACCAGGTTCACCTGGTAAACGTGCGACGGGCCCGCTCAGGTGCAGATGACGGTGTCGGCAGGCAGATAGTCGGCGTGCATGGTTTCGCGCCGTACCAGTTCGCTCGAGTCGACGCGGCGGAAGTAGCGGTAGACGTCGATGTCGAACCCGGACAGACCGCTTTGCGGGACACAGGTGTCGGAGCTGTCGTACCGGATGCCGGGCGAGCTGAAGTTGTAGCGAGTGGACTCACCCGCTTCGATGTCCCAGTACTTCGTGCTCCACATCCGCACATGCATCTCACCGGATGTCGGTGGCGTGCTCGGCACCACCCACGCCTCGATCAGCACACCGTACGGAGTGGTGTTGCGGAACCGTAGGTCCACGTCGGGCCAGGCCACCGTCGCCTCGCGGCCAACCGGATAGCGATCGATGTAGAAGCTGTGAGGCTTGTGCTCGACGTCCTTCAGCCCGGCGAAGAAGGCAGCGTTGAAGGTCGTCGTCGCCACTTGGGAGACCCCGCCGCCCAAGTCCTGGGCGAAGACGCCATTGCTGATGATGAAGCCGACGGTGAAGCCATTTGCTCTCGTGCGCTCACCAACGGTGCCGTTGAACGAGAACAACTCCCCGGGCTCGAGCACTGTTCCGTTGATGAGCTCGGCGGCGCGGCCCTGGTTGATGTTGCGGTATTCCTCATGCGGGTAGTACGTCACGAAGGAGCTGACCTGCTCGCGGATCCGCAATCTGCGGGCGTCGGCCGTGGTGAAGTCGGCGCGAGCGGTCGACCCGGACACCTCGGCCTGTCGCTTGGCACCACTCTGGTCGAGCACCGGCAGCACCGCATCGGCGATCTCCGCGGGGTCGAAGCTCAGTCCCCTCCGATCGGGCACCACCACCGGCCGTCCACCACGCAGCGCCACCGTCGCATTGCGAGGCTGAGCACCGAGACGTTCAGTGAGCTTGGTGAGTCGCTCGCCGAGCAGGTCCACGTCGAACATCGGCGTCAGCTCACCGTCAACGACCTGCATGCGCAGGGCCGGCCCGTACGTCCCGACCCGGAGGATGATGTCCCGGCCCGGTCGGAGCAGTCTCACGGGGGCGGAGACGGCGGGCCGGGCGAATCCGGTGATCGCCGCACGCACCCCGGCCCGGCCCACCTGCGGCTGCGTCGTCCGCGTCGGTAGCTCGAGCGGCGCGTCGCTGCGCGGGTAGTTGTCGAGCACCAGCTCTTCGGTCGCGGTCACGTCGACGGCCACACCTGCCGCCGGTGCGATCTCGCTGAACGATGCGTTGTCGCTGAAGATGATCGCGGGTTCCACCGGGTCTACATCGACCTGTTCCGCCAGCTCGGCAATGCGCGCCGACAGTGCCTCCTCGTCGACCGTGATGATCGGGTCCACGTCATCGTCGCCGAGTACTACTTGCACCATGCGACGCGGGTCCCAGCTGCGTCCGCCGCCCGCCTGCGTCACGGTCGATGCCACGTCGAAGGAGAGTCCCGCCTCTTCCGGATCGATCTGGTACGTCTCACCGGCGTAGGTCAACCGCAGTGGGTCATCGGCGCTCGGGAGGAGCTCTCGGCGAAGCTCGTTCTCGGCGGCCGCCGGTGTCATCCCACCGATGTCGACACCAGCCACCGAGATGCCCGTCGGCACCCGGCCACCGAGCAGGAAGTAGCCGGCGAGGTAGAGACCGCCGAGCAGCACGAAGACGCCCAGGAGGGCAAGCTGCACCCCGTGGCGATCTCGCCCGGTGTCGTCCGGTGGCTCCTCAGGAGCGCTCATGCGCTGGGGGCCTCCTCGCTGGTCGGCGGCAGGCCAGGGTAGGCCACTGCATCCTCGACGATCGAATCTCGCACCACCAGCGTGGACTTCTCGTTAGCCGCCGAATGCAGCAGCGCCCCGTAGTGGGACCGGTAGTACAGGAGTGGGTTGTCGCGCTCGGCATTGATCTGGGCGCCGAGCACCTCACCGACCAGAATCGAGTGGTCACCACCTTCGTACACCCGCCAGGTCCGGCACTCGAGCCAGGCCAGGGCTTCGCGGACGAGCCCAGCGCCGGTCAGTACGCCGCGCCGGTGGTCCACCTTGTCGAGCTGGCCGGCAAGCGGTCGGCCCCGGGTCGCGAACCAGGTGGCGGCGTTCTGCGCTGACTCGGCCAGCACCGACACTGCCCACTCCCCCGACGCCAACACTGCGTCGTGGAAGCGGTTCTTGCGGTCGACGCAGATCAGCACCAGCGGCGGGTCGAGGGAAACCGAGCTGAAAGCGCTGGCGGTGATCGCATGATCCTCGGCGCCGAGCCGGGTAGTGACGACGGTGACACCGCAGGGGAAGCGACCAAGCGTCTGACGGAACGCCGTGAGATCGAGTTGTGGACTCATCGCGGGACCTCCGCAGCGGTAGACCGCGCGGCGCTTCTCACGGAGTGCACAACGGCCACCGCGACCACCGCCATCCCACCCAGGACGAAGCCGGAGCCGAGCGCGTCGCCGCTGACCAAAAAGTCACCCTCCGGCCGCGAGCCCTGCAGGCTGAGCACCGTCACCACCCAGCCGAGGGCGCAGCCGACCGCAGCTCGTACGCCGGCATCGGTCATGGTCAACGCCTGGATCACCACATAGATCGTGACCAAGCCCAACAGGAGTCCCCAGGGGATCGTCAGCCCCCACATCCGCAACACCTGGCGGTGCGCGAGGGTACCCGCCAGAGCGGCCCACGCGCCGAGCACCGACCCAGCTGCGGTCAGGAAGACGGTGACCAACGCCGCCGCCCGACGCCTGCTCGTCCGATGCCCCGAAGGCGCGGTCAGGGCAAACCCGCGAACAGGTCCGATTCCAAGCCGGTGGTTGGGTCCACCGGACCGGGGACACCTTTGGCGATGCGGTAGAACTCTTTGGCCCACACCTGGGTGCCGAGGTTGTTCGACAGCGCGAAGAACGGCCCGTCCACGCTGATCTGGGTGGCATGGGCGCGCATCGCGTCCATCTTTCTGTCGACGTACTCGGTTGCGTCGATGCAGGCGGTCAGCTCGTCGTCAGCGACGACGAACGGTGGCAGCGGGCCGTCAGGGTCCATCCCTTCGAACGTCGTGGTGTCCCCTGAATCGCGCAGGGCACGCAGCCCCTCTCGCATGAGCGATTCCGATATCGCATTCCAGTAGACCTTGGGTACGTCCCACGCCTCATCCAACTCCTGCCGGTACGTCGTCACAGCCGCTAGCGCGGTCGCATACGTCGCGACCCGGTGCGCCTGGATGTGATCGGGATGCCCGTACCCGCCCAGCTCGTCGTACGTGATCAACACCTGGGGACGAACCTCGCGGATGATTTCGACCAGCAGATCGGCTGCGTTGCGCAGGTCGGCTCGCCAGAACGTGTCATCGCGAACGGTTTCGGGTGTTGCCGCATTGCCGTCGGCGGCGTAGACCATGCCCGAGTCGCGGAAGCGCCCCGGACCACCGAGGAACCGGTGATCGGTGACGCCCAGAAGCTCCATCGCGGCTTCAAGCTCCCCGATCCGATGCTTGCCGAGCTCATCGTCCCGGTCAGCGGCCAGGTGCGCCAGCTCGGGCACGAGCACCTCGCCCTCCTCACCGAGCGTGCAGGTCACCAGGGTCACCGACACACCCTCGGCGACGTACCTGGCCATGGTCGCGCCACTGGTGATCGTCTCGTCGTCGGGATGCGCGTGCACGAGCAGCAGGCGCCGCTGGCCGTCAGTGGTGCCAGGCATGCGACCAGGTTACGGGCACCCCCGCACCTTCGCTGAGACTGACGCTTCTGCAACGACGCGCCCCGCCGAGCCAGCCGGCAACGTCAGTCTCACGGTGATCGTGCCGGAGTTGCGGGTGGCAGGATCAGCGCATGGTCGACCTCCTCCCGCTTGCCGACGAGCAGGCCCCCTCGTTCCCTCGCCTCTTCGCTCGCACCTTGCGGTTCACGCTTGGCGTCCCCCGCACCCTCAGCGTCTCTCCCGACGGTGCTCGCGTGCTCTTCGTCCGCACCGAATCCGGCACCGCACGGTCCGGCGCCCTGTGGGCGTACGACGTCGCCACCGGCGAGGAGCGGTTGATCGCCCGGCCCGAGCAGTTGCTCGGCGGCAGCGACGAGGCGCTCTCGGCCGAGGAACGGTCTCGGCGTGAGCGCAGCCGCGAGTCTGCCTCGGGAATCGTGTCCTACGCGTCCGACCGCAAGGCCGCGATGGTGTCCTTCACGCTGTCCGGCAGCGCATGGGTGGCCGACGTCGCGGGTCCCGGGGGCGCTCGTGCGCTGCCGACGGTGGGTCCGGTCATCGACCCTCGGATCGACCCGACGGGACGCCACGTCGCGTACGCGTCGGCCGGTGCCCTTCGGGTGGTGGGCGCCGATGGCACCGGCGAGCGGGTGCTGGTGGAGCCGGACGGGGACGAGGTGGTCTGGGGGCAAGCCGAGTTCGTCGCCGCCGAGGAAATGGACCGTGACCGCGGCTACTGGTGGGCGCCGGACGGAGAGTCGCTGCTCGTCGAGCGCTACGACAACACCCCGGTACAGCTCTGGTATGTCGCCGACCCGGCCAACCCCGAACGCGAGCCGGTGGCACACCGCTACCCGGCCGCCGGGACGCCGGACGCCGACGTGACGCTGTGGCTCGTACGCCTCGACGGCACCCGAACCCAGGTCGTCTGGGACCGGGCGGCGTTCCCCTACCTCACGCGGGTGTCGTGGACGGCGTACGGCGACGCGCTGGTGCAGGTGATGACGCGCGACCAGCGGCTCGCTCAGATCCTCGCGGTCGGTGGCGCGGACGCTGCCACCAAGGTGGTCCGCGAGCAGCGCGACGACGTCTGGGTCGACCTCGTGGTCGGTGTCCCCGCGTACGGTGCCGACGGGCGGCTGGTCACCTGTGAGGACTCCGAGGACACCAAGCGGGTGTTCGTCGACGGGGAGCCGGTGAGCCCGGTTGGCATGCAGGTGCGTGCGGTTGTCAGCGTCGACGACCGGGGTGTGCTCGTGACGGCGTCCACCGAGCCGACCGAAGTGCAGCTGGTGCGGATCGGGTACGACGGCTCGGTTACCGAACTGACCAGCGGATCGGCGGTCCACAACGGCGAGTCCGCCGGCGGGACCACCGTGGTGTCGCGCGGATCGCTGGATGCCGACGGAGTCCGCGTCTCGGTGCACCGCGAGGGGGTCGAGGTCGCCGAGCTCGGCAACCATCAGGTCTACGCGGGATTCCGCCCGCAGGTGACCCTGCTGCGCGCCGGCAAGCACGAGCTGCGCACAGCGGTCCTCTTCCCGCATGACCACGAGCCGGGCTCCCGCCGGCTGCCGGTGGTGATGGACCCGTACGGCGGTCCCCATGGACAAATGGTGGTCGCCGCGTCACGGGCCTTCTTGGAGTCGCAATGGCTGGCTGACCAGGGATTCTGCGTCATCGTCGCGGACGGTCACGGCACTCCGGCTCGGGGTCCGGCATGGGACCGCTCGGTCCGCGACGTCATCGCCGAGGTGACACTGGCCGACCAGGTCGAAGCGCTGGCAGCAGTTGCCGCCGAGTACCCCGACGACGTCGACACCGACCGCGTCGGCATCACCGGATGGTCGTACGGCGGCTACCTCGCCGCACTGGCGGTCCTGTGCCGGCCGGATGTGTTCCATGCCGCGGTCGCGGGCGCTCCGGTGACCGACTGGCGGCTGTACGACACCTTCTACACCGAGCGCTACGTCGGGCACCCCAACGAGCAGCCGGAGGTGTACGACGCGACGTCACTGCTGCCGCTGGCGCCGCGACTTGAGCGACCGCTGATGATCATTCACGGCATGGTCGACGACAACGTCGTGGTGGCGAACTCGCTGCGGCTCTCCTCGGCACTGTTGGCCGCCGGTCGGCCGCACACGGTCTTGCCGCTCACCGGAGTCACACACATGACGCCGCAGGAGGTCGTCGCCGAAAACCTCAAGCTGCTGCAGGTCGACTTTTTGCGCTCCGCGCTCAATGCCGCGAACGCACCTTGAGGGGATGACGTCGCCCTGGCCGCCGCAATCCCTCAAGATTCGCTGAGCGCCCGCTGGATCCCGGGAAGACGCGTGCGCAGGGCGGCCAGGCTCTGCTCGGTACGGTCCGGCTCACCGACCTGGCCCAGGTTGAGCATTCCGGGATCCCCGGCTCGCTGGCCGGCGCGAATGCGGTCGATGGAATCCGCGATGCGTGGCAGCACCGCTCGGGCGACGGCCGATGGGTCCATGGCGCCGTAGCTGCCGCAGAGCAGGCGGAGGCGGCGGGCGGCTTCGGGTATACCGAGGTCGCGCCACAGCGGCACGAAGTTCCAGGCCGCGAACGCCACGTCGTCGATGGGTTGGCCCGGGCCGGCCATGTCCCAGTCGAACACCCCGACCACCCGCCTCTCTTGCACCGCCAGGTTGTACGGGGCAACGTCGTGGTGACAGATGATTTCGCCGGCCGCGATGGCCGGAGTGTGGTTGCGCCACCGCATTTCGCCGGCGGGCTGGTAGCCGCGTACGACGCCGTGGTAATCGGCCAGCCAGCGCATGGCGTCGACCAGGATGTCATCGGGACAGCTGACCTCGGCGTCGGGCACCTCACCTTCCAACCAGGTCAGCACCTCGCGACCCCGAGCGTCGGTGCCGAGTACGCGGGGAATTCGGCCCAGCCCAGCCTCGTCGAGGTAGCCGAGCAGCGCATGCACTGCCGGGCTCCAAGGCCCGGTCGGCCGGCGTACCGTCGTCCCGATCCGGACCGCACCGCCGACGTTTCCACCCGGTAGCGGCTCACCATCGTGCAGTCGCTCGCGCAACGGCGCCAGGAGCGGCAGGTCGGCCGGCAGCCATGGCACTTCTTCGAGCTCTTCGGGTCCGAGCCAACGGATCGCATCATGCTCGCTCGGCACCGGCTCGCCGTCGACGAGCGCGGTCTCGTAGAGCCACAACACAAACCCTGGGTTCAGGGGCTGCTCGCCAGGCAGCCGACGCACGACCCGTACCTCGCAACCGAGCTCCTCGCGCACCTCACGCACGCAGGCCGCCTCCGGCGTCTCGCCCTGGTCGACCTTGCCACCGGGCAGCTCCCACCTGCCGGCCAGCGCCGGCGGATGAACGCGACGGGCCGCCAGCAGCCGCGCGTGTTGGACGATCACGGCGCCTACGACGAGCCGATCCGGCGGTGCCGTCACGGCGCGGACTCTCCAGGCATGGTCACCGCTACCCTCGCCAGGCGCTCGGCCCAGCGGGCGACTGCAGCCTCCAGGTCCAGCCTCGGCAAAGCTTCATCGCCGGCGATCTGCGTCGCCAGGTCGACCATGGCCGCGTTGGCCGCCAGGTAAGTGCGACCGACCCGGCCGTCCAGTCCGTAACGTCGGATCACTCCGGAGAGCGGGACCGCCTCGGCCCACGCCGACCAGAAGCCGAGGTCTCGCCAGCTGATTGCTGGCGCCCGTTCGACCAGGACGGGCGACGCCTGGTGCAGCTGTTCCACGCCATCCCACGCCGCGTCGACGCCTGCGTACTCCACTCGCGCCACCCGCGCGTAGCTACAAGCTCCGGCGCACAGCACGCAGGGCTGCAGGGTGGTGAGCAGGCTCATGCCTTCCGGATGTGCCTGTCCGAGCCGGGCAATGACGTTGACCTCGGCATGCGCCAACCGGTTGCCGGCGAGCAGGCCGGGAGGCCCCTCCGGCTCGCCCGCGCGGTTGCGATCGGCGGCCACCACGGCGCCGTCGCTGTCCGTCAGCACCGCCCCGACCGCGATGCTCCCCAGACGGTGAGACGTCCAGGCCTGCTCGAAGGCGGCCACCCAGGCACCGTCGAGGCGTGACTCGACACCGTCCATGAGCGGGACGCTAACCGACATAGCACCGGCCGGTCCCGCGTCGAGTGGCGCGTTGAGGCGACAGTCTCCCGCGTGTCGCCGATCGCTTCGCACCAAACGACGCTGCCCGCCCGTCCGAGCGTGGGCGCAGGGGCGCCGGCGCTCGACAAGGCACCTCGCGGCGGTGCTGCTTCGCGCCCGTACTTCCAATGGCTGAGGGGCACTTCCAATGGGTTCGACCCCATTGGAAGTGCCCCGGTACCACGTGAACGTGGGATAGGGGCAACCCGCGAGTGTGACCAAGCACGCGCTACGGAATCCTTCCCCCGAGGGGCAATGAGCGGTTGACTCTGCGACGATCAAGGCTGGCGCAAGGAGGCGCTCAACTGATGGCGACCGGAGTCTTCGGCCCCGAACGGGCCAGTGTCGAGGCTCGTACGCTGCGGCCGGACCGGTGGTGGCTCCCGCCGTTGACGACCTTCGTCGTCTTCGCCGCGTTCATCGTCTACTCCACCTGGCGGGCGTTCTCCGGCGACGACTACTACGCCGCGCCGTACATCTCGCCGTTCTACTCCCCCTGCCTGACCGATAACTGCGTCGAAGGGTCGAACGACTTCGGCTCGCCCATCGGGTGGTGGGGGCTCTCCCCCGCACTGATCATCTTGATCTTCCCGCTCGGGTTCCGGCTCAGCTGCTACTACTACCGCAAGGCGTACTACCGCGCGTTCTGGCTGTCCCCGCCTGCCTGCTCCGTCGCCGAACCGCACTCCAAGTACACCGGCGAGACCCGTTTCCCACTGATCTTCCAAAACATTCACCGCTGGTTCCTCTACGCCGCTGCGGTGGTGGCGTTGATCCTCACGTACGACGTCGTGCTGGCCTTCCGCGACGAGAACGAGGATTGGGGCCACATGGGCCTCGGCACGGTGATCCTGCTCGCCAACGTGGTGCTGATCTGGCTCTACACACTTTCTTGTCACTCGTGTCGCCACGTGATCGGGGGACGGCTGCGCAACTTCTCCAGACACCCGGTGCGCTACAAGGCGTGGACTCTCGTCTCGCGGCTCAACCGCAACCACCCGCAGTGGGCCTGGTTGAGCCTCTTCTCGGTCGCCCTGGCCGACTTCTACGTTTATCTGTTGGCCACCGGCGCGTTCGACGATCCCCGTTTCTTCTGAAGGAGATGTCCGACTGATGAGTACGTCCGAGCTCGAGACCCACGCGTACGACGTCGTCGTCATCGGCGCCGGCGGAGCGGGGTTGCGCGCGGCGATCGCCTCGCACGAGTCCGGCGCCCGTACCGCCATTGTCTGTAAGTCGTTGTTGGGCAAGGCCCATACGGTGATGGCCGAGGGTGGTATCGCCGCCGCGATGGGCAACGTCTGGCCCGACGACAACTGGAGGGTGCACTTTCGCGACACCATGCGTGGCGGAAAGATGCTCAACCACTGGCGGATGGCGCAACTGCACGCGCAGGAGGCTCCGGATCGTGTCCTCGAGCTCGAGGAGTGGGGGGCGCTCTTCGACCGCACCAAGGACGGGCTGATCTCGCAACGGGACTTCGGCGGTCATCGCTACGCCCGGCTTGCGCACGTCGGCGACCGCACCGGACTGGAGATGATCCGGACGCTGCAGCAACGAGCGGTGGCTCTGGGCATCGACGTGTTCATGGAGTGCACGGTCACCAAGCTGCTCAAGGACGTGGACCGTATCGCCGGTGCGTTCGGCTACTGGCGGGACTCCGGGCGGTTCGTCATGTTCGAGGCACCCGCCGTGGTGCTGGCCACCGGTGGTATCGGCAAGTCGTACCGGGTCACCAGCAACTCCTGGGAGTACACCGGCGACGGGCATGCGCTGGCCCTGGACGCGGGCGCGTCGCTGGTCAACATGGAGTTCGTCCAGTTCCATCCCACCGGGATGGTGTGGCCGCCGAGCGTGCGCGGGATCTTGGTCACCGAGTCGGTGCGCGGTGACGGCGGGGTGCTGCGCAACTCCGAGGACAAGCGGTTCATGTTCGACTACATTCCGGAGTTCTTCAAAGGCGAGACCGCCGACTCCGAGGCGGAGGCGGACCGCTGGTACGAGGATAAGAAGAACAACCGGCGGCCGCCGGAGCTGCTGCCGCGCGACGAGGTGGCGCGAGCGATCAACTCCGAGATCAAGGCCGGCCGGGGGTCACCGCACGGCGGGATCTTCCTCGATATCGCCTCGCGTCGCGACGCCGCGTTCATCCAGCGCCGGCTGCCCTCGATGTACCACCAGTTCAAGGAGCTCGCGGACGTCGACATCACCGCCGAGGCGATGGAGATCGGACCCACCTGCCACTACGTGATGGGCGGTGTCGAGGTCGACCCCGACACCGGTGTCTCGGTCGTGCCAGGGCTGTACGCCGCCGGCGAGGTCGCCGGAGGCATGCATGGCTCGAACCGTCTCGGCGGCAACTCCCTGTCGGACCTGCTGGTGTTCGGGCGCCGAGCAGGCTTGCATGCCGGTTACTTCGCCTACCGCCACCGGCGCCGGCCGGTCCGGGTGCATCAGCAGCAGGTCAACGCCGCTGCGGAGGCCGCGGTGGCGCCGTTCGCCCAAGACGGTGGCGAGAACCCGTACACGCTGCAACGCGAGCTGCAGGAGGTGATGCAGGAGCTGGTCGGCATCATCCGCACCGAGGACGAGCTGACGGAATCGCTGCGCAAGCTGGCAGACCTGAGGCGACGCGCTGGTGAGCTGTCGGTGGAAGGGCACCGGCAATACAACCCCGGGTGGCATCTCGCGCTCGATCTGCCGAACATGCTGACGGTCAGCGAGTGCATCGCGATGGCTGCGCTCGAGCGCACCGAGTCACGCGGCGGGCACACCCGCGAGGACTTCCCAGGCACCGACGAGTCGTGGGGCGGAATCAACCTGATCCTGACTAACGACGCCGGTGGCGAGTTGTCGCTGCAGCGGCAGGACCTGCCTCGGATGCCCGACGAGCTACATGAACTGTTCGAGGTGAAGTAGTGGGCTACCCGCTGTCCATGCGCCTGTGGCGAGGTGACCGCGACGGCGGTGCGCTGCAGGACTTCACCGTCGAGGTCGAGGAGGGTGAGGTCGTTCTCGACGCGATCCACCGGGTGCAGGCGACTCAGGCCGGTGACCTCGCGGTGCGCTGGAACTGCAAAGCGGGCAAGTGCGGCTCGTGCTCGGCGGAGATCAACGGTCGGTCACGTCTGATGTGCATGACCCGGTTGTCGGACTTTGGCCACGAGGACGTCATCACGGTCACGCCGCTGCGTGCGTTCCCGGTCGTCCGCGACCTGGTGACCGACGTGTCGTACAACTACGTCAAGGCGCGCGAGCTACCAGCCTTTGCGCCGACGCCGCCAGACGCCGACGGCAAGCGCCGGATGATGCAGCAGGACGTCGAGCGCGGCCAGGAGTTCCGCAAGTGCATCGAGTGCTTCTTGTGCCAGAACACCTGCCACGTGATCCGCGACCACGAGGAGAACAAGCCGGCGTTCGCTGGGCCGAGGTTCTTCCTGCGGTACGCGGAGCTCGACATGCATCCACTCGACACCCATGACCGCCGGGAGCTGGCGCAGAGCGCAGCCGGGATCGGGCTGTGCAACATCACCAAGTGCTGCACCGAGGTATGTCCGGAGAACATCAAGATCACCGACAATGCGATCATCCCGATGAAGGAGCGGGTCGTCGATCGCAAGTACGACCCGCTGGTGTGGCTCGGCACCAAGATCAGGCGACGCGACGACCGTACCGAGCTCTAGTACGGACGCTTCACCTGGCAGCGGCACACTTCACCTGGCATGCACGCCAGGTGAAGCGCACTGATACCAGGTCAACCTGGTGAAGCTGCGGTTGCGGCAGGCGGGCTCAGGAGCCGAGGTAGCGGCGGGCCATCTTGGTGACGAACTGGTAGACGCCGTCCTCGTCCGGTGCCAGCGGCCCCGGAACGTGGTGCGGCGCACGCATCCCCCGCTGCACTGACTCGCACGCCGCCCAGTCCTGTCGGTTCGTCAGGTCCCAGAAGTCCACCGCGTACGCCGGGTCGAAGTCTGGCAGCTCGAAGGCCGCCGAGGGGAACGCCCAGGAGCACTGGATCCGAGTCAGGTCCGGCGCCAGCGGCGTCAGCAGATGGGTCATCACGTAGTCAGGGTGCAGGCTGATCAGCAGATTGGGCATGACCGCGGCATACATCACCGTGCGCTGCTCGTGCTCGTCGAGCCGGGCGATCATGACGCCGCCGCTGGAACCGTCCAGTGACATGGTTGCGGCGCCCTCGCGTAGCTCCATCCACCCGGCCACCCAGTCACCGCGGGTGTCGAGGTTCTCGCCACTGCGCGGGGGTGACACCTTGGTCAGCTCAGGGTGGATCATCGAGCAGTGGTAGCACTCCTGGTAGTTCTCGATGATGATCTTCCAGTTCGCCGCCACGTCGTACTCGTGCGTCTCCGCAGTCCGCAGCAAGGCTGCGTCGTAGCGGGCCACGACGTCTTCGAGTGCACCGACATGAGCCTGGAAATACCCGGCAGTGCGACTCGGGTCGACGAAGACCCACCCGTGCCACTCCACCGCCGGCATGGCGTTCAGCGAGAACTCGGTCTTGTCGAACTCCTCGTTGCGCTGGAAGCCCGGCGCTCCGCGCAACCCGCCGTCGAGATCGTAGGTCCAGGCGTGGTACGGGCACACGATCGCGCGTCGTTGCGCGCTCTGACCACAGGGCAGCAGCTCGTGCCCACGGTGCCGGCAGGCGTTCTCGAACGCCCGGACCGTTCCGGCCTCGTCTCGCACCAGCAGCACGCTGGTCTCACCGATCGAGTACGTCCGCATGCTGCCGGGCTCGAGGACCTCGCTCGATCGACCGAGACAGATCCAGCCGGAGAAGATGTACGCCCGCTCCCAGGCGAGCACCTCGGGCTCGACGTAGGCCGCCTTGGGCAGCATCCGGCTCAACCCGAACGGCTGCAGGCTCTTCTCCAGATCGGTCCGGTTGAGAGGCGCTGCTGGCGTCGCTTCCTTGACCAGTTGCTGATTGAACACACAGTCAGGGTAGGCTGCGGCGCCTACCGGCGCAAAGTCAGAGCCGTCGACGTCCCGTGAGCGGCGGAGCTAGTCTGGCACAGCCGACTCCGGCACGAGGAGGACCCACCTTGGCCATGCATCCCCGGGAGCGGCCGGTCTACGACCGGCGGCGATTCCTCCGCAACTCGCTGTATGTCTCGCTTGGTACCGTCGCCGCACCGGGGCTGCTCAGCGCCTGCTCGAGCACAGGCTCGAGCATGAGCGCTGCGAACACCGTCCTACCGCTCGCCCGACCCGACGACCCAGTAACGCTGCCACTGCACGACGACATCCCGGCCATCGCCGACGACATGGATCCGGAGACCGGGATACTCAAAGTCTTCAACTACTCAGACTACCTCGCACCGGGTCTCCTCAAGGCCTTCGGCGAGGAGTACGGCGTCGAGGTCGAGGTCACGACATTCAACTCGATGGACGAAGCAGTGGCGAAGCTGCGCACCGGACAGGCCAGGTTCGACGTGTTCTTCCCGACCCCGGACATCCTGGCCAAGGTCGTCGTCGGCAAGCTGCTCCAGCCGATCAACCTCAGCTATCTGCCCAACCTGAGCAACGCCTGGCCGTCGCTGCAGGACCCGTTCTACGACCGGGGTCCGCTCTACACCGTCCCCTACAACGTCTACACCACCGGCATCGGCTACCGCGCCGACCAGGTGAGCGACATCCCAGCCAACGGGTACGACTTGTTGTGGGACGAGCGTTACGCAGGCAAGATCCACATCCTCGACGACGGCCGTGAGGCGATCGGCATGTCGCTGGTGCGCTCCGGCGTGACGGACGTCAACACCGAGGACCCAGAGTTGATCCGCGCCGCCGGGACGGAGCTCAGCAAGCTGGTTTCAGCGGTGAGGGTCAAGGTTGACATTAACGGTTACACCGAGGTGCCCGAGAACCGGGCAACCGTTCACCAGTGCTGGTCGGGGGACATGATCGGCGCCCAGTACTACTTGCCCAAGGGCGACACCGCCGACGTGCTCGGCTACTTGTACCCGACCGGCCAGCCTGGGGTCGTCGGCAGCGACACCATCGCGGTCGCCGCCGGGGCCGAGCATCCGGTGCTGGCACACCACTTCTTGAACTACCTCCTCGACGAGAAGAACGCGCTGCGTAACTTCGGCTGGGTCGGCTACCAACCAGCCTTGCAGAAGTTCACGCCGAGCTATCTGTCCGGTCAGGGGTACGTCCCAGCCAATCTCGAGAGCACCGTGGTGACCCTCGAGGACTACCGCTCCGGTCTGCAGCTGCTGCAGCTCAGCCCGACCGGCCGGACGCTGTGGGACGACACCTGGGCGACCTTCAAGTCTGGCTGAGGCAGGCCCGTGGCCGCGGGAGGCAGGACGCACCAGCGCAGCGCTTCGCGGCTGTGGCCGGCGCTGGCGTTGCCCGGCACGGCCTGGCTCGTCATCTTCTTCGTCGTGCCGTTCTACGCGATCGCGGCCGTCGCCTTCGGCGCCACCGACCCGTTGTTCGGCTCACCGGTACCGGTGTGGAACCCGCTGCAGTGGCAGTTCGGTGACCTCAGCCGCGTCCTCCACAGGGCCGTCACCGGCGACCTGCGCCCGGTGTTCGTTCGGACGTTTGGCTACGTGGCCGCCGCCTTGGCCTTGTGCATCGTGATCGGCTACCCGGTGGCCTACTACGTGGCGCGGCTTGCGGGACGGCGCCGCGGGCTGCTCCTCGCACTGATCCTCGCGCCGTGGTGGATCAACTACCTGACCCGCATGCTGGCCTGGATCAACTTGTTGCAGCCCGACGGGTATGTGAACCGCACCCTGGAGGCCACGCACCTGGTGTCGCAACCCGTCGACTGGCTCGGGGGTCATGCCTACACAGTCGTCATCGCGCTGGCGTACGGGTACCTGCCGTTCTTCATCGTGCCGCTGTTCGCGACGCTCGACCGGATCGACGGCCGGCTCCTGGAGGCGTCGAGGGATCTCGGTATCGGAGGAGCCGGCACGTTCTGGCACGTCACGCTGCCGCTGTCGAGGCAGGGCTTGCTCACCGCGGCCGCGATCACGGTGCTGCCGATGTTCGCCGACTACTACACGAACAC
>Ga0183260_10000269_pt1 | contig 42343 bp, 41 predicted proteins | sample AntDrymUQ4972206_2_FD_129768 | JGI IMG/M metagenome (GOLD analysis project Ga0183260, IMG submission 129768) | Polar desert sand microbial communities from Dry Valleys, Antarctica - metaG UQ497 (22.06) (version 2) (version 2) | ecosystem: Environmental > Terrestrial > Soil > Desert | place... | reverse complement strand
CCGAGCGTGCACGCCAGCTCGGGCTGCCGAAGATCCGGCTGCACGACCTACGGCACGGGTGGGCGACCATGGCCCTCGCCGCCGGAGTGCACCCCAAGGTCGTACAGGAACGCCTCGGGCACGCCTCCATCAGCATCACCCTCGACACCTACAGCCACGTGTCCCCGGCGCTGCACGGTGAGGCTGCGGAGACTGTCGCGGCGCTCGTGTTCGGAACCGCTGGTTAGCAATCCGTTAGCAAACCGGCCTTAACGGAGGCTTCATATCGGCTCTAACGTGCACGTTTACGGTGGGCAAGGGGGGAGTTGAACCCCCACGTCCTTTCGGACACACGGACCTGAACCGTGCGCGTCTGCCATTCCGCCACTTGCCCCGGCACCGCCGGAGCACCCCCGTGGGGGAGTCGACAGCCGGCCGACGATAGCACGCAGCGCGGCACGCTTTCCCGAGCGCGACGCTGCCGGACCCAGGCACAGTTACGATCAGGGTTCGGTTCCGGTGTGGCTCGGGAGGAGGTCGGCAATGGGCGTGCTGCAACGCTTCGAGCGCAAGCTCGAGGGAGCGGTCGGCGGCGCCTTCGCCCGGCTTTTCAAGGGGAGGGTCCATCCGGCGGAGATCGGGCGGGCCCTGCAACGTGAGGCGGCCGAACAGAAGTCGGTAGTCGGCGAAGGCCGCGTCCTCGTCCCCAACCGCTACACGGTGACGCTGGCCGAGGCCGACCACGGCCACCTCGGTGACTGGGAGCACCAGCTCACGACCACATTGGCGCAGCTGCTGCACGAGCAGATCGACAACGAGGGCTGGTCGACCTTCGGCTACGTCGTGGTCATCTTCGAGGTCGACAAGAACCTGCGGACCGGCGTCTTCGACGTCCGCAGCCGGGTCGACCCCAACGCACCGGGACAGCGCCGGCCGGTCCACACCGGTCCCCGCCCGGCCGCGCCGCGCGGCGCACCGGCCGCCCGGCCGGCGTCCGCGCCACCCCCGCCGCCTCCGCCGGCCCAGCCCGTGGCCTCGTTGTACAACGGCTCGGGTCCGCAGCACATGCCGTACGCCGCGCCTCCGCCGAGCGCGCCGCCCACCCGCCTGCAGCACTGCCTGGTGATCGACGGGCCGAACACCCGCTACCCCCTCGACGAGGGCAACAACGTGATCGGCCGCAGTCAAGACGCCAAGGTCAAGCTGCCCGACACCGGGGTCTCCCGCCGGCACGTCGACATCACGATCACCGGCGACGTCGCCGTCGCGCACGATCTCGGTTCGACGAACGGCAGCATCGTCAACGGGCAGCGCATCGCCGCCCAGGAGCTGCGCGACGGCGACGTGATCCGGATCGGGCACAGCGTCCTGGTGTATCGCGTGGACCGCGGATGACTGGCCCGCCGCGAGCCGAGGGCACACGGTGACCGCGGAGATCGTCGTCCAGGCCTTTCGCTTCGGCTTCCTCATCCTGCTGTGGCTGTTCATCTACGCGGCGTTCCGCGTCGTCAAGGCCGACCTGTTCGGCGCCGGGCCCGCCCGGGTCAGCCCGGTCCCCCGTCGGGCCAGCGCGCCGGTCAAGGACAAGGGCCGCCGCAAGGGTCCCCGTGGTCCCCGCCAGCTGGTCGTGACCGGTGGCTCGCTGACCGGCACCCGGATCACCCTCGGCACCGCGCCGATCCTGGTCGGCCGCGCTGACGACTCGACTGTCGTACTCACCGACGACTTCGCGAGTTCCCGACACGCGCGGCTGACCAACCGCGACGGGGACTGGTACGTCGAGGACCTGGGCTCCACCAACGGGACCTATCTCGACCGAGCGCGCGTCAGTGGACCCACCCTGATCCCGCCGGGAGCGCCGATCCGGATCGGCAAGACGGTCCTCGAGCTGCGCTCATGACCGCATGACGCTCGCCCTGCGCTACGCCGCGCGCTCCGACCGCGGCCTGATCCGCAGCAACAACGAGGACTCGGTGTACGCCGGCCCGCGGCTGCTGGCCGTCGCCGACGGGATGGGCGGGCACGCGGCAGGTGAGGTGGCGAGCAAGATCGCGATCGCCGCCCTGGAGCCGCTCGACGAGGACACCACGAGCGGTGATCTGCTCGCGGCGCTACGCCGGGCCACCGACGACGGTTCCGCGCACATCCGCGAGCTGGTCAACGACGACCCGAGCCTCGAGGGCATGGGCACCACGCTCACCGCGATCCTCTTCGCCGGGACCCGGCTGGCGATCTGCCACATCGGGGACTCACGCTGCTACCTGATGCGCGACGGCGAACTCGCGCAGATCACCCACGACGACACGTTCGTGCAGACCCTGGTCGACGAGGGGCGGATCACCGAGGAAGAGGCCCACGTCCACCCGCAACGCTCGCTCATCCTGCGTGCGCTGAACGGCAGCGAGATCGACCCCGACCTGTCCATCCGCGAGGCCAAGGCCGGCGACCGCTACCTGATCTGCAGTGACGGGCTGTCCGACGTGGTCTCCCGCGAGACCATGCAGGAGGCGATGCAGGCAGCGGCGCCGCAGGATGCCGCCGACCGGCTCGTCGAGCTGGCCCTGCGCGGCGGCGGCCCGGACAACATCACCTGCATCGTGGCCGACATCATCGACGACCCGCGCGGGGAGACCACGGTCGCGCCGGTCGTCGACGGTGCGGCCGGCGACAACGTCGGCCAGCGGGACGTGTCGAACAAGACCGCCGCCGGTCGGGCAGCCCTGGCCGGTCCGCTGCCGGCGACCGAACCGGCCTCCGAACGCAGCGCGCCACCGGCCCGACGGCGCAACCTCGGCGGGCCGCTGCTCGGGCTGGCCCTGGTGCTGGTCGTGCTGGCCGGCGGCGTCTACGCGTTGTACCGAGTAAGCCAGAACCAGTGGTACGTCGGCGCCGACGGCGAGCGGGTCGCGATCTTTCGCGGGATCGACTTCAGCCTGGCCGGCTTGGACCTGAACGACGTGCAGCGGCGCACCGACCTGCAGGTGCAGGACCTGGAGCAGTTCTGGCAGGGCGAGGTCCGCGAGGGGATCCAGGCCGACGACGAGACGGTGGCGCTGCGGATCGTCGACGACCTGCGCGGCAAGCGGCTGCCTACCTGCCCCGACCCCGACGGCTCCACGACGACTACGAGCACGACTGCGAGCACTACCGCGTCGACCAGCGGCGGGACCTCGCCGAGCGACAGCCCGGGCAGTCAGCCCCGCCCCGAACCCACCGCGAATCCAGGCGACACCCAGGCCAATTCCACCCCGCCGCCCACCATCCCGGCGATGACCTCGACTTCCCGCTCCTCGAACCCCGAGCCCGGCGTCGACTGTCGCGAAGACGGCGACTGATGGCGCGGCGAACCCCGCTGCGGGTGGAGCCAGACCATGGGTGAGCGCACGAGCCCCGCGCTGGCCACCGGGCGCAGCATCCCGACCCGGCGCAACACGGAGCTGGCGATGTTGCTCTTCGCCACCGTCGTCGTCATGGCCGCCCAGGCCATCGTGGACGCCACCGTGCGCGGGAGCGTCGGGCTCAACGTGCTCTGGTACGGCGCCGGTTTCGCCGGCGTCTGGCTGGTGGCGCACCTCGTTGTACGCCGGTTCGCGCGCTACGCCGACCCGCTGATCCTGCCGGCGGTGGCACTGCTCAACGGGCTCGGGCTCGTCCTGATCGCCCGGCTGGACGCCGCGGCCGCGCTGGACGCGGAGAGCAGCGGCGAACCGATCCCGGGCGGCGACGCCCCGCTGCAGCTGGCCTGGACCCTGGTCGGCCTCGTGCTGTTCCTTCTCGTGCTGCTGTTCATCCGCGACCACCGGGTGCTGGCCCGCTACGGCTACACCTTCGGTGCCGCCGGCCTGGTCCTGCTGGCCATCCCGGCCGTCCTGCCCACGTCGATCAGCGAGGTCAACGGGGCCAAGCTGTGGATCCGGGTGGCCGGCTTCTCGATCCAGCCGGGTGAGTTCGCCAAGATCGCGCTGCTGATCTTCTTCGCCGCGTACCTGGTCGCCAAGCGCGATGTCCTGTCGCTGGCCAGCCGCCGGGTTCTCGGGCTGGAGCTGCCGCGGGGTCAGGACCTCGGGCCCGTGCTCGTCGCTTGGCTCGCCAGCCTGGGCGTCCTGGTCTTCGAGAAGGACCTGGGCAGCTCGCTGCTGCTGTTCGGCATCTTCGTGGTGATGCTCTACATCGCCACCGAGCGCGTGAGCTGGCTGGCCATCGGCCTGTTGCTGTTCTCCGCGGGTGCATTCCTGGCCTACCAGCTGTTCACCCACGTCCAGATCCGGGTCAAGGTCTGGCTGGACCCCTTCGCCTTCCGCAACGACGAGGGCTTCCAGATCGTGCAGTCGCTGCTCGGGCTGGGGACCGGAGGCATGTTCGGGACGGGCCTGGGCGGGGGCCGGCCGGACAGCCTGAACATCTACGCCAAGACCGACTTCATCATCACCACGATCGGCGAGGAACTCGGCCTGTTCGGGTTGGTCGGCGTCCTGATGCTGTACCTGATCCTGGTCGAGCGCGGCTTCCGGGCCTCGCTGCTGGTCCGCGATGCATTCGGCAAGCTGCTGGCGGCCGGGTTGGCGTTCTCGGTCGCCCTGCAGGTCTTCGTCGTCGTCGGCGGCGTGACCCGGCTGATCCCGCTCACCGGGCTGACCACCCCGTTCGTCTCCTACGGCGGCTCGTCGCTCGTGGCGAACTTCGCTCTCGTCGCCCTGCTGGTGCGGATCAGTGACGCCGCCCGCCGTCCGGCCGCGCCGATCGGCGCCCCGCCGCCGCTGGCCGAGGCGCAGACCGAGGTGCTGTCCCGATGAGTCATGTCGGGGGCCGACGATGAACAAGCCGGTGCGTCGGGTCGCCATCGCGATGCTCGTGCTGTTCGCGCTGCTCGTGATCAACGTGAACTTCATCCAGGTGGTCAGGGCCACCGAGTACCAAGCCGATCCCGGCAACACCCGGGTGCTGCTGGAGGAGTACGAGCGCCAGCGGGGCTCGATCGTGGTCGACGGTCGCGCGGTCGCCTCGTCACGGTCCACCCCGGGCGACCAGCTCGCCTACCTGCGCACGTACGCCAACGGCCCCCTGTACGCGCAGGCGACCGGCTACTACTCGCTGATCTTCTCCACCGCCGGGATCGAGCGGGCCGAGAACGACGTCCTGTCCGGCAACTCCGACAGCCTGTTCGTCCGCCGGCTCACCGACCTCTTCACCGGCCGGGAGCCCAAGGGCGGCAACGTCGAACTCACCCTGGACGCCCGGGCGCAGGAGGCGGCGTTCACCGCCTTGGCCGACAGCGGCGCGACGGGGGCCGTGGTCGCCCTCGACCCGCAGACCGGCGCGATCCTGGCCCTGGTCAGTGCGCCGTCGTACGACCCGAACCAGCTGTCCTCCCACGACCCGCAGGCGATCCGCGCCTACGCCCAGACCCTGGACGACGCCGAACTGGACCCGCGGCTGAACCGCGGGACCCAGGACAACTACCCGCCCGGGTCGGTCTTCAAGGTCATCGTCGCCGCGGCGGCGCTGGAGGAGGGCTACGACCCGGACACGCTGATCCCCGCCCCGGACGTGCTGGAGCTGCCGCAGAGTTCGGCCACGATCCGGAACTTCGGCGGCTCCAGCTGCAACGCTGGTGCGGACCAGGCGCTGATCGACGCATTGACCATCTCCTGCAACACGGCGTTCGCCCAGCTCGGCATCGACCTCGGCGAGTCCACGTTGCGCGACGTCGCCGAGCGCTTCGGCATCGACGACACCGGCTACGAGATGCCGCTGCCGGTGGCCCAGAGCACGATCGGCGACATCGCCGACGGGGCGGCGCTGGCGCAGTCCTCGATCGGCCAGCGGGACGTGCGGCTGACGCCGATCCAGGCGGCGAGTGTCGTGGCGACGATCGGCAACGGCGGCACGGTGCTCCAGCCCTATCTGGTGGCCGAGACCCAGGAGCCGGACCTCACCGTCATCGACGCCTCCGAGCCGCAGGAGGTGCGGGAGGGGATCAGCTCGGACGTCGCGGAGTCCCTGACCGAGATGATGGTCAGCGTCGTCGAGAACGGCAGCGGGGTGAACGCGCAGATCGACGGCGTGGCCGTGGCCGGCAAGACCGGCACGGCCGAGGTCGACGAGGGCATCGCGCCGCACGCCTGGTTCGCCGGCTTCGCTCCGGCGGAGAACCCGCAGATCGCCGTCGCGGTGTTCCTGGCCAACGGCGGGGACAGCGGCAGCGAGACCACCGGCGGGCGGGCGGCCGCGCCCATCGCCCGGGCGGTCATGCAGGCCTACCTGCGCCTGGGGGGTGGCTGAGCCGTGGCACCGGGACCGGGCCTGCGCCTGGGCCAGCGGTACGAACTCCAGTCGCTGATCGCCACCGGCGGCATGGGGCAGGTCTGGCGCGGCGTGGACACCACGCTGGACCGGCCGGTGGCGATCAAGGTGCTGCGCAGCGAGTTCACCGGCGACGCCACCTTCCTGGAGCGCTTCCGGGCGGAGGCGCGGCACACCGCGGCGCTGTCGCACCCGAACATCGCCGGGATCTACGACTACGGCGAGGCCGAGGCCGCTGCCGGCCAGGTTGGAGGCACCGAGCACGTCGCCTACCTGGTGATGGAGCTGGTCGCCGGCGAGCCCCTGTCCGAGGTGCTCGCCCGGGAAGGCCGGTTGTCCCCGGAGCGCACCCTGGACATCCTGGGTCAGGCCGCGGCCGGGTTGAACGTCGCGCACCATGCCGGGGTCGTGCACCGTGACATCAAGCCGGGCAACCTGCTCGTCCGGCCCGACGGCACCGTGAAGATCACCGACTTCGGGATCGCCCGGGCCGCGCACGCGGTGCCGCTGACCCAGACCGGCATGGTGGTCGGCACCGCGCACTACCTGTCCCCCGAGCAGGCCGAGGGTCGGGTGGTGACGCCGGCCAGTGACGTGTACTCCCTCGGCGTGGTCGGGTTCGAGTGCCTGGCCGGGGAGCGGCCCTTCGACGGGTCGACCTCGGTGGCCATCGCGCTCAAGCAGATCCGCGAGCCGCCGCCGCCGCTGCCCGCCGACATCCGGGCCCCGGTCCGCGAGCTGATCCAGCGGGCGATGGACAAGGACGCCCGGCGGCGCTTCCCGACCGGCGGCGAGTTCGCGAACGCCGTGGCGGCGGTGCGGGCCGGTCGCTCGATCGCTCCGGGTCCGGCGTCCGGCCCGACGATGCGGACCCAGATGATCGGCGCCGCGGCGTACGAGCAGAGCCCGGCCCGCCCCCAGACCCAGGCGTTCCAGGCGCCGGCCGCCGCCGGGCCGCCGCCCGCACCGGCTCCTCGCCCGTCCGCGCCGGCCCCGGCGCGTCGTAGCAACGCCGGGTGGTATCTCCTGCTGGTCGTGGCGCTGCTGGTACTGGCCGGGGTGATCGCCCTGGCCGTGGCCCAGAACCTGAACGACTCCGCGCCGCCGACGACGCCGGGTTCCACCTCGACGTCGGCCGAGCAGACCTCCGCCGAGCAGACCTCGGCCGAGCAGACCACGACTTCCGAGTCGACCTCCACCGAGACCACGACGGAGGAGACGACCACGACCACCGAGACCACGACCACCGAGCCGAGCGAGGAGACGATCGTCCTCGACGTCGAGCAGTACCGCGGTCGCGACATCGCCGACGTCACCGCCGACCTCGAGGGGCAGGGCTTCACCGTCGTCGAGGATCCGGTCCCGAACGACCAGTTCCCCGACGGCGTGGTCATCACCATCACTCCGAACGGCGAGGTCCCGGTCGGCAGCGAGATCACCGTCCGGTTCGTCGAGAACGGTGAGGGGGACGGCGACGGGGACAGCGATGGCTGACCCCTCCCGGTTGCTCGCTTCTCGCTACGCGCTCGGGGCGGTGATCGGGTACGGCGGGATGGCCGAGGTGCACCTGGCCCACGACGTCCGCCTCGGACGTAACGTGGCGGTAAAAATCCTGCGCCAGGACCTGGCGCGGGACACCCAGTTCCAGGTTCGTTTCCGCCGGGAGGCGCTGGCCTCGGCGTCGCTGAACCACCCGGCCATCGTGGCCGTCTTCGACACCGGCGAGGACCAGGGCCCGGACGGTACGACGCCGTTCATCGTCATGGAGTACGTCGAGGGCCAGACGCTGCGGGAGATGCTCAAGAACGACGGCGCCCTGCCGACGCCGCGAGCGGTGGCGGTCTGCGTTGAGATCTGCGCGGCGCTGGACTTCAGCCACCGCAACGGGATCGTCCACCGGGACGTGAAGCCGGGCAACGTCATGGTCGCGCCCGACGGCTCGATCAAGGTGATGGACTTCGGCATCGCCCGCGCGGTGTCGGACTCCTCGGCCACGATGACCTCGACGGCGGCGGTGATCGGGACCGCGCAGTACCTGTCCCCCGAGCAGGCTCGCGGGGAGAGCGTCGACGCCCGCTCGGATGTGTACTCCTGTGGCTGCCTGCTGTACGAGCTGCTGGCCGGCTCCCCGCCGTTCACCGGAGACTCCCCGGTCGCGGTGGCCTACCAGCACGTCCGCGAGGACCCGATCCCGCCGAGCCAGCTGAATCCGGCGGTCAGCCCCCCGATGGACGCGGTCGTGATCAAGGCGATGAGCAAGAACCCGGCCAACCGCTACCAGAGCGCCGCGGACATGCGGGCGGACCTGCTTCGGATCCAGGAGGGCTTGCCGGTCGAGGCCACGCCGCTGATGAGCGATGAGGACAAGACCAACGTGATCGGCGGCGTACCGGCCGCTCCGGGCGTGGCGCGCTACCGGCCGGCGGGGCTGCCCGACATCGCCGCGGCCGAGGCGCGTGAACGCATGCGGAGCCGGCTGGGCTACCTGCTGCTCGCCCTGGCGCTGATCGGGCTCGTGGTGGCGGCGGTCCTCGTGGTGCCGCGGCTGGCCGCCGAGCCGGAGCCGCAGCGGGTCGCCGTACCCGATCTCACCGGGCTGACCGAGGAGCAGGCCGAGCTGCGACTGCAGACCGACGGGCTCGGCGTCGGCGACGTCACCCAGGACGAATCCTCGCCGGAGGAGGAGAACACCGTCATCGACCAGGACCCGGCCGTCGGGGACGTGCGGTCGCCGGGCGAGGACGTCGACTTCGTCATCGGGGCCGGTCCGGCGACGGTGCTCGTGCCGCAGATCATCGGGCTGACCGAGGACGCCGCCCGCGCACAGCTGGAGGCGGAGGGCCTGCTGATCGCGCCGGTGCAAGAACGCAACTCCGTCGAGCCGGCCGGCCGGGTCGTGGACAGCACGCCGCGTCCCGGGGAGACCGTCGCGGAGGGCAGTGAGGTCACGCTGTTCATCAGCACGGGGACGCTGCCATTGCCGTCGGTAGTCGGCGAGACGTGCGAGAGCGGGACGGCCATCCTGGACCAGGCCGGATTCACGAACGTCGTCTGCGTTCCCCTGCAGACCTCCGACGGCGCGCCCGGAACAGTGATCGGCCAGGACCCGGCCGCGGGCGACGTGACGCCGACGAACCGGATCACGCTGACGTACGCCGTCGAACCGCCGCCACCCCCGACAACCTCGCCGCCGCCGACCACCTCAGCGGCCCCGACGACCACGACTACCCCGCCGACTACCCCGCCGACCACCTCGACCCCGCCGACCACTACCGAACCCCCACCCGACGGCGGCTGACCCGCCTCGCCCGGAGACCGCCGCCCTCGTGCCGGCCTCCGCCCCGCTCCCGGCGTCGGGAAGTGGTCCCGACACGCCGTCCGCCGACCGCCCGACACGGCGTGTCGGGACCAGTCCACCCGGAGGCAGCGACCTGAATGACACATCTGATCAGGCCGGCACCGCCACCGATCGGCGCAGCGCCTCCAGCCGCTCCCCCGGCGGACCGGAGCGCTCGACTGCATCGACGGACCCGCAGGCGGCCAGCCAGTTCGCCAGCAGCAGGTGGCCCCCCTCCGTGAGGACCGACTCGGGATGGAACTGCACGCCCTGCAGCGGCAGCGTCGTGTGCCGCACACCCATCACCACGCCGGACTCCGAGCGCGCGGTGACCTCCAGTTCTGCCGGAAGGGAGGCCTCGACGACGGCCAGCGAGTGGTAGCGGGTGGCGGTGAACGGCTGCCGCAGACCGGCCAGTACGCCGACGCCGGTATGGGTGATCAGGCTCGTCTTGCCGTGCAGCAGTTCCGGCGCCGGAGCGACCACCGCACCGAGGGCGGCGGCGATCGCCTGGTGCCCGAGGCACACCCCCAGCAGCGGCACCCGAGCCGCGCCACAGGCGAGCACCATCGACTTCGACACCCCGGCCGACTCCGGCGTACCCGGGCCGGGGCTGAGCAGCACGCCGTCGACGCCCAACGACGCCAGCTCGTCGACACCCACGGCGTCGTTGCGCCGCACCACGCACTCGGCACCCAGCTGCCCGGCGTACTGCACCAGGTTGTAGACGAAGCTGTCGTAGTTGTCGACGACGAGGATCTTCACCGCACGGTGATCTGGTTGAACGGCAGGTGGGGATCCAGCCAGGGGAACACCACGAACAGCAGCAGGGCCGACACAGCGACGACCAGCAGCAGCGAGCCGGCGATCTTCCCGGGCCGCCCGCCGGGCAGGTGCCGCCAGATCCAGGTGTACATCTACCCCTCGCGCAACGCGGGTGGGCCATCGGGGTGTTCGGCCTTGGCCAGCGGTTGGCCGTCCAGCTCGGCGTGCACGATCAGCCGCTGCGCCGCGGAGAACTTGGGGTGGCACGTGGTGAGGGTGAGCAGGGCACGGGTCGGGAGGTCAGCCGGGGCGCCCGGCACGGGCGCCACCACCTCCACCCGGTCCGGGGACACGATCTGCTGGCCGGGAATCACCCCGTCGCCCAGCACCCGGTACACGTACCACTGCGCGGCGGTCTCGATGATGATCGCGTCGCCCGGCCCGAGCTGGTCCAGGTCCAGGAACGGCGATCCCTTGCCGACCCGGTGGCCGGCCATGGCGAAGTTCCCAACCTCTCCGGGCAGGGCGCTGTCCGGATAGTGTCCCGGTCCCTCGGTGAGCTTGTCCTCGTCGGTGCCCTCGAGCACGACCCGCACGTAGTCCAGGCCGAAGGCGGGAATACGGATGAACGCGAACCCCTCCCCCATGGGCAGCTGTCCCGGCGCGCCGTCCGGTCGGTCCGGCGCCTGCAGCGGGTCGTCGCCGTCGGCCCAGCGCTGTCGCAGGTCCTGGGTCAGCTCGCTCTGCACACCCTCGTTGATCTCGTCGGTCACCCAGACCTGGTACCCGAGGAAGAGCAACACGACCGCCCCGAGGGTGATCAGCGTCTGCCCCAGGCCGCGGACCAGCGTGCGGCCGATCCCGCTGCGGGGAGGCGGTGCGCTCACTCGCGCACCTCGGCCACCGTCACGCCGAGCGAGCCGTCGAACGCCGGCAGCGTCACCTGCTCGCTGTCGGCGATGTCGTATCCGAGGCCGAAAGCGTCCACCGCCTCCCGGAAGAGGCCGACGTAGTAGGAAGCGTCGAGGGCGTCGCGCATCCGGTCAGCATCGCCGATCGCGGTGACTCGAAACGGCGGTGAGTACGTCCGGCCGTGCAGCAACAGGGTGTTGCCGACGCAACGCACGGCGCTGGTCGCGATGATCCGCTCTCCCATCAGGGTCATCGCCTCCGCACCGCCCGCCCACAGCGCGTTGACGACGGCCTGTACGTCGGACTGGTGTACGACGACGTCGTTGGCCCTGGCCCCGACCGGAAGCGTGCCGTCGACCGTGGTCGGAGCGTCGTCCAGTGCGACCGTGAGTCCCGGTCCGGTCACTGCGGTCAGGCCGACTCCCGAGGCCAGGGCTTCGGCGGCGGCCTGGGCCGCGGCCACCTCCGCGTCGCCGGCCCCGACCTCCTCCTGCAGCCGCTCGACCTCGTCCTGGAGGGCGGCCAGCCGCGCGTCCTGGCCGACGACGGTGCGCTCCTGCTGGGCGATCAGCTGGGTCAGGTCAAGGCGTCGCCCGGCCCGCAGATCCGTGCCGGCACTGGTCTCGGCCGTCGTCGCGAACAGGATGCCGGCCACCAGGGCGGCCACTGGGACCAGCAGCGGCCAGCCGCGCGGTCGAGCCGATCCGCGCCACCCCTGCACCATGCCGACTACGCTAACCCGCAGTAGGCGTACCGGTGGAGGAGTCGAGTCGTGCCGAAGTCGAAGGTCCGCAAGAAGGGGACGTACACCCCGCCGCGCGACACCGTGTCGCCCGGTGCGCGGGCGCGGACGAAGGCCCCGAGCCCGCTCTGGTACGCCGTGCTGATGATCGGTCTGATGCTCGTCGGCCTGATCTACATCGTCATCTACTACATCCTGGGCCAGGAGATCGGCTTCATGGTCACCCTCGGCGCGTGGAACTTCCTCGTCGGCTTCGGGTTGATGATCGCCGGGCTGATGATGTCCATGCGGTGGCGCTGAAGCAGACGCGAACCACACCGTTGTAGTTATCCCCCGCAGTTATCCACACTGTGGACAACTCAGGTGACCCGCTCCAGGATCGTCGCGTTGGCGGTACCGCCGCCCTCACACATCGTCTGCAGGCCGTACCGCAAGCCGTTGCTCACCATGTGATGGACCATCGTCGTCATCAGCCGCGCGCCCGACCCGCCGAGCGGGTGGCCCAGCGCGATCGCCCCGCCGTTCGGGTTGAGCCGAGCCGGGTCCGCGCCGGTCTCGGTCAGCCAGGCCAGCGGCACCGGCGCGAAGGCCTCGTTCACCTCGAAGACGTCCATGTCGGACACCCCCAACCCCGCGCGGGTCAGTGCCTTGGCCGTGGCCGCGATCGGCCCGATCAGCATGATCACCGGGTCGTCGCCGGTCACGACGGCCGTGTGGATGCGCACCAGCGGGCGCAGCCCCAGCTCGGCGGCCCGCTCCGAGGTCATGACCAGTAGGGCCGCCGCTCCGTCGGAGATCTGCGAGGCGTTGCCCGCGCTGATCACCCCGTCGGGCCGGAACGGCGTCTTCAGCTCGGCCAGGCCCTCCACCGTGCTGCCCCGCCGTACCCCCTCGTCGACGGCCACCTCGTTGCCGTCCGGGCTCTTCACGGCCACGATCTCGGCGTCGAAGCGACCCTCGTCCTGCGCCGTGGCCGCCTTCTCGTGCGAGGACAAGCTGTAGGCGTCCAGTTCCAGCCGGGTCTGGCCCCAACGCTCGGCGATCATCTCCGCGCCGACACCCTGGTGCGGCAGGACACCGGCGTAGCGCTCCAGGAACCGCTCGCCGACCGGCACCCGTTCCGCGAGCGAGGATCCCATCGGCACCCGGCTCATCGACTCCACGCCGCCGGCGACCACGACGTCGCACTGCCCGGACATCACCGCGGCGGCGGCGAAGCTCACCGCCTGCTGCGAGCTGCCACACTGCCGGTCCACCGTCACGCCGGGCACCGATTCGGGCCAGCCGGCGGACAGGGCTGCGCTGCGCCCGATGTTGTACGTCTGCTCACCGACCTGACTGACACAGCCCCAGATGACGTCGTCGACGAGTGCCGGGTCCACCCCGCTGCGCTCGACCAACGCCTGCAGCACGTGCGCCGACAGGTCGACCGGGTGGATTCCGGCCAGCCCCCCGTTCCGCTTGCCGACCGGCGTCCGGACCGCCTCGACGATCACCGCATCGCGCATGAGCACTCCTGTCAGGGTTCAGGGTCAGGGTCGGGGTCTCACGCCCGATGGTAGGCGGCCGCTGTCACCTGATCGCGAACGAACCGGACCTTTCGGACCAGGCCGCAGCCGAGGATTATCAGCGCGCGGACAAGGAGGTCCCCATGAGCCCATCTCGCCTGCTCGCGCTGGTGGCGATCGCTCTCGCGGTACCGGTCTCGCCGGCCTTTGCCGATCCCCACACCGAGGCGCTGCCCCCCGATGCCGTGCTCCAGCGCTTCGACGGCACGGCCCACGTCGATGACATCGCGACCGACATCGCGGTCGACCCGGTCACCGGTATCGCCGTGGTCGCCGGCTGGGTGGGATCGTCCCCGGGCAGCTACGACATCGGCGCGGTCGCCTACGCCGCCGACGGGTCGCAGCTGTGGCAGCGGGTCATCACCGCCGGCGAAGGGTTCGGCAAGGCGGTGGGCATCGACTCCTCCCGCGGCATCGTCTACGTCGCGGGCGACCACTTCACGGACGCCTCAGGCACCAACTACCTGGTGACGGCCTACAGCCTGGCCGGCGTGCAACTGTGGCAGCGGCGCTACGACAGCGGCGGTGGCGCCGCTATCTACGGGCTGCGGGTCGACGAGCCGCGGGGCCGGGTGCTCGTGACCGGGCAGGGCGGGTCGAGCGCGCAGACCATCGCCTACAGCTCCACCGGACAACAGCTCTGGGTGGCGCAGTACAGCGAGCCGAACCGGCAGGTCTTCGCCTCCGACGTCGCGATCGACCCCCGTGACGGGTCGGTGTACCTCGCCGCGGCCGCCGGAGGGTCAGGGACCTACGGTTTCCGGGTCGTGGCCTACACCGCGGACGGCGTACGGCGCTGGGTGGACGGGCTGGACCCGACATCGGCCAGCACGTCCTCGGCGACGGTCCTCGAGGTGGAACCGGCGACCGGAACCGTCTACGTCGTCGGCTTCGTCAGCCGCCCGCACACCCGTCATGACGTCGTGACCGCGGCCTACACGCCCAGCGGGACCAGGACCTGGATGGTGAACTACGACGGCTTCGGCTCCGCCGACGCCCCGACCGCGATGGTCCTCGACCCGCGCTCCGGTCGGATCTTCATCAGCGCCAACAGCTCTGGCCCGTCCGGCGAGGACTATCTGACTCTGGCCTACGGTCCGGCGGGCGCGCTCCTGTGGGCCGACCGGCAACCCGCCACCGAAAACGGCGACAACTACCCGACGGATATCGCTGTCGACTCCAGCCGGGGGCGGGTCTTTGTGACCGGTCAGACCCGCTTGGACCAGCGCGGACTGGACTACGCCACCGTGTCCTACACCGTCGGCGGGACCTACCTGGGCCGTTCGCTGTACGACGGACCGCCCGGCGGCGGGTCGGACACCGCCACCGCCCTGGCGGTCGACCTGACGCGGCACACCGTCTGGGTGGCCGGCCGCAGTCAGGGCGACGGTGGTGACGAGGACTGGGCGACGATCGCCTATCCCGGCTGAGCGACCGCGATTTGCGTCGACCGGGCCGGAACATGTCAGTGGGATCGCGCCACGGGTGACGCGATCCCACTCACAACTGCAGGTGCGGGGTCTAGCTGATATGGAGGTGCTGCCTGTCAAGGGGCGGCGCTGATTTCGGTGTTTGATCCTGCCTTGGGTGACGTTGTCATCGGGGGTCGGCCGGCACCACGTCGACGGGCGTGTCAGGGCGATGCGCGGTCAGACTGATATGCGCGGGTTGGTTACCGCTGGACGGGCTGTTCGGCTGGAGCGTCCGCTGGTCTAGAGGTCGAGCGTGGCCTGGCAGGACCGCTCGTCTGGAGGCGGCTCATAGCTAGATCGCGGGTCGCTCCACGCGCTGCCGCCAACGTGGTACCGACCGGCCGTTCTGCGGGCAGATTCCCTTGCGGGGCTGGGAACCGTGCCGCAGAGGGGGCTAGCAGCGACCTGCTGGGCTTCTTGCGCTCGTTGACGTGCAGCCAGCGATCGTGCAGGCGCTGGTTGCCGGCGGGCCCGCGGGCCCTCGCCGCGGCCGGGGCCAAGTCCCAGCGGTCACGCATGGTCTTGGTCAGCCGGTAGGGCCTGCGGTGGTGCCAGGCGGCCTCGACCAGCAGCTGGCCGATGGCCTTGTCGAGCCGGGCCCGCCGCGAAGTCGCCAGCAGCACCGTCTCCAGCGTCGTGTCGTAGGCGGCCTGCAGGCCTGGCAGCTCGAAGCGCTGCTGGCCGAGCCACTGCTCGTGCCCGCCGGTCCAGGCCCCCCCGACCAGAGGATTCCCTGGCGCAGCAGAAGTTTGGAGGTCCGGTGCCGGGCGCGCATCAGGTCGGCCCGGACGTCCTCCCGGACCCGGACCAGGTCGCGGGCCGCCTCCTGGGCCAGGGACGGGACCGTCACCACCGTGATCTCACCCAACCGCAGCAACCGGGCCAGGAGCACCGCGCCCTTCGCGTCGGTCTTGACCCGGTCCCCCGAGGGCCGGTGCATCTTCCACGGCGCCGCGACCACACACCGCACCCCTCACCCGGTCAAGAACCGGGCCAGCCCGTAGCCCGTCGGACCGGCCTCGTAGACCACCGCGACCGGAGCGGCCAGCTGCCGCAGCCGGGCCAGGACCGTCTCGTTGTCCGGCACCAGCCGGGCCTTGCACAGCTCCCCCGTCCTGTCGTCCAGCGCGCACCCCACAACTGAGCGCCCGTGCACATCCAGACCGACGAAAGCACGCTCGATCTCCACCGGGACCTCCCGCAAAGGTTGGCTCTACCGCCCCGGACTGAACCCGGGCCGGCAACCCACGACAACTTGCGAGTGAGGTCCCAGCCCAAGAGCCGGGCACCTCCATACCGTCTAGTGAGGGGTCACGGCCCGACGGGGACTGGGACACCGTCGATGGTGAAGGTGCCGCCGTCGTTGAAGACGTTCGGCCCGACCGGCGCGGTGTTGTTGCCGATCGCCGCGTTCGTGACCGTCATGGTGCCGGTGGCGGAGTTCCACAGCCCGCCGCCTTCGTTCGTGGCGGAGTTCGTGGTGATCCGGCCACCGTCGATCGTGACGGTGCCGGCGCCGGTCAGGTGCAGACCGCCGCCGTTGCCCGGGTTCGCCCCGGTGCTGTTGTTGGTGAAGTTGACCTCCGACGTCGTGGTGCTGCCGACGTTGGCTTCGATGCCACCACCGGCCCGCGTCGCGGAGTTGCGGTCGATCACCGACGCGGAGACCGACAGGGTCCCTAGGTTGTTCAGGATGCCGCCTCCGGAGCCGGACGTGCCGTCGGCGGAGTTGCCCCGGATGATGGAGCCGACGACCCTCAGCGACCCGCCGTCGTTGAACAGCCCACCACCGCCCTGGTCGGCGTCGTTGCCGCTCGCGGTGTTGTTCACGATCCGGTGCCCTGGACGGACATCGTGCCGGCCGCGGAGTTCCACAGCCCGCCGCCCTCGGCGGTCGCGGTGTTGCCGGCCACCGTGCTGTTGATGACATCGACCGTACCGGTCCCCGTCAGGTGCAGACCGCCGCCGTTACCCGGCGCCGGTCCGGTCGCGTTGCCAGACAGGGTGACCCGCTGCAAGGTGGTCGACCCGCCGTTGGCCTCGATGCCACCGCCGGCCCGGTTGGCGGTGTTGTCGCCGACCGTCGCGGAGGTCACCTCGAGGGTGCCCAGGTTGTTCAGGATGCCGCCGCCGGAGCCGGCGCCCCGTCGGCCACGTTGTCCATCACCTGACTCCGGGACACCTGCAACAGCCCGCCGTCGTTGAACAGGCCGCCACCGCCCTGGTCGGCGGCCGCTCCGCTCGCGGTGTTGCCGGTGACCGAGCTGTTCCTGACCACCGTCGTCCCGGTCGCGGAGTTCCAGATCGCGCCGCCCTCAGCCGCCGCCGTGTTGTTGAGGGCGGTGATGCCGGTCAGCGTGACCGAGCCCGCGCCGGTGAGGTGCAGCCCGCCGCCGTTGCCCGGGTTCGGACCGGTCGTGTTCGTCGACATGGTGGTCGCGTCGACGATCGTGGTTCCGACGTTCGCCTCGATGCCGCCGCCCGCCCGGGCGGCGCTGTTGCCGCTCACCGAGCCGTCGTTGACCGACAGGGTCCCCAGGTTGTTGAGGATGCCGCCGCCGGAGCCGGAGGTGCCGTCCGCGGTGTTGTCCGACACCGTGGTGTCGCCACGCTGAGCGAACCGCCGTCGTTGAACAGGCCGCCACCGCCCTGGTCAGCGGCCGGGCCACTGGCCGTGTTGCCCGAGACGACGGTGTTGGTGACGGTGAACGTTCCGGTCGAGGAGTTCCACAGCCCGCCACCTTCCTCGCTGGCGGTGTTGCCCATGACGCTGCTGATCTGGACGGTGACCGAACCGGTCCCGGTCAGGTGCAGGCCGCCGCCGTTGCCCGGCGTCGGGCCGGTGTCGTTGTTGGTCAGCCGCACGCGGTCCAGCGTCGTCGTACCGGCGTTGGCCTCGATCGCGCCCCCCGCGCGAGTGGCGGAGTTGCCGTCCAGGCTGGCGTTGGACACCCGCAGGGTGCCGCCGGTGTTGATGATGGCCCCGCCGCTGGCGCCCGTCCCGAACACCGTGTTGCCGTTGATCCGGCTGTTGGTGATGGTCAGCGTGCCGGTGCTGCGGAAGGCGCCGCCGCTCTCGGTCTCCGGCGGCGCACCGCCGACGACGATCAGGCCGTCGACCCGCAGATTGCTGGCCAGCACGTCGAAGGCCCGGTCCAGGCCCGCCGCGTCCACCCTCGCGCCGCGACCCTGCAGCACGATGGACGAGGTGACGTCGAGGTCACCGCTCGCGGCAGCATCCTCGGTGGCTCCGGCCAGGGTGAGGGTGTAGGTCTGTCCGGGTGCCAGCCGGATGGTGTCGGCACCGGGGGCCGCGTTGGTCTTGTACGGCGGCCCGCAGCGAGCAGGCTCCGCTGTCGTCGGCGCAGGCTCCGTCGCCGATTGCGGCGTCCACAGTGTCTGCTGTCGTGGTGACCTGGTACGCCGCCGCCCAGGCTGGCGGCGCCGCGAGCAGGCTCAAGGCCAGCCCGTCCAGCGCCGCCGTGGTGAGTGTTCGGACTCGCATCGGCTCTCCAGCTACTCCGAGGGGTTGATCTGACGGGCTGAGCACGTGGCCGCGAACGGTGACGTTCACCTGCGTGCGCGGCGTGTGATCGACTGCCGGGCATGTCCCGGCGCTCAGCTCGGTCGTGGGCGGTGGCGGCCGCACCGGCGGTGTTCGTGCTCCTCTGGAGCACCGGGTTCATCGGCGCGAAGTACGGCCTGCCCTACGCCGAACCCTTCACCTTCCTCGGCCTCCGGCTGCTCGTCGCGGCCGCCCTGCTGGGCGCGCTGGCCGTGCTCACCCGCGCCGCCCGCCCGCGGGATCGCGGGCAGTACGGGCGCTCGGCGGTCACCGGGGTCCTGCTGCACACCGCCTACCTCGGCGGCGTGTTCTGGGCGATCGACCAGGGCTTCCCGGCCGGGGTGGCCGCGGTCGTCGTCAGCCTCCAGCCGGTCCTCGTCGCGGCCCTGGGCCGCAGCCTGCTCGGTGAGCAGCTCTCGGCCGTGCAGTGGTGCGGACTCGTGCTGGGCATCGTGGGCGTCGTCCTGGTGTTGGCCCCCGGGTTGTCCGCCGGCGGGCTGACGGGCGCAGGTCTGGCGGCGTGCCTGGTCGCGCTGGCCGGCGGCACCCTCGGAACCCTGCACCACAAGCGATACGGCGACCACATCCCGCTGGTGTCCGGGACGGCGGTGCAGTACGCCGCCGCGGCCGGCGTACTGCTGGTGGCGGCGTTCGCCACCGAAACGCGCTCCATCCGGTGGACCGGCGAGTTCGCCCTGGCCTTCGGGTGGCTGGTGTTCGGGCTGTCGCTCGGCGCGGTGCTGCTCCTGCTCTACCTGCTGCGCGAGGGCAGTGCGGCCGGGGTGTCGTCACTGTTCTACCTGGTGCCGCCCGCGACGGCGATCGAGGCCTACCTGCTCTTCGACGAGGACCTGACGGCGCTGTCGGTGGCCGGCATCGCGCTGACCACGGTGGGCGTCGCGATGGCCTTGCGAAGGCCTCGTTCCGCCACCAACCCCTAGATGATCAATTCAAGGGGTCTGAACGGCGCGTGGTCTCGTAGTCGTGGGCGCGGGTGCCCAGCATCGGCGTTGCTAACCAACGTCGAGCTGGAGACTCTCGTGGACGCTGACCCTGGACACCCTCGTGGCGGCACTCTACGTCCGGGCCGATGACCTGTTGAAGGCCGCGCCGGAGCGGGCGTCGTGGCGCCCGCCGGTCGGGATCGCGCCGAGGATTGCCGACGCGGAGTTGGTCAGGCTGGCGGTGATGCAGGCGCTGGCCGGGGTTCACCAGAAAGGCGCGCTGGCTGCGCTACGCCGGTGAACACCTGCGTCACCTGTTCCCCTACCTGCCCCAGCAACCGAGCTACAACTAGCGGCTGCGCAAGCTGGCGGCACCTTGAACCGGCTGATCGCGCTGCTGTCCCGCGACACCAGCGTGTTCACCGACGACGTGTGGGTGGTGGACCCCACCCCGGCGGAATGTGCCTGCTCCCGTGACACCGTCCGCCGCTCGGCGTTGGCCGGCTGGGCAGAGTACGGCTACTGCGCCAGTCACTCCCGCTTCTTCTGGGACTGCGCCTGCACCTGATCGCCACCTTGCACGGGTTGCCCATCGGCTTCGCGTTGACCGGCGCCAAGACCGATGAGTGGCAGGTCCTGCTCGACCTGCTCCACGACGAGCACACCCTGCTCGCCACCCGCCCCGGACAGATCCTGATCGCGGACAAGAACTACTCCGGCCGCGCCTTCGAAGCCGTCCTCGCCGACGCCGGCCTCGCGCTGTTCCGCCGCCCCCGCAAGGGCCGAACCCGACCGGGCCGGTGCACGCTTGTTCAAACCACTCCGCCAGACCCTCGAGTCGATCTTCGACACCCTCAAGGGCCAACTCGACCTGGAACACCACGGCGGACTCACCGCCGCCGGAGGCCTGGTCCGGGTCCTGCAAGCCCTGCATCACCGCGGCCGCGGCTATCACGCCGCGCGGCATGGCCTCGAGCTGGCCGCCGACGACGTCGGCGATGAGCAGCTTGTAGCTGCCGAAGTTCTCCCTTGGCGGTGGCGTCGGACCAGACGTGCGCGTCGCGACGACCGACCCGGCATCATCGGATGCGGATACGGTCAGATGACGACCACAACCCCATCCAATAGTCGCGATTCCGGGCTGGGGCAGCCCACCTGAGCCGCACCCTCGACTGACGGGTCGCAGGCAAATCACCGCGATCCTTTTCGGGTCAGGGCCGATAGTCCTCGAACTCCCACATGCCGATTCGGCCCAGACGCGTTGCGAGTTCAGGCCACGGCGGATCTTCCGCTGCTTCCACCGCCGGGCTAGGTACTCGAGAATCCTCGGCCAGTCCATCGACTCCACGATCAGGTGGTACCGCCCCATGACGGGGCTGTCGCGAGTCACACTCCGGGCCAGCCACCCGGCGTGCAGACAATGTCGTCGCAGGGCTCCTCACCCACGGCGTCTACCGGCCCCACCCGTGTCGGCGAAATGGAACTCGCGGCCCTTCGCTCTCACCGCCCAGGCGCCGCTGAGCCAACAGGACCCGGCCGCTCGGATGCGGCCTCCGCGCGCCGCATGGAGCGGATGACCCGGACCGCGACGACCAGTGTGGCCAGGTCGAGCGTGTCGCCGCTGGCGATCTCGGCCAGCATGGCCAGCGCACGCTCCTGGGCCGCCGTGGCCTCGGTCTGCCAGGTCGCGAAACGGTCCTCAGCCGAACCGGTGCCGGAGGCGAGGACCTCGACGGTCAGAGCGGTGTGCTCGGCGTTGAGATCGTCGCGCAGCGCTGCCCGGGCGATGGCCTGCCAGCGCTCGGCCCGCGGCAGGGCGATGACCCGCTCCAGCAGGGACGCGAGGGACAGCCGCTCGTCGAGGAAGAAGTAGACCTCGGCCACCTCGTCGATGTCGGCCCCGGTCAGCTCGGCGGCGCGCACGACGTCGAGCGCCGAGATCGCCTTGGGGAACGTCGCCACCGTCCGTCCCAGCGCCTCCGGTACACCGGAGATGGTGAGCTCCCGGAGCCGGCCCTGGAAGGCGTCGTGGTCGATGCCGCGCACCTGCTCGGGTAGCGTGCCGACCACCTGCCGGGCGCCGCCGGAAAAGCGGGCCACCTGGGCGTCGATGGACAGCGGAGGCTCCGACCGGGTCAGCAGCCATCGGGTCGCCCGCTCGGCCAGCCGGGTCGCCTCCAGCCGGATCGTGGTCGTCATGTCCGCCGGTACGACGTTGTCCAGCGCCTTGGCCTGCGCCCAGACGCCGTCGATATCGAAGATGGTGGCCGCGGCGAGGTGCGCGCGGACGATCTCCTCGCCGCTCTCACCGAACTCTTCCCACAGTCGAAACACGCCGGTGATCCCGGCCGTGTTGACCAGCTCGTTGACGAGCTGGGTGGTGATGATCTCCCGCCGTAGCGGGTGCCGGTCGATCTGGGCGCGGAATCGCTCGCGCAGCCGCGGCGGGAAGTACTCGTACAGCACGTGCTGCACGGCCGGGTCGTCGGGCAGCGCCGAGTCCAGGATGTCGTCGGTGAGGGCGATCTTCGCGTAGGCCATAAAAACGCTGAACTCCGGCGTGGTGAGCCCGATCCCCTCGCGCTGACGCTCGACCAGCTGCCGGTCACTCGGCAGGAACTCCAGCGCCCGGTTGAGCAGGCCAACGCGCACGAGCCGCCGTAGGTAGCGCTGATGCACGTCGAGCAGGGACACCGCGAACGCCGATTCGCAGGCGAGCGCCGCGTTCTGGTCGTAGTTGTCCCGGAGCACGAGGTCGGCAATCTCGTCGGTCATCTCGGCCAGCACGTCGTTGCGAGCGCTCGGGTCCAACACGCCGTCACGTTCGGCCTGGCGCAGCAGGATCTTGATGTTCACCTCGTGGTCGGAGGTGTCCACCCCGGCGGAGTTGTCGATCGCATCGGTGTTCACCTTGCCCCCGGCCAGGGCGAACTCGATGCGGCCCAGCTGCGTACAGCCGAGGTTGCCGCCCTCGCCGATGACCCGGCAGCGCAACACCGCGCCGTCGACCCGGATGGCGTCGTTGGCCTTGTCCCCGACGTCGGCGTTGTTCTCGTTGCTGGCCTTGACGTAGGTGCCGATCCCGCCGTTCCAGAACAGGTCGACCGGCGCACCCAGGACCGCCTTCATCAACTCCGTCGCAGTCAGCGCTGCGGTGTCCTCGGGCAGCCCGAGGGCCCGCCTCACCTGCGGGCTGATCTCGATCCGTTTCGCCGTACGGGACACCACCGCGCCGCCGGGGCTGAGCAGGGCCACGTCGTAGTCGGCCCACGACGACCGCGGCAGCTCGAACAGCCGGCGGCGTTCGGCATACGACGTCGCGGCGTCCGGGTCGGGGTCGAGGAAGATGTGCCGGTGGTCGAAGGCGGCCACCAGCTGGATGTGCTCGGACAGCAGCATCCCGTTGCCGAAGACGTCGCCGGACATGTCCCCGACGCCGACGACGGTGAAGTCCTCGGTCTGGGTGTCCAGGCCCAGCTCCCGGAAGTGCCGCTTCACCGACTCCCAGGCGCCACGGGCGGTGATCCCCATGGCCTTGTGGTCGTAGCCGGCGGAGCCACCGGAGGCGAAGGCGTCGCCGAGCCAGAAGTCGTAGGACGCCGCGACGTCGTTGGCGATGTCGGAGAACGTCGCCGTTCCCTTGTCGGCGGCGACCACCAGATAGGCGTCGTCACCGTCGTGGCGTACGACGTTGTCCGGCGGGACGGTGCGGTTGCCGCCGGCCGGGTCGGGCACCAGGTTGTCGGTGATGTCGAGCAGGGCCGAGATGAAGGTGCGGTAGCAGGCCACGCCCTCGGCCAGGTAGGCATCCCGGTTTCCGATGTCCGGGGGCTGTTTGAGGACGAAGCCGCCCTTGGCGCCGGTCGGGACGATGACCGTATTCTTCACGATCTGCGCCTTGACCAGGCCGAGGATCTCGGTGCGCAGATCCTCGCGGCGATCGGACCACCGCAGCCCACCGCGAGCCACCGCGCCGAAGCGCAGGTGCACGCCCTCCAGCCGCGGGGAGTAGACCCAGATCTCCCGGAACGGGCGGGGTTCAGGCAGCTCGGGCAGGGCGTGCGGGTCGAGCTTGACCGACAGGTACGCGTGCGGCTGGTCCTGTTCGGTGATCTGGAAGTAGTTGGTCCGCAGCGTCGCGCTGATGCTGGCCAGCAGCGCGGACAGGATGCGGTCCTCGTCCAGGCTCGCCACGTCGGCCAGCGCCATCCTGATCTTCTCGGTGACGGCCGTACAGCTCGCCGCGCGCTCGGCGTCGTCGGCCGCGGCGCCCGGGGTGAATCGCGCCTCGAACAGCGCCACCAGCGATCTGGCGATGTCGACGTGCCCGGCCAGGCACGACTCGACGTAGTCCAGGCTGAACGTCAAGCCGCCCTGCCGCAAGTACCGCACATAGGCCCGGAGGACCGCCACCTCACGCCAGCTGAGCCCGCCGGTCAGGACGAGCGCGTTGAGCCCGTCGTCCTCCGCGCGTCCGCGCCAGACCGCCGCGAATGCGTCCTGGAAGCGTTGCGCCAGTTCGGGATCGGTCGAGCTGACGGCCACCCTTCGGCGTAGCCCGAAGTCGTAGATCCAGGCCGGGGCGCAGTCGGGTCGGCGTACGTCGTACGGCCGCTCGTCTACGACGTTGACGCCCATGTGCTGCAGCACCGGCAGCACATCGGACAGCAGCAGCGGCTCGCCGACCCGGAAGATCTTGAACCGCACCTCCCCCGCCTCCGCGCCCTCGGGCACGTAGAGCTGCAGCGCCAACTCGTCGCCGGACAGGGACTCCAGCCGGGCGAGGTCGTCGACGGCGAACTCGGCCGGGAAGTCGGCCTTGTAGCCCTCGGAGAAGGCCGACTCGTAGCGGACGGCGAGGTTCGAGGCCCGGTCCACGCCGTAGCGCCGCTTCAGGGCGTCGGCCAGATCGTCCCCCCACGAGCGGGCCGCCCGGGCTAGCCGGTCCTGTAGCTCATCGACGTCGACGTCGGGCGGCGCGCCCTCCTTGGGCACGCGGATCACGAAGCTGAGCCGAGCCAGCACCGATTCCGTGCTGCGGGCGGTGTACTCGACGCTGATGCCCTGCAGGGCCTCGACGAGGATCTCCTGCAGCCGCAGCCGGACGGCGGTGGTGTAGCGGTCGCGCGGCAGGTAGACCAGCGCCGAGTAGAAGCGGCCGTAGGGGTCGCGGCGCAGGAAGAGCCTGGTCTGCCGGCGCTCGGCCAGGTGCAGGACCGCCATGACGACCGGCAGCAGTTCCTCCGCCTCGACCTGGAACAGCTCGTCGCGGGGATAGGTCTCCAAGATGTCGAGGAGGTCCTTGCCGCTGTGGCTGCTCTTGGGCAGGTGCGCACGCTCCAGCACCTCGGCGACCTTGCGCCGCAGTACCGGCACCGAGGTGACGCTCTCGGTGTAGGCCGCCGAACTGAACAGTCCCAGGAAGCGCCGTTCGCCCACCACCTCGCCGTCGGGTCCGAAGGACTTGATACCGACGTAGTCCAGGTAGACCGAGCGGTGCACGGTCGATCGGGAGTCGGCCTTGGTCAGCACCAGCACGATGCGTTCCCGGGCCCGGGCCCGGGCGGCCGGCGGGAGCAGCCGGAGCGCGTTGGTCATGTCGGAGTCCGAGCGCAGGATCCCGAGGCCGCTGGAGGGCACGGCGCGCAACCCGTCCTCGCCGTCGTCGTGCTCCAGCTGGTACTCGCGGTAACCCAGGAACGTGAAGTGGTCGTCAGCCAGCCAGCGCAACAGCTCGGCGGCCTCGGCGGCCTCCTCGGCGGGCACCTCGCCGGTGATGTTCTCCAGATCACGAGCCACCCGCACGGCGGCGGCGCGCATCTTGCCCCAGTCCTCGACCGCCTCGCGGACGTCGTTGAGGACCCGGCGCAGCTCGCCCTCGATGCGCCGCAGCACCTCCGGCTCGGTCTCGCGGTCGATCTCGATGTGCATCCAGGACTCGACGACCCCGTCGGTCGGGCAGCGGCCCGGGTCGGCGGTGTCACAGACCTCGCGCAGCCCGCCGGCGATGTCCCGGCGGACGACCAGAACCGGGTGTACCACGACGTGCAGCTGCCGATCCAGCCGGCTCAGCTCCGCGGTCACCGAGTCGACGAGGAAGGGCATGTCGGCGCTGACCACCTGGACCACCGTGCGGGTCCCCAGCGCCTGGTCGCCGTCGTCGGACAGCGACCCCGCCCGGACGACGGCGGTTCCCTGGGCTCGGTTCTGGGCCAGTTCGTAGTGCGCCAGGGCGACGTCGGCAAGTTCGCGCGGCGAGCGGGCGAGCACGTCCTCGACCGGGGCCTGCCAGTAGTAGCGACGCAGAAAGGCGTGCAGATCCTCCGGTCGCGGCCGGTCGCCGGCGGCGACGTCGGCTTCCTTCGCGGTCTCCGTCAGCTGGACGGCCTTGGCCCGGTAGTCGTCCTCGAGCCTGGTCAGATCGCTGGCTGGCTCGGCCACCACCGTGGTCGCCTCCTGTGCTGGCATCACCCGCACCACGCCGTACGGGTCACGCCGAATCTATCGCCTCCAGGCCGTGCCGGCCCGACGGGCTGGGGGACGATGCGCAGGTGCCGGTTGAGCTTTCCTTTCACGTCCTCGGACCGCCGACAGTTCACGTCGGCGACAGTGGCGTGCTGCTGGGGCCTCCGCTGCGGCAGGCGTTGCTGGCACTACTGCTTGCACATCCGGATGTCCCGGTGTCCGTCGATCAGTTGACTGCGGAACTCTGGGGCGGACACCCGCCACCGTCAGCTCGCGCGCAGATCCACAACCACATCTCGGCGCTGCGCAAGGCGTTCGGCGGTGAGGCGGCGGCGCTGCTGCGTTCGCAGCCTCCCGGCTACCGGCTCGCCGTCATGCCGGAACGACGCGACGATGCTGCGTTCCGTCGGGATCTGGAGCAAGGTCGTGCCCTGCGCGCGGCAGGTGACATCGAGGCGGCGACAGTGTCGTTGAGCCGGGCCCTCGGACGATGGCGCGGTCCGGCGTACGACGGCGTCGACCAGCCCTCGGTGCGGCAGGCGGCGGTCGAGCTGGACGAACTCCGGCTGGACACCGTCGAGGAGTGGGCCGAGGCGGCGCTGGCGTCGGGATATCGGCAGACGTCGCCGAGACACTGGCCCCCGAGGTGGTCCGACATCCGCTGCGGGAGAGGCTGCGCGGCCTGCTGATGAAAGCCCTGCACGACACCGGCCGCCGGGCGGACGCGCTGCGGGTCTTCCGCGAAGGGCGCACGCTGATGGCTGAGGAACTCGGCGTGGAGCCGGGCGCACCCCTGCAGGCCCTGCACCAGGAACTGCTCGGCGACGACTGGCCGCCACGCAGCCGGCCGACGCCCGTGCCCGTGCAGCTGCCGGCGGATCTGGCCGACTTCACCGGGCGGGCCGACGTCGCGGACGAGGGCCTGCGCGCGCTCGCCGGCGGCACGGCGCTATGCCTGTGCGGCCCCGCCGGCATCGGCAAGACGGCGCTGGCCGTTCACCTGGCGCACCGCGTCGAGCAGCTCTTTCCCGATGGACGCATCCTCGCCCGGTTGAACGACGGTCCGCGAGCGGCCGGCCGGGCTATGGGGGGCTGCCTGCGGGCGCTCGGCGTCAGCGACGCCGCGATGCCCGACGAGCTGGAGGAACGGTCAGTGCTGCTGCGCGAGCGGCTGGCCGGTCGCGCTGTGCTTGTCGTCCTCGACGGCGCCGGCAGCGCGGAGCAGGTGCGTCCGTTCCTGCCCGATGCCGGCCGGGCCGCTTTGGTCGTCACCAGCCGGCAGCGGCTGGACAGCATCGACGGCCTCGTGCACCTGGAGCTGACCTTGCTGGCGGAGCCGGATGCTGTGCTCCTGCTCGAGAAGGTGGTCGGCGCGGAACGCATCCGAGCCGAGCCCGGCGCCTGCGCGGACCTCGTCCGATACTGCGACGGCCTGCCGCTGGCCCTGCGGATCGCCGCGGCCCGTCTGGCCGCCCGGCCGAGCTGGACGGTCGCCGATCTCGGGTCGAGGCTCTCGGAGGAGCGCAGCAGGCTGGACTGGTTGCAGATCGGCGATCGGGCCGTGCGCACGGCGTTCAGCGCCACCTGCGCGCTGCTGGCCGCCGCCGAACGCACTCTGTTCCGGCGGCTCGGCACCCTTCCCGTCCGGGAGTTCCCGGCCTGGGTCGCGGCGGCGCTGCTGAACGTGGACAGCGACGAGGGAGCGCTGGTTCTCGACCGGCTCGCCGAGGTGCATCTCGTCGAACCCGCCGGGCGGGACACCGGCGGTCCGCGCTGGCGCATGCACGAGTTGCTCCGGCTCTTCGCCCGGGAGCTCGCCGACGCTGAGGACACGCCAGCCGAACTCGGGTCGGCCCGGACCCGCGCGTACGACGGCTGGCTGGCGCTGGCCCAGCGGGCCGGTGACGCGCAACCGGGCCGGATCGCCCGGGATCCAGAGCCGTCGCCGTGCTGGCGCCCGCCGGAGGGCGCACTTGCCTCGGCTGCGGCCGACCCCGCCGGGTGGTTCGCGGCTGAGGCCGCCGCCGCCCTCGCCGTGGTGCGCGCCGCCGCGGAGGCCGGGCTGAGCCGGGTCGCCTGGCCGCTGGCGCAGCGACTCGTGGGCTTCTTCGATCGCACGAACCGGCTCGGGGACTGGGAGCTGGCCTGCGAGTCCGCACTGCTGGCGACGGAACGGGCGGGGGACGTCGCCGGGCGAGCGGGGATGTTGCGCTTGCTCGCAGCGGCACAGCGGCTGCGCGGCGACCTGGCCGCGGCACAGCGCACAGCCACGATGGCTCGGGATATGTATGCGGGCTTCGACCCCGATCGCGGCGCCGCCGCGGCGGGAGTCCGGCTGGCCACCGTGCATCAGGTCCGGCGGGAGCTGGACGTTGCAGCGCAGATTGCCGCGGAGGCACTCAGCGCGGCACGACGGATCGGGGACCCGATCCTGCTGGGAAACGCCCTTGAGGTCAGCGGCTCGATCTGCGCCTATCGGGGCGAGTCCGAAGCTGCGCTGCGGATGCTCGCGGAGGCTCTCGCGGCGTACACCGCCGGCGGTTCCGAGCACGCCATCGCGGCGATGCAGGGCGGGATCGGCCTGATGCTGAAGCGGCTCGGCCGCTATTCGGAAGCTCGGGCCGCCCTTGAGGAAGCCCAGCAGGTCACCGACCGACTGGGCGATCGCAGCATGCGCGCGCATTGGGACTCCTATCTGGCCGAGGTGCTGTCCGTGCAGGGGCACCACGACGAGGCCATGCAGCTCGCCCGCGCGGCGGTCCAAATCCAGCGCGAGTCCGGCGACCGACATTCCGAGGCGGTGGCTCTGGACGTGCTGTCCGAGGTCACCCTGCCCGCACTGGGGCTGGCGGCCGCTGTACCGATCCTGGAAGAGGCGTTTCGGGCGTGGCGGGCCGCCGGTTTGTCCCCCGCCGCGGCGCTGCAGCGGCTCATCGCGGCCTGCCGGGCCGCGGGCGACGAGCAGGCGGCCGCCAGGTACGCCGCGGACCTGCAGCGGCTGGCCGCCGACGGTTAGTTGGCGCCTCGTTAGAAACCGGTTAGGGGCGGTTGCCAGTGTCGTGCTGGCATTCACGAGGTCGATCGGAGGGTGACGTGCGGCCGCGGCTGAAGCAGGTGGGCTGGACCCGGGACCTTCACACGCTCCGGGTCGTGATGGATCACCGTGATCACCTCGAGATCGACGACGCCGACGGCACGGTGGAGCGGTTGCTTGAACTGCTGCGGGCGGGCGGTCGCACGATCGCCGACCTGTCTGCGGAGCTGAGCCGCCACGGACATTTCGTTCCACCTGACGATGTGGTGGCGGCGGTCGGCGCGCTCGACGCGGCGAGGCTGCTGCAGGACGGCGACCGCCTCGGAACGTTGGCGCCGAGCCGGCACGAGCGCTACTTCAGCAACCTCGCCTTCTTCGAGCCGTTCGCCTCGCTGGACACCGCCACCGAGGAACTGCAGAGCCGCTTGCTCGACTGCCACGTGCTCGTGCTCGGCGCCGGTGGACTCGGCGGCAACGTCGTGCAGAACCTGGCCGGGCTCGGGGTGGGCCGGATGACGCTGATGGACCGCGACGTCGTCCAGGCGCGGAACTTCGCCCGGCAGTTCCTGTACCAGTGGGAGGACATCGGCCGGCCCAAGGTGGAACTGGCGGCGCAGTGGGTGCGCGCCTTCGACCCGGCCATCGCCGTCCAGGCGATCAGCGGCGAGATCGACAGCGCCGACGCGCTGAGCCGTCTGCTCGAAGACGCTCGCCCCGATCTGGTGGTGTCCGGCATCGACCAGCCGCGCGGTGTCGACCTGTGGGTCAACGCCGCCTGCGTGACTTCCGGGGTGCCCTTTGTGCGCGGCGGCATGTTCCGTCACCGAGGGCCTGGTCTTGTCGGTCGACCCCGGCAAGAGCGGCTGCCTTGACTGCACCACCCCGGAGAACACCGGCGGTGACCCGCTGGCCGGCCGGGACCTGGACAACGCCCGGATCTACGCCGAAGAGGTCAGGATCAACCGCGGCATCGGGCCCGTCGCCACCCTGCTGTCCTCCCTCGTCGCCTTCGAGGCCTTGCGGTACCTGACCCGATTCGAGCCGCCGGCCTACGCCGGCAACCTGCTCTGGATCGACTTCGCCGCGGGTTGCGCCACCCGCCGGGAGCCGTGGGCGCGCAACCCCAACTGCTCGGCCTGTGCGGCCGATTCAGCCAGCATGCAGAGGAGGTGAGAAATGAACTCGAGATTCGCCGGATCGAAAGCGCTCGTCTGACGAAGTTCTGCAACCTCAACGGCTGCGACAGCTGACCGGCCTTCGGGGCTGGGCGGGCAGTGCGACCGCCCAGCCCCAACGGTCCGACGGGAGGGGCAGATGACCGCGCCGCAGCAATTGGCGGGTCCCGTCGCGGCACTTGTCGCGTCACGAGACGGTGTGGACTGCACGCTCGGCCGACCAGATCTGGGCATCTATGTCGCGGTGCCGGAGCCGGGGGTCGTGTTCGTCGAAACGCTGCAGTCCGGGGGTTCGACAGCCGAGGCCGCCGCGCGTGCCGGTGCCGTGGCGGGTGCACCCGTTGACGGCGCCGACTTCCTGGCGGGCTTGACCGCCGTCGGCCTGCTCGACCCGGTCGTCGCCGACCAGCGGGCAGCTGCCGGCGCCGGTGGCGGGCCGAAGCTGCGGTGGATCGAGGGGGTGTCCCCTCAGGTGGCCCGGCGCCTGTTCGGTCGGGCCGGCTGGACCGTCTATGCCATGGCCGCGTCGTTCTGCGCGGTGGCCCTCCTGGTCATCGACGAGCTGCGTCCGACGTACGAGGACGGGTGGTTCCTCGGCGACCCCGTCATCTCGCTGTTGATCCTCACGCCGATCATCGTCGTACTGGGCGGCCTGCACGAGGCGTGGCACTGGCTGGCCGGGCGTGCCGTCGGCGTCCCGGCGGCCTTCCGGATCAGCCACCGCGGGCCGTTCCTGGTCTTCGAGACTGACCTGACCCAGATCGTTGCCCTGCCGCGGCGCGACCGGTACGGACCGTTCCTGGCCGGAACCGCCTTGGACTGCACGGTGCTCGCGACCGCCCTCGGGCTGCGGCTGCTGGACCAGCAGGCGCTCCTGGACCTTTCACCGACGCTGTACCGCCTGCTGGGAGCGGTCGTCCTGCTTCAGGTGACCGGCATCGTCGTCCAGGCCGCTGTCTTCCTGCGTGGGGACGGCTACGCAGTGCTGGCCAACGCGCTGCGCTGTCACAACCTGTACCGCGCCAGCTGGCTGACGCTGCGCGCCCGGCTGCTTCGAGTCTCCGAAGCCGATCGCGCCGAACTCGCCGCGATCAGCGCACACGATCGAAAGGTCGCCAGCTGGTTCTGCGCCTGCTATCTGGTCGGGATGCTGGGAGTTGCCTGGTTCATGCTCACCTTCGTCGTCCCGTACCTGATCTCGATGACCGGCTGGCTCTGGGCCAACCTGGCCAGCGGCTCGCCGAGCAGCGCGGTCTTCTGGGAGTCCCTCGCGGTGGCTGTGTTCGTTCTGCTGACCGTCGTCGGTCCGCCCCTGCTGGGGTGGCGGGAACGGCGGCTGCGTCGGCGTGGGGTCTTGATGTGACACCGCTGCGCATCCGGCTGCTCTGGCGGCTCGGCACCCTGGTCGCGATCTGTGCCCTGCTCTGGTACGCCGTCGTCTATGCCTGGCCCGGGCTGGTCGGAAACGCTGTCGGCTCGGTCGCAGAGGAACGCGCGGAGCCGTGCCTACCCGGTCACGCAGTGCCCTTGATGCACAGTCCGCACGTGTCCCCGAGCGCGGCCGCCCACCTCGAGTACAACTCGCTGCCGCCCACGTCGGGACCGCACTTCAGCTTCGCACCGGCGTTGGGCGAATACGGCGCGCCTGTGGCCGACGGCCTGACCGTGCACGCCCTGGAGCACGGTCACATCGCAGTCCTGTACGCCACTGACACCCCCGAAGACGGGATCGACATCCTGCGCGGTCTGAGCAACGACTACCCCCGGGATGTTCTCCTCGCGCCCTACCCCGACCTGCCGCACGGAATCGCGGTCACCGCCTGGGGGCGCCTCGACACGACAGCCGACGTGGACGCCGACCGCCTGCGCGTGTTCATCGAGCAGCTCCGCGGCCGGTACGACCACGGCTGGACCGGGCCGCCTCGCTGCGGGTGACCGGCGCCAGGGATCCGGTGCCGCTGCTCGGCTCAGCCGTCGTGTGCATGGATGCGTTGCCCGCTCACTTCGGCCAGCCCGTCGTAGACCCGGTCGGGCGCCGGCAGTCCGAGTAGTTGTGCCCGCACCTTGCGCCGCTCGCGCAGCGAGCGGACGCCAGCCAGAACCTCCATCACGACGATCTCGGTTGTCGCCAGCTCCGCGCGCTCGATGAGCAACGAACGAAGCGTGACATACACGCAACTCTCGGTCGGCGAGACAACTCGATCCAAGCTGAGGTGTCGACCACGATCACCCGCGCAGCCAGTTCTGCGCGGCCGAATCCGCCCGTCGCACTCGTCGAGATCACCGATCCAACCGATGCCCTCGAGTGCCAGCAGCCCCGTGTGCAGTCGCTGACGTCCCGCCCAAGCTCTGCAAGGCCCCGTCCGCAGCCACTGGCAGGCTGGCCGGATCATGACTGTCAACCCCGCGCTGGTCACCACCCAGCGGCTGACCCTGCGTAGGCCGACCGCGGGCGACCTGCCTGAGGTCTACCGCGTGCACGGCGACCCCGCGACCCAGCGCTTCAACCCCGACGGCCCCGACCGCGACCTCGCCGCCAGCGGACGCCGGCTGGACGAGTGGCTGGCGCACTGGGCCGCGCACGGCTTCGGTTACTGGAGCGTCTGCTCATCGGCCGGCGGGGACGTGCTCGGGTTCGGCGGGATCCGACTGGAGGAGTGGGCGGGCGCGCCGGTGCTGAACCTGTACTACCGGCTGGCGCCCGCGGCGTGGGGCCGGGGAATCGCGACTGAACTGGCGCGGGCGGCCATCGACCTGGGCCGGCAGGTCCGTCCCGACCTGCCGGTGCAGGCCTACACGCCCGAGGACAACGTTCCGTCACAACGGACGGCGGCGGCCGCCGGGCTGGTCCGCCGCCCCGATCTGGATCGACGGCAGAGGGGGTACCTCGAGGTCGTCTTCCGCGGGTCGAGCCCGCCGTAGGCTCCGTTCGACCGCCGGGTGCGAGGGATGGTGCGTGGTGGACGAGATCGGCGTGACCGGCGCGGTCGGGGCGGTGCTCGCGGCCTTCGGCCTGTCCGGCGCGGCCGGCCTCAACGCCTGGCTGCCACTGCTCGGGATCGGCCTCGCCGACCGGATCGGAGTGGTCGACCTCGGCTCGCCGTACGACTGGCTGTCATCGGTTCCCGGGCTTGTCGTCGTCGGGACGCTGCTCCTGCTCGACATGGTCGGGGACAAGGTCCCCGCGCTGGACTCCGTCCTGCATGCCGTCGGCCTGGTCGTCGCACCGGCGTCCGGCGCCGTGCTGTTCGCCGCCCAGACCGACCTGAACAGCGGGCTCCCGCCGGCTGTCGCCGTACTGCTGGGCGCGCTCACCGCCGAGGGGGTGCACGCCGGGCGCACCGCCGTACGGCCTTGGATCACCGCCTCCACCGCGGGTGTGGGCAATCCGGTGGTGTCGGCGACCGAGGACGGCGCGTCCCTCGCGGTGACCCTGCTCGCGTTCCTCGTGCCGGTGCTCGCCTTTCTGCTGGTGTTGGCGCTGCTCGTGCTGCTGCTCGTCCTCGTCCTGCGAGCCCGCCGCTGGCTGCGACGCCGGCGGAGCTGATTTTGATCAGGTCACCTGGTCGTCGTACATCGTCCGGGGCTCTATGTCGTGGGGGACGATCGACTTTGGTCAGGTGAGCTGATCAAAGTCGATAGGGGCGGGGAACTCCCACGGTTAAGGTCGCGGCGTGACGGCCGGCGGGGACGTGGACATCCGGGTCGAGGATCTGGGCAAGACGTTCAGGGTCCCCGAGCGGGAGGCCGGCCTACGGGCCTCGATGCGCAGCCTGGTTCGGCGTACGCACCGGGACGTCCACGCCGTGACCGACGTCAGCTTCGACATCGCACCTGGAGAGATGGTCGGCTTCCTCGGGCCGAACGGCGCGGGCAAGACGACGACGCTGAAGATGCTCTCGGGACTGCTCGTCCCGACCGGCGGCCACGCGACCGTGCTCGGGCACGTGCCCTGGCAGCGCGAGCGAGATTACCTGCGGCGGATGACCCTGATCATGGGCAACCGCAACCAGTTGCAGTGGGACATCCCGGCGCTGGACTCCTTCGAGCTGAACCGTGCGATCTACCGCATCCCCGACGCCGATTTCCGCGCGATGCGCGACGAGATCGTCGAGCTCCTGGAGATCGGCGACCTGGTCCGCAAGCCGGTGCGCAACCTGTCCCTGGGCGAGCGGATGAAGGCAGAAATTGCCGCCGCCCTACTGCACCGGCCGCAGGTGCTCTTCCTGGACGAGCCGACGATCGGGCTCGACGTGACGATGCAGAAGCGGATCCGCTCATTCTTGGCCGAGTACAACCGCCGGTACGGCGCGACGATGCTGCTGACCAGCCACTACATGGCCGACGTACAGGCGCTGTGCCACCGGGTCGTCGTGATCGACCACGGCGCGATCCTGTACGACGGCAGCTTGCGGCAGCTGTCCAGCCGGTACTCGCCGCACCAGACCATCAGCGTCACCCTGGACGACCAGGCGGCCGAGCTGTCGGCGTACGGCGAGGTGCTCAGCGCCGCCGAGGGCCGCTACGCCCTGCGGGTCGCCAAGGAGCAGACCTCGGCGGTCGCGGCTCGGTTGCTCGCGGCGTACGACGTTCGTGACCTGACCATCGAGGACCCACCCGTCGAGGACGTGATCGAGCAGGTCTTCGCGGGCCCACCGGCCAGCACCGTGGAGGTGCCATCGTGACGACGTTCTTGGAGTTGCACGTACCAGGAAGCCCGCTGCTGATGCCCAACCCGTGGGACGCCGGCAGCGCAAAGATGCTGGCATCCCTGGGATTCCAGGCCCTGGCGACGACCAGCGGGGGGCACGCGGCGACGCTCGGACGGCCGGACGGCGCGGTCAGCCGCGAGGAGGCGCTGGCGCACGCTGCGCAGATCGTCGCCGCGGTGGACGTACCGGTGTCGGCCGATCTGGAGAGCGGCTTCGGCGCCGACCCCTCGGCGGTCTTCGACACCGTCACGGCCGCCGCCTCGACCGGGTTGGCGGGGTTCTCGATCGAGGACTACAGCGGTGACCCGGGCAGGGGGCTGTACGACGTGGCACAGGCCGCCGACCGGGTGCGAGCGGCCGCCGAGGCCGCGCAGGGCATGGTGCTGACCGCCCGGGCGGAGAACTTCTTCCGTCACCGCGAGCCTGATCTGGCCGACACGATCCGCCGGCTGCAGGCCTACCAGGAGGCAGGGGCGGGCGTTCTCTACGCGCCCGGCCTGGCCGATGTCGCCGACGTTCGCCGGGTAATCGAATCGGTGGACCGGCCGGTCAACGTGCTCGCCTGGCCCGGCCTCGGGTCGGTCGCTGACCTCGCGGCGGCCGGCGCCGCTCGAATCTCAGTCGGAGGAGCGTTCGCGTACGCCGCATTCGGCGCGCTCGTCCAGGCCGGGCACGAACTGCTCGACGACGGCAGCTTGGCCTTCCTGGACCGGGCCGGTGACGGTCGCCGGCAGGCCCGAAGCGCGTTCACCGACCCGCCGCCGCGTTGACCGTCTCGGCGGGTCGCCGCCGGCTGACCGGCCTGCCCGGGGTCTACGCCGTCACGATGCGCACCGCGGTGCAGATCCAGTTCCAGTACCGCGCGGCAAACTATGCCTACCTGCTCGGCATGATCGCCGAGCCGGTGATCTACCTGGTGGTCTGGTCCACTGTCGCGCAGTCGCAGGGCGGCGACGTCGACGGCATCACGGCCGGCGAGTTCGCGGCGTACTACATCGTGTGGACGCTGGTCCGGAACATGAACATCGTCTTCACGCCGTACGGCTGGGAGGAACGGATCCGGCGCGGTGTGCTGTCCGGGATGCTCGTGCGGCCGGTACACCCCATCCACTATGACATCGCGTTCTTCGCCGGCTGGAAGTTCGTGGCCATCCTGCTGTGGCTCCCGATCGCTGCGGTGCTGACGCTCATCTTCCGGCCCACGTTCGACGTGAACCTGCTGGAGGCGGCGGTGTTCCTGGTCGCGATCTGGGGGGCGTTCCTGATCCGCACCATGCTGCTCTGGCTGCTGGGCATGGTGACGTTCTGGACGACCAGGGTCAGTGCGCTCTACGACCTGTACTTCACCGCCGAGCTGCTGCTGTCCGGGCGGCTGCTGCCGCTGGCCCTGATGCCGGCGTGGGCGGGGACGCTGGCCGACGTGCTGCCGTTCAAATACACGTTCGGCTATCCGATCGAGGTGCTGGCCAGTGACCTGTCCACCACCGAACTCCTGACCGGGCTGCTCATCCAGGCCGGCTGGGTGCTGGCCTCGACCGCGCTGATGGCGCTGGTCTGGCGGGTCGCCGTACGCCGCTACTCCGCGGTGGGCAACTGATGGCCACCCGCGACCGGCTGGCCATGACGTACCTGCGGGTCGCCGCGCTCAACGAACTGCAGTACCGGGTGAACTTCTTCCTGAGCATCATCCAGTCGCTGGTCGCGGTCGGCACCGCGCTGGTCGTGCTGGCCTTGGTCTTCTCGCACACCGACTCGCTGGGGGGCTGGTCCAGCGACGAGCTGCTCGTGGTGATGGGCGTCTACGTCCTGATCGGCGGGGTGATCCGGTCGATCATCCAGCCGAACATGCAGCAGCTCATGGAGGACGTGGAGGAGGGGACGCTGGACTACGTCCTGACCAAGCCGGCCGACGCCCAGCTGCTCGTGAGCATCCGCCGGTTCGGGCTGTGGCAGGCCGTGGACGTGCTGGTGGGACTGCTGCTCGTCGGCATCGCGCTGATCCGGCTGGACACGGGAGTCGCCGTCTGGTCGGTGCTGGCCTTCGTCCTCGCTCTGGTGCTGGGCGGCCTGGACGTCTACTGCTTCTGGCTGCTGCTGACCTCCTCGGCGTTCGTGCTGACCCGCGTGAACTTCCTGGTCGAGCTGTTCGACGGGATGTACCAGGCCGGTCGCTGGCCGGTGACGATCTACCCCGGCTGGCTGCGGATCGGCTTCACCTTCCTGGTGCCGCTGGCGTTCGCCGTGACGGTGCCGGCCTCGGCCCTGACCGGCCGGCTGTCGGGCTGGCTGCTGCTCGGCGCCGTGGTATTCACGGCCGTGTTGTTCGCGCTGACGCGGTACGTGTGGTCGCGCTCGCTACGGCGGTACTCCGGCGCCTCCGCCTGACTGGAGGGCCACGGCTGGCAGGATGGCGCTGATGAGCACCCCCGGCATGGCACATCGACCCGTCATGGCGCCCCTCCTGGCCGCCCTGGTCGCGGCGGTGCTGACGGTGCTGGGTGTCCTCGCGTGGGGCGCCTTCGAGCGGGTGCCGTGCGAGGGGTTCGGCTGTCTCGGCCCGGCCTTGATCGCCGTGGTGACCATCCCGACGGCGGCGACCCTGCTCGGCTGGCTGCTGCTGCGTGCCTTCGGCGTCCCGCGACCCTTCCTCGTCGCCGCCCTCACGCTGGCCTCGGCCTGGCTGCTGGGCGGCACCGTCTCGCTGCCCGAGCAGATCGAAACCGTCTACTGGGCGCTGCCGGCCCTGTGCGCCGCCGCCTGGACGTGGGCGCTGACCCCTGGCCGGGCCAATCGCGCGCTGGCCCTGGCCGGCGGCCTGGCCGCCGTCGGGCTGGCCGGCTTCCTCTGGCAGCAATGGTCCTCCGAACGCGACGCCGAGGCGAGGTTGGACGCGACGGACGCCCCGCAGCTGATCCTCGACGACGAACGATGGGACCTGATCAGCACCGACGTCACGCAAGACTCGTTCGGCACGCTCTACGAGACCAGCGACGGCGTACGCCTGTCCGTCACCGCCGCCGAGGAACCAGCCGACGCCGATCCCGCGGACTGCGCGGAGGTCACTGCGGCCGTGCTGGACCAGCCTGGCGAGACCTGCACCGATCTCGCACCGGGGTGTGGGAGGTGAGGACCGGATCGGTGACCACGCACGTGGGCTTTCGGGACGGCGCGCTGATCGGGTTCGATCCGCTCTACCCGGACGCGCTGCAGGCCGACGAGGTCAGCGATCTGCTCGCCGGAGTGCGGGCGACCAGCGGAGCCGAGCTCCGGGACCTGCTGCGCGACTGAGCCTGGACCGTTCGGCGGAGCGGTGAGCCCGCTCCAGGTGGCAGATTGTCGGTGGCAGATTGTCGGTGGCCGATGCCACAGTGCCGGTGACGTCAGGACAGCTCTCGAGGAGGCGGCAGATGCCCACACGTGACACGAACTGGCCCGAAGGAACGCCGTGCTGGACCGACCTGATGGTCCCGGACGGTGACGCCGCCCGGGCCTTCTACGGCGGACTGTTCGGTTGGGACTTCGAGGTCGGCAGTGAGGAGACCGGCTTCTACAGCCAAAGCAAGCTCGGCGGCCGGACGGTGGCCGGGATCGGGCAGACGATGCCTGGCCAGGAAGGGCCGCCACCGGCCTGGACGACCTACCTGGCCGCCGACGACGTGGACGCCGTCCTCGCGCGGATCAGCGAGGCCGGCGGGACCGTGTTCATGCCGACCATGGACGTCATGGGCTTCGGCAGGATGGCCGTGGCCGCCGATCCGACCGGTTGCGTGTTCGGCCTGTGGCAGGGCCTGTCCCACACCGGCTTCCAGCGCTACAACGAGGCCGGCGCCGTGGTGTGGAACGAGGGGCACGTCCTGGACTTCGCGGCGGCCAAGGCGTTCTACGAAGCGGTCTTCGGCTACACGTTCACCGATGTCGGTGGCGGCGACTTCCACTACGTGACCACCGAGGTGAACGGCGAGACCGTCGGCGGCATCGGTGACTCGGCGGACGGTACGGCGGCCTGGCTGACCTACTTCCAGGTCGAGGACGCCGACGCGATGGCCGCTCGAGCTACCGAACTCGGCGGGTCGGTGGTCAGCGACGCGCGCGACTCGGACTTCGGACGGATCGTCGAGCTGGCCGGACCGGCCGGTGAGCGGTTCGCGCTGATCGTCCCGCCGCCGTCGAGCTGAGCTGAGCCGAGCCGTTGGCCCACGGGGGACCGGGGGTGGATCGCCGGCTACGGTGGGCCGGCTGCCTCAACGTGCGTGATCTCGGCGGACTGCCGACGAACGACGGACACCGGATCCGCTCGGGTGCCCTGATCCGTTCGGACAGCCCGCACTGGCTGAGCGAGCAGGGCATGGCCGCGGTGCGGGCGGTTCCTGTCCGGCGGGTTCTCGACCTGCGCTCCGCCGACGAGGTCGAGCGTGATCCGAGCCCGTTCGTCGACTCGACGGCGTACCGCCTGCTGCCGCTGATCGATCCCAGCCGGGAGCACGAGCGCGACCCGGTGGCGGAGCGGTCGCACCCGGCGACGTACATCGGCAGCCTGCGCCGCAACCGCGAACGGATCGCCGCGGCGGTAGCCGAGATCGCCGACGCGCCGGACGGAGCGGTGCTCGTGCACTGCCACTCGGGCAAGGACCGGACTGGCATCGTCGTCGCACTGGTCCTGCGGATGGCCGGGGTGGACCCAGAGCACATCGCCGTGGACTACGCGCTGAGCGCGCAGTGCCTGCAGGAGCGCTCCGACCAGTGGCTCGCGGCGATCGACGACGAGCGGGAGCGCGCCCGCGAACGCGAGATGGCCAGGACCGACCCCGAGACCATGGTCGAGTTCCTGCATGCCCTCGATGAGCAGTACGGCGGTGTCGAGTCCTACCTGCTCGACATCGGCGTGAGCCCGGAACGGCTGGACCGGCTCCGGGAGCGGCTGCTCGATCAGGTTGACTAGGGCCATGCCCCTGAGCGGTGAGTACGAGCCGAGCCCCTCCAAGTGGGCCCGCGAGCAGGTCGAGGAGTACGAGGGCTCCGGCGGTACCGCCGGCACCACCATGGGCGGCCGGCCGGTCGTCATCCTCACCACCGTCGGGGCCAGGACCGGCAAGCTGCGCAAGACGCCGCTGATGCGAGTCGAGCACGGCGGCGACTACGCGGTGGTCGCCTCGATGGGTGGTTCCGACCAGCACCCGGTGTGGTACTTCAACCTGCTCGCGAACGGCGATGTCGAGCTGCAGGACGGACCGGTGCGGCAGGACATGACCGCCCGCGAACTCAGCGGCGACGAGCGGGCGCAATGGTGGGAGCGGGCCGTGGCGGCGTTCCCGACCTACGCCGACTACGAGCTCAAGACCAGCCGGCTGATCCCGGTCTTCGTGCTGGAGCCGACCAGCCCTTCCTAGGCGTCTCTCGGCGTGTCTTGCACAATCCCTAGATTCAGGTAGAGACGCCGATACGCTCCCTGACCATGGATCCGGTGCGCAACCCGTACGCCCCCGGTGCCGGGCAACGCCCGCCCGAGCTGGCCGGCCGGGACGCCGAACTCGCCGCGTTCAACGTCGTGCTGGAGCGCGTGGCCCGGGGTCGGCCGGAGCGCTCGCTCGTGCTGACCGGCCTGCGCGGAGTCGGCAAGACGGTGCTGCTCAACCACCTTCGCTCGGCCGCCATCGCGCGCGGCTGGGGCACCGGCAAGCTGGAGGCCAGACCCGATCAGTCGATCCGGCGGCCGATCGCGAGCGCGCTGCACCTGGCCGCCCGCGAGCTGGCCGGCCGGCACCGGGATCCCGAGCGGGTCGAGGACTTCCTCGGGGTGCTCAAGGCCTTTGCGCTGCGCGCCTCGGCCGGCGCTCCCCTGCGCGAGCGCTGGCAGCCGGGCATCGACGTACCGGCGACCAGCGGGCGCGCGGACTCCGGCGACATCGAGATCGACCTGGTCGAGTTGCTCACCGACGCCGCCGCCGTGGCGAGGGACGTCGGTGTCGGTGTCGCCCTGTTCATCGACGAGATGCAGGACCTCGGCCCGGACGACGTCTCGGCGCTGTGCGCGGCCTGCCACGAGCTGGCCCAGGCCGGTGCCCCGCTGATCGTCGTCGGCGCCGGCCTGCCGCACCTGCCCGCGGTGCTGTCCAGCAGCAAGAGCTACTCCGAGCGGCTGTTCCGCTACGTCCGGATCGACCGGCTGGACCGCACGGCGGCCGACCTCGCGCTGCGGGCACCGGCCGACCGCGAGGGGGTGGACTTCAGCCTCGAGGCCCTGAACGCCCTGTACGCCGCCGCCGAGGGCTACCCCTACTTCGTGCAGGCCTACGGCAAGGTCACCTGGGACGTTGCGGCGGCCTCGCCGATCACCGCCGACGACGTCCGGGTGGCCGGTCCGGCCGCCGAGGCCGAGCTGGCCGTGGGCTTCTTCGGGTCCCGCTTCGAACGGGCCACCCCGGCCGAACGCGACTACCTGCGCGCGATGGCTGACCTCAGCGACTCCGAGCAGCCGGTCTCCACCGCGGAGGTGGCCCGCACCCTGAGTCGCAAGCCCGCCTCGCTGTCCCCCGCCCGCGACACGCTGATCAAGAAGGGCCTGGTCTACTCCGCCGAACGCGGCTCGATCGCATTCACCGTCCCTCACTTCGGCCGCTACCTGCGGACCCAGACCGGCTAAGGCGTACGCTTCTCAGGACAGAATCGTACGACGGGAGACAGCATGGCCGTCACCGCCTCCGAGCTGCGACGCAACGTCTACCGGCTGCTCGACCAGGTCCTGGAGACCGGTGAGGAGCTGGAGGTCGAGCGCAAGGGCCGGCGGATCCGGATCAGCGCCGTCCCCGAACGGTCCAAGCTGGACAACCTCGCGCCGCACCCCGGCTACATCATCGGCGACCCCGACGACCTCGTACACATGGACTGGTCGTCCGAATGGAACCTCGATCCGAAGCTGTCGTGATCCACCTCGACACCCACGTGGTCATGTGGCTGCGGGGTGACCCTGGGAGGCGGCTGCCGAAGGGTGTCCGCCGGCGCATCGACCAGTCAGCCGACGTCCGCGTCTCCCCCATGGTCGCCTTGGAGCTGGACTACATGGTGGAGGTCGGACGTGCCACGGCGTCGGCCAGCGTCGTTCTCGCCGAGTTGCAACAGAGCATCGGGCTGACCATGTCCGCAGCGCCGTTCGCACTGGTCGTCCGGCACGCGCAGCCCCTGACCTGGACCCGCGACCCGTTCGACCGGCTGATCGTGGCGACGGCGCTGGCCGACGGCGCCGATCTGGTCACTGCCGATCGCCGTATCTGCGAGCACGTGCCGACCGCGGTCTGGGACTAAGCGATGCCGCAGAGCCCAGGCGTGAGCATTCGCCCCCTCGTGCCGGGCGACGCAGAGGTAGCGGCTTCCTG
>Ga0183260_10000268_pt1 | contig 42356 bp, 42 predicted proteins | sample AntDrymUQ4972206_2_FD_129768 | JGI IMG/M metagenome (GOLD analysis project Ga0183260, IMG submission 129768) | Polar desert sand microbial communities from Dry Valleys, Antarctica - metaG UQ497 (22.06) (version 2) (version 2) | ecosystem: Environmental > Terrestrial > Soil > Desert | place... | reverse complement strand
GGGAAGCACGGCGGCTTCCCCTCAAAGTCTGGAGCGGGAAAAGGGTCTCGAACCCTCGACCTCAACCTTGGCAAGGTTGCGCTCTACCAACTGAGCTATTCCCGCACGAGGCCGCGAAGTATAGCGAAATTAGGGCGTCCGATCGCTCAGATAAGGCCATGCGAGCCTCAGGTAGATCAACATGGAATACACGGTCAGCACCGCAGCCACATAGATCAGTAGCGTGCCGATCAGCTGCAGGTCGATGACTCCGAACAGTCGGTCGTGAAACAGCAACATCGGGATTGCCACCATCTGCGCGGTTGTCTTGATCTTGCCCATCGAGTTGACGGCGACGCTGCTCGATTTACCGATGCGTGCCATCCATTCGCGTAATGCTGAGACCGTGATTTCGCGTCCGATAATCACCAGTGCGACGAGCGAGTCGACACGGCCCAGCGCAATCAGCACGATCAGCGCCGCACTGACCATCAGCTTGTCGGCCACTGGATCCAGAAATTCGCCGAGCTTGCTGACCATTCCATACCTGCGCGCGATGTAGCCGTCGAGCGCGTCGCTGACCGCAGCAAGAATAAAAAGCCAGCACGCAGTGACGTTCTTCCAGTGCGGCAGAATCCATGTGTCGGGAAGATAAAAAACGCCCACCACAAGCGGGATCATCGCGATCCGCGCCCAGGTGAGCGCCATCGGAACATTGAAGCCGATCGGCGGGCTAGTTGGATGGCTGGCCATGCAGTTGCGCGTAGATGCGCTCGGCCAGCTTACGCGAAACGCCCTCAACGTTCGCGATGTCGTCGATCGAGGCGGACGCGAGTCCGCGCATTCCGCCAAATCGTGCAAGCAGCTTCTGGCGGCGGCGGGGCCCGATGCCGTTCATGCTTTCGAGTTGTGAGGTATTGCGAGTCTTCGCGCGGCGCGCGCGCATGCCGGTGATCGCAAAACGGTGCGCCTCATCGCGAATCTGCGCAATCAGCATCAGCGCCTGGGACTCTCTTCCGAGTAGCAAAGGTGCACGCTCATCGGGAAACACCAGTTCTTCGAGTCCAACCTTGCGGTCGTCGCCCTTTGCAACACCCACAAGCACCGACGGATCAAGCCCAAGCTCGACGAACACCTGATGCGCAACCATCACCTGGCCCTTGCCGCCGTCAACCAGCACCAAATGTGGCAGGCGACTTTCACCTCTGGCGACCGGCGAAAATCGACGCGTAAGTACCTGGCGCATCGCGGCATAGTCGTCGCCTGCTTCGACGCCTTCGATGTTGTAGCGCCGGTATTGCGAAGGCCGCATCTTGTGTTCGGCATACACGACGCACGACGCCTGGGTTGCTTCGCCCGAGGTGTGGCTGACGTCGAAACATTCCACGCGCAGCTTGTCCGCGTCCTCTTCGCCGACGGCTATTGCGAGCGCATCGATCAGTGCACGGGTGCGCGCGATCTGCGATCCTTCTTCGGCAAGTCGCCGCGCTAGCGCGAGGCGCGCATTGGACTCGGCCATCTCGATCCAGCGGCGGCGTTGCTCCTGCGGTTGACGCACGATCTGCACGCGGCGCCCACTGGCGTCGGACAACATCGTCGCCAGCTCATCGGTATCGACGTCCGCGTTGACGACAAGCGTCGGCGGCACCGGCTGCGTCAGATAATGCTGAGAAATAAACGCCTGCAGAATCTCGGCGGGCTCGATCCCCTCGCCGATGCGCGCCGGGAAATTGGGCTTATCCCCCAGGTGCCGCCCGCCGCGAATCATCGCCAGATTGACGCACGCGTGGGCGCCGTCGCACACGACCGCCAGCACGTCTGCATCCGCATCAGACCCCGTCGTCTCGACTGCTTGCTGATGCAGCACCTTGGCAAGCGCGCCGATCTGATCGCGCACGGCTGCCGCCTGCTCGAATTTCAATTCGAGCGACAACTGGTGCATCCGATCCTCGAGCTCGCGCATGATGTCGCTCGTTTCGCCGCGCAAAAACCTGACTGCGCGGTCGATGTCCTGTGCATATGGCTCGGGTTCGATCAACTTGACGCACGGCGCGCTGCAGCGCTGGATCTGATGCAGCAGACAGGGGCGCGAGCGATTGGCGAATACCGTGTCCTCGCACGTGCGCAGACGGAAAACCTTTTGCAGCAATTGAATGCTGTCCTTAACGGCCCACGCGTTCGGATACGGGCCAAAGTACTGAGAGCGCCGATCGACCGCGCCTCGGTAGTACGCGATGCGCGGGAATTTATGCGCTGTGAACTTCAGATACGGATAAGACTTGTCGTCGCGAAACACGACGTTGTAGCGCGGCGCCAGCGCCTTTATCAGCGTGTTCTCGAGCAGCAGCGCTTCAGCCTCGGATCGCGTCACCGTGGTCTCGATGCGGGATATTCGCGCGAGCATGTGGCCCGTCAGCGCGCCGACGCTCTTGTTGAAGTATGACGACACGCGCTTGCGCAGATCGCGCGCTTTGCCCACGTACAACGCAGAACCGTCAGCAGCGATCATCCGATAGACCCCGGGAAGATGCGGCAAGCCGGCAAGCACAGGCTTCGGGTCAAAAGGGGCGGCGGGCGTGTTCACGGTGACGAACGGTTTACGAACCTATAATCGCTGACCTTGCGATCGGCGTGCTGATCGAAATGCAATGGCGGAACGTGAATTGTAGGTTCGCCGCTTCCGTATAACTCAGGACTCCAATGGCCAAGATTCTTGCGACCGAGATTCGCGTCGGCAATCTGCTGGAACTCGAAAAACGTGTTTGGCGCGTGCTTAAAAGCTATCACGTGCACGTCGGCGGACGCGGCGGCGCGTACATGCAAATTGAAATCAAGGACATCGAAACCGGCCAGAAGCGCAACGAGCGCCTGTCGACCGATGACCGCGTCGAGCGTCCGTTTATCGATCGCCGCTCGATGACGTATTCATATCAGGACGGCGAAACCTACGTCTTCATGGACAACGAAAACTATGAACAGTTGTCGCTCGGCGCAGATTTTTTGGAAGGTCAGACCGGATACCTGCTGCCCAATTTGCAGGTCGAGATCAATTTTCACAATGGTCGCGCTATCGGAATTCAGTTGCCGACCACGGTGATCCTGCAGGTCGTCGATACCGAGCCTGGCATCAAGAACTCGACAGCGACGACAAGCTTCAAGCCGGCCGAGGTCGAAACCGGAATTAGCGTCCAGGTGCCGCCGTTCGTCAACAACGGCGAAAAGATTCGCGTGAACACCGACGACGGAAGCTATATCGAGCGCGCCTAAACGGCGCTAGGGTCGACATCACTGAGCCGACCGACGTCCTGCAGCGCACTGCGGTAAGTATCGCTCTCGCGTAACTCTGCCATCGACAGTGCAGGGCCGCGCGGAAGCAGGCGCCTCACGCGCGCGTCGAACTGCGCGCTGCGCTTCCACTCGAGATTGTCCAGCACTTGGTCCATGCCCGGGAGGTCATTGCAGACAAGCGCGAAGTCGCACCCCGCTGCCAGGGAGGCTGCGGCGCGGTCGGCCACGGTTCCCGCGCTGCTTGCACCGGCCATCAGCAGATCATCGCTGAACACGGCTCCAGAAAACGCAAGCTCGCGACGCAGGATCTGTTTGATCCACTTTGAGGAAAAGCCGGCAGGCATCGAATCGACCTGTGAGAAGACGACGTGGGCTGGCATCACACCGGCGAGCATTGCACCGAGCCATCGATACGGCGCCCCGTCGGCCAAAATCTGATCGCGCGGGCGCGTATCAACCGGCAACGCAACGTGGGAGTCGGCATTGGCCCAGCCGTGCCCCGGGAAGTGCTTGGCGCAATTAGCCATTCCTGCCAGCAGCATTCCATGCGTCAGGTGCGACGCAAGCATTGAAACCACGCGCCGGTCCGAATGCAGAGCGCGATCGCCTATGACCTTGCTGCGCCGATGATCGACATCGAGCACTGGAGCGAACGAGAAGTCCACCCCGTGCGCGCGCAGCTCGGCTGCCAGCACGTACCCGACCGATGCAGCAACACGGCACGCAAGCAAGACATCACGATCCCAGAGATCGCCGAGCCTGCGCATCGGCGGCAGCCGCGTGAATCCATCCCGAAATCTTTGTACGCGCCCGCCTTCGTGATCGACCGCGATCAACAAAGGCGGGTCGCGCAGGCTATGAATTTCGCTGCAAAGCTTGATTAGCTGCGAGGGCGACTCATAGTTGTACGCAAACAGGATCACGATGCCGGCGAGTGGATGAGCCAGCCGTTGGCGATCGGCCGCGTCCAGCGACAATCCCTTGACCCCTACACCGACCGGACCGAGCGCCATCAACCGATCACTTCGGCGATCGCGTACGCAGCTGCCGTCATGCGTTCGTCGGTCAACGACACGTGTAGTCGAAGACGATTGTGCTCGACGAATTGCTTCAGCTCGCCATGCACCGTCACAAGCGGCCTTCCCGACGCATCGTTGATGACTTCAACTGCTCGCCACCGCATAGGAGAACGCATGCCCAGCCCGAGCGCCTTGGACACCGCTTCCTTCGCCGCAAAGCGCGTCGACAGGAAGGCGATGCCGCGCCGCTTGGACCGCGCCGCACGCGCTTGAAATCGTTCGAGCTCGGAGGCACCGAGGATGCGTTGCGCGAACCGATCGCCAAAGCGCGCGTAACTGGCGTCGATGCGCTCGATCTCGACGATGTCGATGCCCACGCCGAAGATCATCGCGCCCGTTGCGAAGCACCGGCCTTGCGGATTTCAGCCTGATACAGACGCACAGTAGCGGCCAAGCCCATCTCGATCGCGTCCGCGATCAGTGCGTGCCCGATCGATACTTCGGACACGCCCGGCACCGCGGCCAGAAATGCCGCGAGATTGGCAAGGTTGAGATCGTGCCCCGCATTGACCCCCACGCCGACGCGCAGCGCAGACTCGGCCGCCAGTGCGTAAGCGCGCAGCGATTCGGCCTGTGCAGCGGTCCCGAAGGCGCGCGCGTACGGTTCGGTATACAGCTCGACGCGATCGGCCCCGATTGCGGCCGCCAGTGTTATCGCATCGGGTAGCGGGTCCATGAACAGGCTAACGCGAACGCCAAGCGTCTTCGCACGCTCGATCAGCGGACGCAACGCGTCGCGCTGCTGGTTCAAATCCCACCCATGATCCGATGTGAATGCGCCGGTTTCATCGGGAACGAAGGTGCATTGCTGTGGCCGTGCCTGCTCGACGTAGTCGAGCAAGCCGTGAAACGGATTGCCTTCGATGTTGAATTCGGCCGCCGGCCACTGTCGCAGCAGTGCGGACAGCTCGGTCACGTCATGCGCGCGCATATGGCGCCCGTCGGGTCGCGGATGCACGGTGATCCCATCCGCCCCGGCCTCGAGCGCGATCCGTGCCGCGTGCGCAACGCTTGGAATGCCATTCGTCCGTGTATTGCGAATCAGCGCGATCTTGTTCAAATTGACACTCAATGCGGTCATGTAGCTCAAGCTCAGCGCGCGATCACAACTGCTTCAAGTCCTGCAAGATGCGCCGCGTGTTCAGCGGTTTACCATCGAGATGAAAACGAATCACCTGCCGCAATAACACCTTGCTTTCGGCGGCCACCTGCGGGTGAGCAAAGTCGCGCGCCGCCATGGCCAGAAGAGTTCGACCGCTGACGGTGTCGGCAAAACTCAACGCGTCTCGTTCGCGCGCCGTGTTCGCATCGATCAACTGTGCACCGCGGTCGCCCGAGAACGCGTATTGAGCCGCAGCATCGATCGGGCTGCCTTCGGCACACAGTGCAAGCGGCAGCGCATAGCCGATATCCTGCAGCAGATCAAGCTCGAATCGGCGCAGCGCAGTGTCGTGTCGCGATTTCTGTCCCAGCGATTGCAACAGCTCCACATAACTGCCAAACGTGGTCAAGTGCGGATCGCCGCGTGCCAACAGCCGAACCAGCAGTTCGTTTGCGTAAAACGCTGCCAGCAGCGCGTCGCCGCGCAGCGGTTGCATGCCACCGAGCCACTCTGCTCGTACCAATGTTTTAATTTCGTTGCGCCCACTCCACGACAATGCAATCGGATTAAAAGGGGACAGCAGTCCCCTAAATTGCGACGTGGGTCGCTTCGCGCCGCGTGCGACGACCGCCACGCGGCCAAACTCACGCGTGAACGTTTCGATGATCAGGCTCGTCTCACGCCATGGATACGAGTGCAGCACAAAGCCGGGTTGATGATCGATGCGCGAATCGCTGAGCTTGCGGCGTAGGGTTCGCTTGATGGCGCCGTCGGGCGCTGGCTCGGACGTGGGAGGCTTCTCGCTGACCGCCGCCAGAGCCGCTTCGCTCTCAGCCATAACCGAGGCTTTTCATTGCACGCGCGTCATCGCTCCAGCCGCGCTTCACGCGTACCCACACTTCCAGAAACACCGGATTGCCGATGGTCTGTTCGATATCGGCCCGTGCCAGTCGCGAAATCTCACGCAGCTTGGCGCCGTCCTTGCCGATCACAATCGGCCGGTGCGCTTCGCGCTCGACAAACAATGTCGCCGCGATCTGCGTGGTTGCGCGAGATTCGTCCCAGCGATCGATCGTCACGGCTATGCCGTAGGGAAGCTCGTCTCCCAGCAATCGATAAGCTTTTTCGCGTACCGATTCGGCCGCCAGAAAGCGCGCGCTGCGATCGGTGTATTGGTCCTCGTCGAACAGCAGCATGCCTTCGGGCAGCATCGGCCGGATTTCTCGCAGAAGATCGTCGAGCTGGCGTGACTTCTCTGCGCTAACCGGCACGATCGCGCGAAACTTGTAGCGGTTCATCGAGTCGGCCATCAGCGGCAGCAGGCGGTCGCGCTCGGTCAACAGGTCCGACTTGTTGATGGCGAGAATTACGTTACCGGAGTCCACTGGCAGCAGTTGCAACACCTGCTGATCGGCGTCGGTCCAACCGCCCGATTCGATCACCAGCACGATGGCATCAACGTCTTTGAGCGCGCCGGTCACCGCCTCGTTCATCCGCAAATTAAGCGCGTTGCGGTGGTGCCGCTGAAAGCCCGGGGTATCGACAAAGATGTACTGCGCTTCGGAGTCGGTTCGCACGCCGAGCACTCGATCGCGCGTGGTTTGCGGTTTGCGCGAAGTGATGCTGACTCGCTCGCCTACCAGCGCATTTACCAAGGTCGATTTGCCGACATTGGGGCGTCCGATGATGGCGACCATGCCCACCGGGCGCTCAACGGCGGCGCCCTCGGTTTGCTGCGTAGGCCGATGCACTGAACTAAACAGGCTGCGCCGCGGTGTCAACCGCGACCTTTGGGTCGGCAATGGCAGTGACGACTTCATCGACTCCGGCCGGCGGCACGGCCTTCTTGCGCGAGCGGCGCCCCAGTTGCGCGAACGCGTGCTGCGCGAGGTCGAATGCATGCTTGGCGGCAGACTGCTCAGCCGCACGACGGCTGCGCCCGCTACCCCGTACATTGATCTCCAGCTTGGGAATCGAACACTCGACTTCGAATTCCTGATTGTGCGCCGCGCCGCGCGTTTCGACGACGGTGTAGACAGGCAGCGCGATGCGCTTGCCTTGCAGATATTCCTGCAGCAACGTTTTGCTGTCCTTGCCCAGCGTCTTCGGATCTACGGTCTTGAGCACCGGCTCGAACAGTTTTCCGATCACGGCGCGCGCTGCATCAAAACCTTGATCGATAAAAATTGCGCCGAAAATCGCTTCCATGGTGTCCGCAAGAATCGATGGGCGCCTAAAGCCACCGCTTTTCATTTCGCCCTCGCCCAATCTAAGAAAGTCTGCCACCTGCAACTTTTCCGCGATGTCCGCGAGCGAGGATTGCTTGACCAGATTGGATCGAAGCCGCGAAAGATCACCTTCGTCGAGCCGCGCGTACTTGGCAAAAAGCAATTGTGCGACAGAACAATTCAGGACCGCGTCACCGAGAAACTCCAGTCGCTCGTTATGCACCGCGCCGTGGCTACGATGAGTGACGGCCTGTTCGATCAGCGCGCGCTGGACGAATGTGTAGCCGAGGCGCTCTTCAAGCGCCGTCAGTTCCATCCGCTGCCTTCGGTCTCACTTACGGGATATCCCTTCGCTGCCGGTCACGCGTGGTCCCCGAAAAATCGATCACCAGCGCCACGGTGTCGGTGACCGGGATCTTCTTCGCATACGCATAGCTGATCACGACCCGATCGCCCTCTTTTGTGATGTCTAGATCACGGCTCGTGATCGACGTGATGTCATCGATCGTCGCGTGGCGGTCGAACGCCGATTGGATCTCGCGCACCGTCGAGCCTTCGTTCTTGATCTTCTGCACCGCGCGCTCGATGGCGATGTACTCGACCACCGCGGGAACCGTCTTGAAGCCCAGCGCCAGCAGCCCCACCGCTATGAGGCCGACCAGGAACAGCCCGATCAAGCTAATGCCGAGCTGCCGATTCCTGCGGGTGCGCGGCCCAGAGCGGGGCGCTGGAACCAGTGTCGTGAAGTTCATTTTTTTCAGCATTTTCAACGTTCTGCCGTTGCCGGCTACCGGAAACCACCAATACGGCCCATATTGCCAAAATTCATCCAAATGAAAAAGGCTCTACCCACAATGTTTTCGTCTGGTACGAATCCCCAGAATCGGCTGTCCTCGCTGTTATCGCGATTGTCGCCCATCATGAAATAGTGCCCTGCGGGGACCTGGCAGACCACCCCGCTCCCGCTGTATTGGCAAGCGCCCGGGTGAGTGTTACCGGGCTGCTCCCGCCCCATGCCAGCCGGCACCAGTTCATCAACGATCACACCATGTTGCGTTGCGTCCAGTGTCTCCGCAAACTGGGGATAGGTGCGCATCCGTTCGGGGTCGTAATACGGCTCAATTTTCCGCATCGGAACCGGCTGCCCGTTAATGGTGAGCTGTTTGTTGACGTACTCGACCCGATCGCCGGGCAGTCCCACCACGCGCTTGATGTAGTCCTGGGTTGAGTTCAACGGATAACGAAACACCATCACGTCACCGCGCTGCGGTCGACCCAGCTCGACCACCTTCTTGTTAATGACTGGCAACCGGATCCCGTATTCGTACTTGTTCACCAGGATCAGATCACCAATTTCCAGGGTCGGAACCATCGAACCCGATGGGATACGAAACGGCTCGAACAGAAACGAACGCAATAGAAATACCACCAGGATCACCGGGAAAAAACTCGCGGTGTACTCGAGCCACACCGGCTGTCGCACGGTCCCGTCTTCCAGGCTCTTGCGTTCCTGCTCGACGATCGGCTCGTGCCGGTCAAGTGCGGCGCGATTGCGCGCATCAAAATCGGCAAGCAAACGTTTGGCACGTGCCAGACGCTGCTTGCGAAACACGAGTTTGTCGGCCACCCACAGCACACCTGTGAAGACTGTTAGAACAAACAGGATCAGCGCGAAATTCATAGCCGTTTACTTATCGTCGACTTGCAAAATTGCGAGAAACGCTTCCTGCGGAATCTCGACTGTTCCGACCTGCTTCATTCTTTTTTTACCCGCCTTTTGTTTTTCCAGGAGTTTTTTCTTGCGCGTAATGTCCCCGCCGTAACACTTCGCAAGCACGTTCTTGCGCAGCGCCTTGACGTTCTCGCGCGCGATGATATTGGCACCGATCGCAGCCTGGATCGCAACGTCGTACATCTGGCGCGGGATCAGCTCACGCATTTTTGCGGCGATCTCGCGCCCGCGATACGGAGCATTGGCGCGATGCACGATGGCGGCCAGCGCATCAACGCGGTCACCATTGATCAGCATGTCGACCTTTACGACATCGGCCGGCCGATACTCCTTGAACTCGTAATCCATCGAAGCATACCCACGCGACACCGATTTAAGCCGGTCGAAAAAATCAAGCACGATTTCCGCGAGCGGCAGATCGTAGGTCAGGTGCACCTGTCGGCCGTGGTAGGCCATGTTGGTCTGTATCCCTCGCTTGCCTGTCGCAAGCGTAATCACCGAGCCCACATGCTCCTGCGGCACAAAGATCGTGACGCTGACAATCGGCTCGCGAATCTCCTCGATGCGCGCAGGGTCAGGCAGCTTGGACGGGTTCTCCACCGACAACACCGTGCCATCGCGCAAAACGACCTCGTAGACAACGGACGGCGCGGTGGTGATCAGATCCATGTCGTACTCGCGCTCGAGCCGCTCCTGCACGATGTCCATGTGCAGCAGCCCTAGAAAGCCGGCCCTGAAACCAAAGCCAAGCGCTTGCGAAACCTCGGGCTCGAATTGCAGCGCAGAGTCGTTGAGCTGCAGTTTCGTCAGCGCATCGCGCAGCGCTTCATATTGGTTAGCTTCGACTGGAAAAAGGCCCGCGAACACCTGCGGCTTGGCTTCGTTAAACCCGGGCAACGGCGATGCAGCGGGCTTGGCTACATGCGTAATCGTGTCGCCGACGTGCGCGTCGCGCAGCTCCTTGATACCGGCGATGACGAAACCGACGGCGCCGGCCGACAGATGCTCCCGCGCGCGGGACTTCGGCGTGAACACGCCGACCTGCTCGACCAGATGCGTTGCGCCGCTCGCCATTAGCAGAATCTTGTCGCGCGGCTTCAGTATTCCATTGAAGACGCGAACCAGTACGACCACGCCGACGTAGTTATCGAACCACGAGTCGATGATCAATGCCTGCAGCGGCGCGTTCGGATCGCCCTTTGGCGGCGGCACGCGTTCGATGATGCGCTCGAGAATCTCTTCGATGCCCTGACCGGTCTTGGCGCTGATTCGAATCGCGTCGGTGGCATCGAGGCCGATCACATCTTCGATCTCTGCTGCGGCGGCGTCGGGATTGGCCGATGTCAGATCCATCTTGTTCAATACCGGCAACACCTCGACGCCGAGCTCGAGCGCGGTGTAGCAGTTGGCCACCGTTTGCGCCTCGACGCCTTGCGTCGCATCGACGACCAGCAACGCGCCTTCGCATGCAGCCAGCGAGCGGCTGACTTCATACGAAAAATCGACGTGCCCCGGAGTGTCGATCAAATTGAGGTTGTACTGGGTGCCATCGGCCGCCGTGTATTGCAGCGCAGCCGTCTGCGCCTTGATCGTGATGCCGCGCTCGCGCTCGAGGTCCATCGAATCGAGCACCTGCGCTTCCATCTCGCGATCGCTTAGGCCACCGCAACGCTGGATCAAGCGGTCGGCAAGGGTCGACTTGCCGTGATCGATATGCGCGATGATCGAAAAATTGCGGATGTGCTGCATCAATGAGCGAGGGGCAAAAGAAAAGGGGGTGACCGTTAAGACACCCCCTTATCGGTGTGGGCGCGGGATTTTACCGCGCTGCAGCGCTCTTCATCGGCAAAAGAGATGACGAATAGGCGAACTAGCGGCGAATAATCACAAAGCGCGTCGCTTCCCCGCGCCTTACAAGAACCGCGACATCGCGCTTCGGATCGAGCTTGGCCACTGCTTCGTTGAACTGCCGAGTATTTTGCACATCCACGTTGTTCAATTGCAGGATCAAATCGCCGGTGCGCACACCTGACCCGGCAGCCAACCCTTCAACGCCGTCAACCTGAACTCCGCCGCGCAACCCAAGTTCCTTCAGCTTATCGGCGGCAATATCCGAAACGGCGAGTCCGAGGACATTCGCTGCGGGCGCAGGCTTGGGCGAATCGCCCTGCCCACGAGCGGTGGGTACCGCCTCTGCAGGCAATTCGACGACGGTAATGGGTAGGTCGCGATTGGCACCCTTGCGAAACACCGTCATGTTGACCGCAGAGCCCGGCTTGGTGCCGCCAACCAGCCGAGGCAAGTCGCTTGCGCGCTCGACGGGCCGGTTATCGAAACGCAGAATCACATCGCCCGCTTCGACCCCTGCTTTCTGCGCCGGACCTGCCTTGTCAACCGACGTTACAAGCGCGCCTTGCGGTCTGGGCAGCCCAATCGCAGTAGCCACATCGCGTGACACGGCTTCAATTCCCACGCCGATGCGGCCTCGGATAACGCGGCCCGACGTTCGCAACTGCTGCTGAACGTTATTTGCCTCGTCGATCGGGATCGCGAAAGAGATGCCGTTGTAAGCGCCAGAGGTCGTGAATATCTGCGAATTGATCCCGACCACTTCGCCGCGCATGTTGATCAGCGGGCCGCCAGAGTTACCCGGATTCACGGCAACGTCGGTCTGAATGAAGGGCAGGAAATCGCCCGTGTCGCGAGACTTCGCGCTGACGATGCCTGCGGTGACCGTGTTTTCGAGGCCGAAGGGTGATCCGATTGCAATCACCCATTCGCCGACCCGCAACTTGTTCGGATCGCCCATGCGTACGGCAGGCAACCCGGTGGCCTCGACCTTGATCAAAGCCACGTCGGTGCGGGTATCAGTACCGATCACCTTCGCCTTGAACTCGCGCCGGTCGGAAGTAGAAACCGTAATGTCATCGGCGCCGCGTACGACGTGCGCGTTGGTCATTACATAGCCGTCAGCAGACAAAATAAAGCCAGACCCGAGTCCGCGCGGCACGTCGCGACGTGGAGCCGGCTGCTGCGGGCCCTGCCGTGGCTGCGGCTGTGGCTGTTGCGGCGGATTGGGAAAGAAGCGGCGGAAGAATTCGTACATCGGATCGTTTTCATCGATGTCCGGGAACGGCAAGGCGCTTTGCGCCGCTCCGGCGCGCGCGGTCGTCCGAATCCCGACAACCGATGGGCCGACTCGATCCGCCAGATCGGCGAAGTCAGGCAACACTTGTGTCGGCGCCGACCCGACATTGGGCTGCGCCAATACATCAAACGTGAACTGCGGCACTGCGGTGACTGCGAGCGCACCCAGCACCAACGCAAACACTGCGACAGCAAACTTGCGACTCATGCTCATTTCCTTGGTAATAAAGATTGCAGGCGCGCGCCTATCGCGAGCCACGAAATTCGACCGATCCCGCTAGCGCCCGCACCGTTGCCGGCGGCACCTCGCCGACTACAGTGACCAGCGAATCGCCTACGCGACGTGAGAATGCAGAGGTAGGGCCATGTATCTGCAAAGCATCCGTCGCTGGCGCCGGCATGCCAGGCATCGCCGACGGGCTTGCCGCGCTTAGCAGCGAGTGCGGTTCGATAAATACCGACACTGTCGCCAAACCGTCCGAAAACACCGCTTGCATCGCGTCGGCGCCGCCGATACGGCGTGCGACTTCGCGCGTCCTTCGAAATCCCATGGGCGCGGGCACTACCCAGCCGTGATCGGACAAAACCGTCTTCCGGTGGTCACTGCGCTCGACCGACCAGCCTTCGGTCGACCACGCAGGGCGAAGTTTTGCGCGGTCAATGCGCTCACCGATACGAACCTCTGAAAACGCGATCTGTTCGATCACTTCGCGCCGCTCATTCAGCGTTTGCGCCCGCAGCAACAGGCCACTGGTGCGGTCTATCCAAAGCCGGTAGCCGTAGCGTGTGTTGTCCTTGGGCTCGAGCATCAGCATCTGGCACTCGATCCCCGCGACGCGCTCGACCTCGCCAAGCTTCAATGTGTAGCGCTCGAGAATCTCTTCGGGCGACGCATTCGACAACCCGGGAAACGATTCCTCGACCTTTCGCTGTTCGATCACGATACGGCGCGTCTCGGGAATCAGGCACTGCACCTCATCATTGGCGTCTGAGCGGCGGCGGATGTATTCACGCGGTTTGCCGTCCAGCGTCTGGATGCGCTCAAGCGAAGCCGTACCGTCGAACAAATGGGTTATCCGGGACGAGCGCATCTCGCCACCCGCCTGGTACACCACGGTCCCCTGATAGTTGACTCGCTGCGCCGCCTGTCTGACTGCCTGAATCCACTGGACATCGGTGCGCGAGCGCGACTCCTGCGCCACAGATGCGCCCCCGACCAAAGCACCTGTCACAACAACCAGTGCACTGGCCAGCTCGCGGGCGCGAGCTGCGGGTTTGAGCGCCAGACGCTTCAGCGCGATTGCGGTCACGATCAACGATCCTCGCCGGACCGCAGATACACCGTCGCGCGCGGCACCACCGAATTGCCAATCAATTCGCGATGAGCTGCGAGATAAGGATTAAAAGATGGACTGAGTCCCGATGAGGCGGCACCGCGCGCGTTGGCAATCGTCGCCACGGGCTTTTGCGAAACCAACTCGACCGGCGAAGCTTCCAACGCTGGCGCGATCGCTTGTGCAATCGACGCTGTTTCCGGGCTACGCAACAAAGGCACAACGATAAAGGAGACGGCGGCCACTGATGCTGCCACCGCCAGCCCAGGGACCCAGAATCGACGCAGTCCCAAAGCAGCGGCGGGACGTGGAGCAAGCACTGTCGGTTCTTGCGCAATCGCAGCGCTTACCCGCGCGCAGAACTGAAATAAATCGCACGCAGCCACTTCGTTTGAGCGCAACGCGTCGCCCACGAGATGAAGCTCGTGCCACTGTCGCAATAGAGCCGGATCCGCACAAAGGCGGCCGATCGTGGCCTCGGCTTCGCCCCGGTCCATCTCGCCGTCGATTAACGCCGAGACCTGTTCGGTCAGCGGCGCAGCTGCATCAATATTCGGGCTCTGGTTCGTCATAATCTCTCAAGTGCTTCGTTTACCACCGCTTGTCTTTCGCTATGTCCAATATAGGCTTCAACTCCAGCGCAATCGCCTCGCGTGCGCGAAAAATACGCGACCGCACCGTGCCGATTGGACACTGCATCGACTCGGCAATTTCCTCGTAGCTCAACCCTTCCAGTTCACGCAGAACAATGGCGGTTCGCAAGTCCTCGGGTAACCGGTCGATTGCACGGTTGACCGCCTCACCCACCTGCTTCGTCACCAGCATTGAATCTGGCGTGTTCAGGTCCCTTAGGTGGTCGCCATCGTCAAAAGTTTCCGCGTCGTCGATATCCGAGGGCGTGGAGGTCGGCGCACGGCGCCCCTGGGAAACGAGGTAGTTCTTTGCAGTATTGATTGCGATGCGGTAGAGCCACGTATAAAACGCGCTATCGCCCCGAAAATTTGGCAGCGCCCGGTAGGCCTTGATAAAAGCCTCCTGCGCCACATCCTCGATCTCGGCCTGGTCGCGGATCAGTCTCGACAGCAGGCGAAATATCTTGCGCTGATATTTGACGACGAGCAGATTGAACGCTGCTTTATCGCCGCGTTGCACCCGCTCGACCAGCTGCTGGTCGATGTCTCGCTCAGACATGTCGCCCGCGAGTCGTCATGCAATGCGCGCCGTAGCGGACCACAGAGTTTCGGGATCATGTCGGTATCGGCCTTCGGTCATCTTCATGCGCTGCCAGCCGTCCCCAATGCACGTGGACCCAGAGCCGCCGATAGAGCGTCGGCGGCAGACAATCGGGCCAAACGGGGATCAACAGGGTGCCGCTTCGCAAGCTTATCAACCAGGGGGCGGCAAAGACCAACCGCGCCGGTAAAGTTTCTGCCGTAGTGTCGAGTTGGCTTTCGTCGGCATGCCAACGCCGCAGCATCAGTCCCGAACCTGGCGAAACACTGATCTCGAATTGTGGCGCTTTGCGTACCCAAGCAGCCCCAAAACAACACGCAGCGAAGAGGCCCGCCAGAGCGAGCTGGCCGCTGCTGACCGGAGACGTCTTGAGTCCAGCAAGAAAAAGGGCAAGCGAAGAAGCCGCGCCGATCATGATTCCGACCCAACGCCACCGTCTCGCCGTGAGCGAAGGGCGCAAGATCGTCCAGGGCACCCACACGTCGGGCGCTCACCTAGGTGAGGCGCTTGAAAACCAGCGTGCCGTTGGTGCCGCCGAAGCCGAATGAATTTTTCAGCGCGACGTCAATCCTCATGTCTCGCGCAGTATTGGCGCAATAGTCGAGGTCGCATTCCGGGTCCTGATTGAAAAGGTTGATGGTCGGAGGTGAAACTTGGTGATGAATCGCAAGCGCGGTGACCACCGACTCAACCCCGCCGGCTCCCCCCAGCAGGTGGCCGGTCATGGACTTGGTCGAGTTGACGACCAGGCCTCGCGCAGCATCTCCAAGAGCCGCTTTAATTGCTCTGGTTTCATTGACATCACCCAGTGCAGTGGATGTTCCGTGCGCATTCAGATACTGAATCTGGTCCGGATTAATGCGTGCACTGCGCAACGCTGCCTGCATGCAACGGCGCGGACCGTTCATGTCGGGAGCGGTCATGTGATAAGCGTCCGCGCTCATACCGAACCCAACCAACTCGCAATAGATACGAGCACCACGGCGCTTGGCGTGTTCGTATTCTTCTAGCACCATGATGCCTGCGCCCTCGCCCATTACAAAGCCGTCGCGATCGCGCTCAAAAGGACGGCTCGCGGTTGCGGGCTCGTCGTTGCGCGTCGAGAGCGCCTTCATCGAGTCGAAGCCACCGATTCCGAGCGGTGAAATCGTGGCTTCGGCGCCCCCCGCAAGCATGACGTCGGCATCATCGTGCTCGATCATTCGGCCGGCATCGCCGATCGAATGCAATCCTGTCGTGCATGCCGTGACGATTGCAAGATTTGGCCCCTGTAGTCCGTATTGAATCGACACGGCGCCGGCGATCATGTTGCTGATAGAGCCGGGAATCAGGAACGGCGATACGCGCCGCGGACCTCGATTCATCAGCTCCGTGTGATTGGCTTCGATCATCGGCAGGCCGCCGATACCGGAGCCGATCACACAGCCAATTCGCTCCCGGTTCGCGTCGGTGACCTCCAGGCCCGAGTCGGCGAGCGCTTGCGCCGATGCCGCCACCCCATAGTGAATGAAAGTGTCGAGACGGCGCGCTTCCTTCGGCGCCATGAACTGCGCAACGTCGAATCCCTTGACCTCCCCGGCGATGCGGCACTGAAGCCCCGAGGCATCGAAGCGGGTGATCAGATCGATGCCTGAGCGTCCGGCAAGCATTGCCTCCCAGGAAGTTGCAACGTCATTGCCAACTGGGCACACCACTCCGAGGCCGGTGGCCACTACACGGCGCTGTCCCATGCCTCTTCGCTAGGCGAAGGTCAAACTTTCTGATGTGAATTGATGTAGTCGACGGCCTGCTGCACGGTGCGAATTTTTTCCGCCTCCTCGTCTGGGATCTCGCACTCGAATTCATCCTCGAGCGCCATGACCAGTTCAACCGTATCGAGAGAATCAGCGCCGAGGTCTTCGACAAAAGCCGACTCGATTTTGATGTCCGCTTCATTGACGCCTAATTGCTCTGCGACAATCTTCTTGACTCGTTGTTCTATGTTTTCCATAACTCCTCCTGGCAAAGCAAAAAAGCGCGCGGATTCTAACAGAGCGTTTTTTATCAACCCCTGTTAATTCATGTACATGCCACCGTTGATGTGCAGCGTCGCACCCGAGATATACGAAGCTGCCGGCGATGCTAAAAACACAACGGCCGCACCGATCTCTTCGACGCTGCCCAGCCGTCCAAGCGGAATTTGCGCGAGAAGCGCCGTAGCTTGGGCAGGCGCGAGATCGCGCGTCATGTCCGTGTTTATAAATCCCGGAGCAATGCAATTGACGGTGATGTTACGGCTGCCCAATTCCCGCGCCATCGCGCGCGTCATGCCGCCTACGCCTGCCTTGGCAGCCGCGTAGTTGGCCTGTCCGGCGTTGCCACTGGATCCCACCACCGACGTGATGTTGATGATGCGTCCGTGGCGCGCCTTCATCATGCCGCGCAGGACCGCCCTGCACAATCGGAACACCGCTGAAAGATTGGTATCGATCACGGCCGACCAGTCGTCGTCCTTCATGCGCAGTGCCAGCGCATCGCGCGTGATACCTGCGTTGTTGACCAGCACAGACAGCTTGCCGTTCTCTACAGCAATGGAGTCGATCAAGGCATCGCACGCCCCGCCATCTTGCACATCGAGACTCACACCGCGTCCCTTCGCGCCGAGTCGCGCAAAGTGTTCCGAAATTTGCTGCGCGCCACGGTCGGTCGTCGCAGTGCCGACAACTGTTGCGCCCGCGAGCGCCAGCTGCTCCGCGATTGCGCGCCCGATCCCGCGCGAAGCACCGGTCACCAGCGCCACCTCGTCCTGCAGGCAAGCGGGCTGAAAAATATTAATTGTGGTCATGTTGCAAGAATCTCTAAAGTGCTTTGCAGCGTCGCTGCATCATTGATCACCAGGCTCTCAAGACTCGGCACGACGCGCTTCGTAATTCCGGACAGCACTCGTCCAGGGCCGCACTCGATCACATGCGTGACCCCTAGATCGTGCATCTTGCGGATCGTTTCTGCCCACCGCACTGGCCTTGCGGCCTGGCGCGCCAGCGCATCTGCAATCTTCGCAGGATCGCTCTCGACAGCGACATCAACGTTGTTGATCAGATCGATCTGAGGCGGATGTAAGGCAGTCTGTGCAAGATGGCTGCGCAGCTGATCACTTGCGGGTTGCAGCAGCGACGAATGAAATGGAGCTGAAACGGCAAGCATCAGTGCTCGCTTGGCGCCCAGACGCTTTGCGATGCCGCAAGCGCGCTCCACCGCCGCGCTGTGACCCGCGATGACCACCTGCGCGGGTGCGTTGAAGTTAACCGCTTCAACGACCTCACCCTGGGCGGCCTCAGTGCATGCCTGTGCCACGAGCCCATCGGACAGCCCAAGAATCGCTGCCATTGATCCAGCGCCTACCGGCACTGCTTGCTGCATTACTTGCGCCCGAAAGCGCACCAGACGCATTGCCTCTTCCAGCTTAAGAACGCCGGAGGCGACGAGCGCGGTGTATTCACCGAGACTGTGGCCGGCAACTACGGACGGTGCAGTCCCGCCGGCGGCAAGCCAAGCCGCGTAAATGGCATATCCCGCCGTCAGCAGCGCGGGCTGCGTGTTAACCGTGAGGTTCAGCTGCTCGATCGGCCCTTTGGTTATCAGCTCGCACATGTCCTGTCCAAGCGCGCTGGAGCCGCGCGAGAGCACCGACTGCACGGCCGCGTTGTCAGCAAACGAATCGAGCATGCCGACCGCTTGCGAACCTTGTCCCGGAAATACAAACGCAATTTTCAAGGTCGTTGGCCCTACCAACGCAGCAGGACGGTACCCCACGTAAAACCGCCGCCAACACCTTGCAGCATCACGTGCTGGCCCGGCTTTACCCGACCGTCTCGTACTGCGACGTCGAGTGCAAGCGGTACCGAAGCCGCCGACGTATTTCCATGTTGATCAACGGTGGCAACCATTTTTTCGGGCGCAACGCCGAGCCGCTTGGCAATCGCATTGAGGATGCGCACATTCGCCTGGTGAGGTATCAGCCAATCGAGTTGCGATGCTTCAAGGCCGGCGTCTCGCAACACATTCACTGCAGACGCTCCGAGCACGTTGACGGCAAGTTTAAAAACCGCTGGCCCATCCATTGTCAAAAATGGATGTCCCTCTACTGCGCCTTGAGCCACCCGGCCCGCGGTGCATAAAACGCCGGCTTGCGAACCGTCTGCCTTGAGCTCTGAAGCCAATACCCCCGGTTCGCTCGCCGCTTCGACCACAACCGCTCCTGCACCGTCACCAAAGAGCACGCACGTTGTGCGGTCGTTCCAGTCAAGAATGCGTGAAAACAGTTCGGCTCCGATTACCAGCGCGCGCCGGTTCATTCCGCTGCGAATCATCGCGTCGGCCACCACCAGCCCATAGACGAATCCGCTGCACACCGCCTGCAAATCGAACGCCGTCGAGCCGCCGTTGTTGAGTTGCGCCTGAATCAGACACGCCGTGCTTGGAAATATTTGATCGGGTGTCGAGGTTGCAACAATGATCAGATCGATTTCACTGCTATTGCGTCCGGCCGCCTGCAGCGCAACTCGGGCCGCACGCGTACCGAGATCGGCGGTCGTAACGCCCGGCTCCGCCAAGTAACGTTGACGAATTCCGGTTCGTTCAACAATCCACTGATCCGAGGTTTCAACGCCGCGCGCAGCCAGCGTGCGGGTCAGCTCGGCATTCGATACGGCGCGCGCGGGCAGCGCCGAACCTGTCCCGGTGACACGCGTATAGATGCGCGTCATGCGCCGGCGGGCGCGGGCAGGACACCAGTGCTGGTCGGCTCCTGCTGCATCAGGCGCGCCACCATCGGCCGCATTTCTGCGATCGTGCGGTCAAGGACGTGATGATGCGCCTGGTCGAATCCACGTTTGAGCGCGCTTTCGAACGCAACGGTATCGGCCGAGCCGTGGCTCTTGATCACCAGCCCGCGCAGTCCGAGCAAACTAGCACCGTTATGCCGCCTGTGATCAACTCTGCGTTTAAACCGGCGCAGAACGGGCAGCGCCGCCATCGCCTGCAGGCGCGACAGCGCACCGCGCGTAAATTCCTCCCGCACAAACCCAGCCAGCATTACTGCAAGGCCCTCTGACGTCTTCAACGCAACGTTGCCGACGAACCCATCACACACGATGACGTCGGTTGTGCCTCTGAAAATGTCATTGCCTTCGACATTGCCGACAAAATTGAGAGAACTGGCTCGAAGCAACTCGGCGGCGTGCTTGACGACTTCATTGCCCTTGATCAACTCTTCGCCGATATTCAGCAGTCCAACCGTCGGACGATCGATTTTCTCAACAGCCGCCACCAACGCGCTGCCCAGCATGGCGAACTGCAACAAATGCTCCGCGCTGCAATCAACATTGGCGCCCAAATCCAGCACGGTCGTAAGTTTGCCCAATTGGTTCGGCAAGACTGCGGCGATCGCCGGCCGGTCGATGCCGTCAAGGGTCTTCAGTACGAAGCGCGCAATCGCCATCAAGGCCCCGGTGTTGCCAGCGCTGACGCAGACATCAGCGCGCTCTTCCTTCACCAGATTGATGGCCAGGCGCATCGACGAATTCCTCTTGCTCCGCAGCGCCACCGCGGGAGCATCATTCATCTCGACCACTTCGTCGGCGTGAAGCAACTCGATGCGGTTTGACCGGCGACCCTTCAAGGCCGCCTCGATGTCGCCCTGTCGACCCACAAGCAGAAGACGCACGTCAGGTTGACGATCCAAAAAAGCAAGTGACGCTGGCACGGTAACCGCACAGCCATGGTCACCGCCCATGCAATCAACGGCGATTCGCGTGGTCGCCAAGTTCAGTGCGCTAGCAAATCAATTGAAAAGCGATAGCTCGTGCCAACGCTCGACGCTGCGTAACCGCTACTCGTCGCTCTTGGTTTGAATGACCTTCTTGCCGCGGTAAAAACCGGTCGCGCTGATGTGGTGGCGTCGATGAACCTCGCCCGTCGTCGGCTCGATCGCCGTCGCGGGGTTGATCAGAAAATCGTGCGACCGATGCATGCCGCGCTTTGCTGTTGACTTCTTGTTCTGCTGGACAGCCATGGCTAACCCCGCGAAAAGGCGGCGATTGTACCCGACGGCATGCTCGCGGACAGCGGCGAAGGGCAACAAAACCGGACGCCGGCGCGTTTCTAAGTGTTACCTTTGTCGTCATTCAGGGCGTCTCGCATTGCCGATAAAGCGGCGAACGGGTTGGCGACTTTCACTGGATCGAAGTCCGGGGTCGAATTCGCTGCCAAACATTCGTCGTGTCGCGCTACCAGCGGCAGTGACAGCATCGCTTCATCCTCGATCCAGTCGCGCAGGTTCATCGTGCGTGAACCTACGACGGCATCGATCTCATCTTCCTCGATGGGCAGCGCATTCAACGCCTCCTCGCTTGCCATAAATCGAAAGAGAACCGCACGGTCTAATTGAAACTCGAGTGGCTCGTTGCATCGCTGACACGTCAGGCGCAGCAAGCCGGTCAGCTGTAACTGTGCGCCAGGCTGCCCTTCGACGTCGGCTACACCGGTGACGCGGTAGTGCAATGCCCCGCTTGAGTCTGCGAGCAACGAAGACAGGCGAAGCAAATCCGCCACGTTGACCCAGCCGTCAATCTGCCGGCTGGCGCGTGCAAGCTCGAAGCTGTCGATTGTTTGCGAATGCAGAGACATCAGAAGGGGCTGATGAAACGCCGGGTGCGCTCTAAACTTGTCCAATGGCTCGTCCGCTGATCGTACTCGCCTCCACTTCGCCTTATCGCCGTGACCTCCTGGCCCGCCTGCGCGTGCCGTTCGAAGTCCATGCGCTCAATGTGGATGAGGAAGTGCTGGCTTCGGAAGGTCCGCGGGCGACCGCTTTGCGATTGGCGCGTGCCAAAGCGTTGAATGCCGCAGCCACTTTTGCACACGCAATCGTGATTGGTGCAGATCAGACCGTCGATCTGGAAGGGGCCACGCTCGGGAAGCCACACACGCACGAAGCCGCGCTCGCCCAGCTACACGCATTGCAGGGTCGAACCGCGGTCTTCAATTCGGCGCTCGCTGTCGTCGCTCCGGGTGGGAACGTCCAGGTCGACTGCATACCAACGACGGTGACGTTTCGCACGCTGCCGCGCAGCCAACTTGAAGCGTATCTGCGCGCCGATGTGCCTTACGACTGCGCAGGCAGTGCCAAAATCGAATCGCTGGGTATCGCGCTCATCGCACGAGTGGCATCCGATGATCCCACTGCGCTGATCGGCCTGCCATTGATTCGGCTTACGTCGATGCTTGCCGCAGTTGGAATCGAAGTCCTCGATTGATGAGCGGAATTCTTTACCTGCTGCCGTCGCCCATCGGCGGGCCATTGGCTGCGGCCTTGCCGCCCGATGTGATCGCGATCGCACGTCGCATACAGCATTTTCTGGTTGAGAATGCGAAATCGGCGCGCGCGTTTTTGAAGCTGCTCGAACATTCGACGCCGATGCTTGAGCTTTCGATCGTCGAAATCGGTCACGCGCCACGCGACGAGCAGATTGCCGGATGGCTTGCTCCTTTGCAGCGGGGTGCCGACATGGCGATCGTTTCGGAGGCGGGGTGCCCGGCGATCGCGGACCCGGGGGCAACGCTGGTAGCTACGGCGCATCGCAACGGATGGAGGGTTGTGCCACTGGTGGGTCCGTCTGCAATCGTGCTTGCGCTAATGGCGGGCGGGCTTAACGGCCAGCGCTTTCGCTTTGTGGGTTACCTGCCCATTGCAACCGACGAACGCGCGACCGCGGTTCGCGCGCTGGAGCGCGAATCCCGAACGGGGGAGACGCAGGTGTTTATTGAGACTCCCTATCGGAACGTCACTCTGTTTGACGCGCTGTTAACGCACTGTGCTGAAACCACGCGGCTCGCGGTTGCCGCGGGCCTGACCTCAGACGGTGCTTTTATCGGGCAGCACACGGTCGGTGAATGGCGGGACCGACGGACCGATACACACGGGCACCTGACCAAGCGGCCCGCTGTGTTCTCTCTACTGGCTATGCGCGGTTAACCGACTTTGACGGGCTCGGCATAACCGTCGGGCTGCCAGAACACGCGGCCGTCCTGCTCGACGACCTTCAACGCGCGCAAGCCGCCGTGACCCGCACACGGACCGGCGCGGCACGCTCCCGTACCGGGATCGTAAGACGCGCCGTGCGTCGAGCACAGCAGATACTCCGCGTCGAAGTCAAAGAACAATCCGGGCAACCAGTCGAGCTCGGTTGCAACGTGTGAACAACGATTCAGGTAGGCAAACGCGCGGCCGCCATAGCGCACTGCGAACGCAGGAACATTGCGTCCGCCAACATCGACCTCGAAACGAATACCTCGCCCGCCGCTGAGCAGCGCCGACGATTCGCAGACATCGATCAGCGCTCCGCCCGGAGTGTTCTGCAGACCCAAGCTCATTCCGAGACCCCGGTTTGAAGTTGCGTGCGGCGGCCGGTCGCGATCCCATTTGCGCTCAGCCAAGCCGCGAGCTCGGGCACCGATGCAATTAATGTGAGCGGTTTGTGTAACTCGAGATGTGCGTGCAGGTGGGCGCCATACGTGACGCCAATCGCGCTTGTCCCCGCAGCGGCTGCCATCTGCAGATCATGCGAGGTATCACCGATCATCAAAATCCTGTGCGCAGGCATATTGAAATGATCCGCGAGCTCCAACAGCATCGCGGGATGCGGCTTGGATTGTGTTTCGTCGGCGCAGCGCGAGGCAGCGAATAACGGGCCCAATCGCGTGGACTCAAAGGCCCGCGCAAGGCCGCGCCGGTTCTTGCCTGTCGCAACTGCCAACGGAACCTCACTGGCTAGCGCCTCGAGCAGCGATCCCATGCCCGCAAACAGGACGATATTCGATTCGCCAGCGAGGTAGTGATGGCGATATCGCGCAGAAAATTCCTCGGCGCGTTCGGGCTTGAGGCTTGGTACCGCGTGCGATAACGCATCGAGCAGGCCCAGACCAATCACGTGGCTTGCCTGCTCGAGTGTCGGGACTTCGAGTGCCAGGTCCGCAGCGGCGCTGCGAATGCATTCAGCAATCATCGCGGTGGAGTCGACGATTGTGCCGTCCCAGTCGAACACGATCAGATCAAAGCTGCGCATCGAGCGTCTTCAGAAAGTCTGAACAGTCGGCAGGGAGCGGCGTTACCAGCGCCATCGGCTGGCTCGTCACCGGATGTTGGAAATCCATTGCCCCCGAGTGCAGAAACATTCGCCCAAGACGCGACAGGCCAGGAGCATAGCCACCACGTGCGACCGCTTTATTTAGATCGAAGTCGCCGTATTTGTCGTCACCCACGATTGGAAATCCCAGATGCGCCAAATGAACACGGATCTGATGCGTGCGCCCGGTTTTCAGGTCCGCTTCAAGCAGCGAGAAACGTTCGTATCGCTTTAGCAAGCTAAAAATCGTATGTGATGCAACGCCTTCGTCGTCCACGCTGACGCGGCGCTCTCCATGACGGTTCACGTACTTGCGCAGCGGTAACCGTACATGCTGCCTGTCATTGACCCACGTTCCGGCCACCAGCACCGCATAGCGCTTCTCGACCCGCCCCTCCCGCAGCTCACTGTGCAGTTCTAGGAGCGCGCGGCGCGACTTTGCAAGCAGCAAAATACCCGACGTTTCGCGATCGAGCCGATGCACGAGTTCCAGAAACGGCTGATTCGGTCGCGCCGCACGAACACGCTCAATCAAACCATACGCAATGCCGCTGCCGCCGTGCGCAGCAAGCCCTGCCGGTTTGTCGACCGCGATCAGATGTTCGTCTTCAAACAGGATAGGCGGCATGCTCGCGGCTGGAACCGCAGCAAGCGGCGTCGGCGCACGCTCGGCGATTCGTAACGGAGGAATGCGTATCTGATCTCCCACTTCGAGTCGGTAATCAGCCGCAGCCCGGCCCTTGTTCACGCGTACTTCGCCTTGCCGCACGATGCGATAGACGTGACTCTTCGGTACGCCCTTTGCAAGGCGGATCAAATAGTTGTCCAGTCGCTGCCCTTCGGACTCCGGGCCAACGGTTCGATAGGAGGCACGCTCCGCGCTGGGGGCTTCGGGCCCGGAATCAGTCGGTTGTCCGCCAACTGCCGCTTTTGGGGTTTTACGCGCCGGGCTCATCTTGCATATACTCGCGCGGTCGGGACGTCACAAAGACGTACTTGGAGAAGGTACTCAGAGGCAGGTGCTTCTCGAGGCATCGGCTTGTGGAACCGGCACCGTGGGGATTGTAGCTTCGCTCATCTCCGCACAGGCGCTGCCGACGCTTTGGAGATCATCCAGCGTCCGTGGCATGTTGGAGGTGATTGTCATCTCCTGAATTTGCAGTCGCCCCAGATGCTGAGCATCGCGGCGGCTGCACCAGAGCCGCCTCGTTGCGGCCCGCTGAAACGATTCGTTCGGACAGAACCAAGAGACTAGCCAGATCCAAGGCCTCCTGAACAGAGATCAATGCAATCCGCCCATCACGTCAGATCTTCCGAGCCGCCCCTTGTTTGGGCCGAGCGGCACGTGACTGCGTTGCGGTTATTGAATACGTACTGCACTGCCGACCGCCGCGCCCAGGCGCAACGGTCGCTCTCTGTTCCGGAGACTTAAAGCTCGAGGTCCCGCCCGTTTCGTTTCGGCACAACAACAGCGCCCGGATCAACACCGAAGGCGCAGGGAGTGCTGATGAAACGCATGTTGTTCAACGCCACGCATGCAGAAGAGCTGCGCGTGGCGATCGTCGAAGGCCAGCGGCTGGTCGACATCGACATCGAGTCCGCTGGACGCGAACAACGTAAATCGAATATTTACAAAGGGGTCGTCACCCGCGTCGAGCCGAGTCTTGAAGCCTGCTTCGTCGATTATGGCGAAGAGCGCCACGGCTTCCTGCCGTTCAAGGAAGTGTCCAAGGTTTACTTTCGCGATGGCGTCGACGTGCGCACCGCCCGCGTTCAGGACGCGCTGAAAGAAGGTCAGGAACTCGTCGTTCAGATCGAAAAGGAAGAGCGCGGCAACAAGGGCGCCGCGCTGACCACGTTTGTCTCGCTCGCCGGCCGCTATCTGGTGCTGATGCCGAACAATCCGCGCGGTGGCGGCGTGTCGCGACGCATCGAAGGCGAAGACCGGCAAGAGCTGCGCGAGACGATGGATCAGCTCGATCTGCCGTCGGGCATGTCGATCATCGCGCGCACTGCGGGCATCGGCCGCAATGTCGAAGAGCTGCAGTGGGACCTGAATTACCTGATGAAGCTGTGGCACGCCATTGAAGGCGCAGGGCGTCCTCAATTTGAGCTCGCTGTTGACGACGCCGCCAGCCCAGGCAAGAAAGTTACGACCTACGTTGACACTCAGAACGGTCCAGATGGTCAGCGCCTCAAGCGTGCCAACCCGCCGCCCTTTCTGATCGTTGAAGAATCCAATCTCGTCATTCGCGCGATTCGAGATTATTTCCATCCCGAGATCGGCGAGATCCTGGTTGACACCGACGACATCTACGAGCAGGCGCGTCAGTTCATGGCGCACGTGATGCCCGACAACCTGCAGCGGGTAAAGCGCTATCAGGACGACGTCCCCTTGTTCTCGCGGTTTCAGATCGAACATCAGATCGAGACTGCGTACTCGCGCCAGGTTCCACTGCCTTCCGGCGGGTCGATCGTGCTTGATCACACTGAGGCGCTTGTTTCGGTCGACGTGAACTCTGCGCGGTCGACCAAGGGCTCGGACATCGAAGAGACCGCAGTCCGGACAAATCTGGAGGCTGCCGATGAAGTGGCGCGCCAGTTGCGCCTGCGCGATCTCGGTGGACTGATCGTGATCGACTTCATCGACATGGAGGATCTGAAAAATCAGCGCCAGGTCGAGAGCCGTTTGAAAGACGCGCTGCACTATGACCGCGCGCGCGTACAGATGGGAAAGATCTCGCGCTTCGGCCTGATGGAGCTTTCGCGCCAACGCATCCGGCCGGCGCTCAACGAGGGAAGCCACACCACGTGCCCGCGCTGCAACGGAGTCGGCGTCATCCGGGATACCGAGAGCTCGGCGCTGCACATTCTTCGTATCCTGCAGGAAGAGGCCATGAAGGAAGGTACTGCCGCAGTCCATGCACAGGTGCCGGTTGAAGTTGCCAGCTATCTGCTAAACGAAAAGCGCACCGATATCGCGAAGATCGAAGCACGGCTGCGATTGTCCGTCGTGCTGATCCCAAACAAGTTCATCGAGACGCCGCACTATCACATCGAACGTTTACGTCACGACGATGCGCGGCTTGAAGTGACCAAATCAAGCTTTGAACGTGCTGCGGAACTCGCACCAAGCACTGATACGCCCTACTCACGCGGCAAGGCAGACGACGAGCGCGCCCGCGCGCGGCAGGAAGCGGTTGTCAAAGGGATCGTGCCGGAAACGCCCGCGCCGGCATCAACGCCGGTGGTCGTCGCTGTGCCCGCCGTATCCACGGCGCAGGCGCAACCTGCAACAATTGGATGGTGGGATCGCATCGTTGCTTTCTTCACCGGCGAGCCGGTAGAAAGCCAACGCGTGGAATCGCCACCGATCGTCGTTCCCGCCCCGGTACGTCAGCGAACTGGCGGCGCGGGCCAGCCCCGCAGCGATCAGCGCCGTGGCCGAAGCAATGGCGATGCGCGCCGTGATGGGCGGCGTGATAGCCGACGTGACGGTCGCGGCGGCGAGCGGCGCGATGGTGAAGGACGCCAGACCGAGCAGGACACAAAACGGCGTGCGGAGCCGCGGCCGGCTAGCGCAGCTGCCGAAGGTCAGCCGCGTACCGAACGTCGACCACCGCAGCTCGATGGACAAGGTATTGAAGGGACCGCGAAGCGTAAGCCGCGATCGCGCAACGACAAAGATAAGCGCGTGATAGCAGAACCTGCCGAGCACGTTGCAACGCCGGACGAGATCGATCCATCGCTGATCGCACTTCCGCTTGACGAGGCCGCGAGTTCGGCGGCAGCCGTGGCCGATGCACCCCATGCTGACGGACAGGAGGATCGCGGGCGCAGACGGCGCCGCAGAAGAGGTCGTGGAGGACGCGGTGAAGGCGGCGCCAATGGGGCGACGCCGGATGGAGATTCGACGGAGTCAGGTTCCAACAGTGCTTTCGACACACATGCGGCCGCCGACGAGGTTGGCGAAGTTGAAGCCCATCACGGGGTCGCCGAGCCCCATCTTGAAGCTGCCGCGCTGCTCAGCAACGTCGACGAGCAAGCCCCGCTTCTATCAATGACAACGCAACGAGAGCCCGACGCAACGGCCGCGGAACCTGTCGTGGTCACCAACATCACAGCGGTGCGTGTGCCGCCTGTTGTTTCAGCGCCCATGATCATTTCTCTACCGGTAGTACATCCGGCGCCGCTGCCTATCCAGGAGTTGCAGCCGGTGCTGGAAAGCGCCGGGCTGATGCTGGTGCAAACGGCGGCCGATAAGTACTCGGATACGCAAGCGAAACTTGCAGCCGCAGCCCCGCCGCCCCGGGTCAGGCGAGAGCGGCCAGCGCTGCCGCCTTTGCAAGAATTACCGCTGGTGCAGGTTGAGACCGGCCACGCGGGCGAGGACCGTCCCCCCGCGTAGCGCAGCCGCCATTGCGAGCGGCAGTACCATCGACACATGACAGATCGCGCGTTCATTCCGCTGATTCCATTGCTGGACACGCGCGTTGTAAGCCCACGCGCGTATGCGACCGGAAACGAGCCGCACACGCCACCGACAGGACACGTCGCCGACAAGCTCGGCCGGCCGCTACGCGATTTGCGTATATCGGTGACCGACCGGTGCAATTTTCGCTGCACGTATTGCATGCCGAAGGAAGTGTTCGATTCGGGTTATCGGTTCCTGCGGCACGCTGACCTGTTGTCGTTTGAGGAAATCGCGCGGCTGGCTCGAATTTTCGTCAGCCACGGTGTCGAGAAGATTCGGCTGACCGGCGGCGAACCGCTGCTGCGCAAAGACCTGCACAAGCTGATTGCGATGCTGGCGCCGCTGAAAACACGCGACGGCGCAGATGTCGACATTGCCTTGACGACCAACGGCTCGGTGCTCGCGCGTAAAGCTCAACAGCTTGCCGAAGCCGGGCTCAAGCGAATCACCGTATCGCTCGACGGCCTCGACGACGCGATTTTCCGCCGCATGAACGACGTAGACTTTCCGGTGCGCGACGTGCTCAATGGCATCGATGTCGCCGCTGCGGCCGGGCTCGCGCCGATCAAGATCAACATGGTGGTCAAGCGCGGCGTCAACGAACACGAAGTCGTCGCAATGGCGCGGCATTTCCGCGGCACCGGCCACATCGTCCGGTTCATTGAATACATGGACGTCGGCACATCCAATCGTTGGCGCATGGACGAAGTCGTGCCGTCAGCTGAAATTGTGCAACTGCTGGCGCACTCTTTCGAGCTCGATCCGGTCGAGCCTAATTACTCGGGCGAAGTTGCCGAACGCTGGCGCTATCGCGACGGCAGCGGAGAGATCGGCGTGATCTCCAGCGTGTCACACGCATTTTGCCGCGCTTGCACGCGTGCGCGCCTGTCGACCGAAGGCAAACTTTATCTGTGCCTGTTCGCTGGCCTGGGGCACGATCTGCGCACGCTGCTGCGCGGAAGCGAACTGCAACCTGCTGCCACCGATTCGCAGCTCGAAGCAGCGATCGGTCACATCTGGCGTGCACGCGATGACCGTTACTCTGAGCTACGCGGTTCGCTGACGGCGACGATGCCAAAAGTCGAGATGTCGTACATTGGCGGTTAATGGCGATACAGGATGTGACTGGCCTGATTCTGGCCGGCGGCCGCGGTACGCGCGTAGGCGGGGCTGACAAGGGCTGGGTGCAGTTCGACGGCCAACCGTTGATCACCCGTGTCGTCGAGCGCTTTGCGCCGCAAGTTTCCTCGTTGCTGATTTCGGCCAACCGGAATGTCGAGCGCTACGCAACGCTCGGCACGGTCGTCGAAGATGCGCTCGACCCGGGCGCCGAGCGTTTTGCCGGTCCGCTAGCCGGTGTGCTGAGCGGTTTGAGACAAGCCGGGACCGGATGGGTCGCGGTGGTTCCGTGCGATGCGCCCTACCTGCCAATCGACCTTGTGCAACGCCTCGCGCACGGCGCGGCCAAAGCCGGCGCCTCGGCAGCCTGCGCTCGCACAGGCGATGACCTTCAACCTGTCTTTGCGCTGATCAACGCCAGCGCCGTGGAACAGCTTGCGCTGTCGATCGCCGGCGGCGAGCGTGCGATGCATCGCTGGCTTGCATCGCTTAATGCGGTGTCCGTACCGTTCGAGGACGCGCGCGCGTTTTCGAACATCAACGTGCTACCCGGTGATGCTGTCACGCATGCTGATCAGGCGGAAAAACGCTGAACCGCGCGTTCGTGAGCTTTAGCCGCCTCCTCTTCGCGATCTTTCGGAGGCGCGTCGGTGTGCAACGAAGCAAGTAGTTTGTTTGACACCGCGGCAATCTGTTCGATGGCGGCAAAGAATGCTGCTTCGTTCACTCTCGACGGCTTGTTGAAGCCGGTCACCTTCCTGACAAACTGCAACGCCGCCGCGCGGATTTCCTCTTCCGTGACGGGTGGCTCAAAGTTGTAAAGCGTCTTGATGCTTCTGCACATGGCTTTGCCCTCGGCTTAGAACCGCTTCATCAAGCGAAGCATCTTCGCGACGTGCGGCTTGTACGGCGGCAGGAACATCTTCACGCCGTTAAACCGAGACTGTCGAAACACGGAAGTCAATTTACTGAATGTGTCGAAACCCCAGCGCCCGTGATAATGACCCATACCGGAAGCACCCACACCGCCGAACGGCAAATCTTCCTGTACCACGTGCAGCAGGGTTTCATTGATACAAACGCCTCCTGCATGCGTGCTCTTAAGTGCCCATTCAACCCGACGCCGATCGTTGTCGAACCAGTACATCGCAAGCGGTCGCGGCTGCGCGTTGATAAAGGCAACAGCATCCTTCAGCGAGTCATACGGAATCACCGGTAAAAGCGGCCCGAAGATTTCCTCGCTCATCACGCTCGCATTCGGCGGCGGATCAATGAGCAGCGCAGGCGCCAGGCGATGCGCGCGATCGTTGCTTTGAGCGCCGTCGAACAGCGGCACGATTTCAGTACCCACGGTGCGCGCCTGCTGCAAACTGGAGAGCAAGCGATCGTACTGGCGCGCGTTGACAATGCTGCAGTAGTCCACATCATCGATGCCAGCCGGATGCATGCCGCGCGCCTGACGTTTGGCCGCATCGACAAACGGCGTCAAGGCGGTGCGCGGTATGAGTACATAGTCGGGCGCGATGCATGTTTGGCCGGCGTTCAGCAACTTTCCGGCGAGCACACGCTGCACCGCGTGGTCGATCGGATAATCGGGTGCGACAACGCTCGGAGATTTTCCTCCGAGCTCGAGCGTGACCGGCGTCAGGTTCTGCGCGGCTGCTGCCATGACTTTACGGCCCACACTAGTGGAGCCGGTGAACAGAAGATGATCGAACGGGAGCGCCGCGAACTGCGTTCCGACATCGGCGCCGCCGGTGATGACCGAAACCTCGTTAGCGCGAAATGCACCGATGATCAGTTGACGAAACAATTCGGAAAACGCCGGAGTGAATTCGGACATTTTCAGCATCACGCGATTGCCGGCCGCGATCGCAGTCACCAGCGGGCTTACCGATAAAAAAAGTGGGTAGTTCCACGGCACGATGATGCCGACCACCCCGAGTGGCCGAGGTACAACATGCGCTCGAGCGGGCAGAAACCATTTCGACACGCCAGCGCTGCGCGGCTTCATCCATCGCTTGCCATGCTTGAGAGCGCCGCGGATTGCAACAGCGCTCGGAAATATTTCGGCGATCTGAGTTTCGATGCGCGGACGGCCAGCGAAATCCGAGTCGATCGCCGCTTCTATCGCCGCTTCATTGTTGTTAAGGAGTCCGCGCAGCCGCTCGAGCCGGCCGCGGCGCTCATCCCATTCCGCAAACGGCGCGGCGTCATAGGCGGCGCGCTGAATCTCGAAGACGCAGTGCAGCTCGCTCGGAGTGTCAGAAGCATTCATCGCGCTAGCTTACCTTCGCTTGAGACCACCGAGCTGTGCTCAAATCGAGACTGTAGGGCGCATAGCGGAGCATTAATGCATCGTCGGAACATTACGCAACAGCCACTGTTGCGTGGTGATCGCGTGCTGCTGCGTCCGTGGCGAGATGATGATGCGGATGCCTTCGCCACGATGAACGCTGATCCGCGTGTCATGGAGTTGTTTGTTGCGCCACTGTCGCGCACGGAGTCTGATGCGATCCTGGCCCGCATGCGTGCCTACATCACAGAACACGGGTCCGGCTGGTGGTGCGTCGACATCAATGGCGAGTGCGCGGGTTTTACCGGCCTGAGCTCGCCGCCGTACGAGACTCCGTTTACTCCGTGTACCGAGGTCGGATGGCGGTTCAGGCCGCAATATTGGGGACACGGATACGCGACCGAGGCTGCCCGACTCGCGCTCAATTATGGTTTTAAAGTGATGCAACTCAATGAAATCGTATCGTTTACTACTGCCACCAATCACCCATCGCGGCGCGTGATGGAACGACTCGGCATGCGACGCGATGTTGCAGGCGACTTCAAACATCCGCGTGTCTCCATGGGGCATCCTCTTCGCCGCCACGTCCTTTATCGAGTGCGCAAAAAGCAGTAGAAAATCAGGCAATCTCTTCGTACAAAGGCAGCGTAAGAAATTCAGCAAAAGCCTGCTGCGTACTTATTTGCTCGAAAATTTGCGCGGCGCGATCGTAGGTCGGCGAATCGGGCCCGACCGCTTCCTTGATCTTTGCAAGCTCCTCCGGAATCAGCGTCCGCACCAACTGCGCGGTGATTTTGCGCCCGTCGTCAAGAACACCTTTTGGCGAGCGAATCCATTGCCACACCTGCGAACGACTGATCTCCGCGGTGGCGGCGTCTTCCATCAGATCGTGAATCGGCACGCAGCCATTGCCTGCCAGCCATGAACCGAGGTAGTGAATTCCAACATTCACATTCATCCGCAGACCCGCTTCGGTAATGGGCGCTTCAGGCTGAAAATTCAACAAATCTGCAGCCTTGACGCCAACGTCATCTCGCTTCTTGTCGATCTGGTTGGGCCGGTCGCCGAGAACTTTGACGAACTGCTCCATCGCGATCGGGACGAGTCCCGGGTGCGCGACCCAACCACCGTCATATCCATCGCTGGCATCACGCTGCTTGTCATTGCGAACCCCTGCCATTGCCGCTTCGTTCTTGTCAGAATCGTTCTTAATGGGTATCAAAGCGCTCATGCCTCCAATCGCCGGAGCGTTGCGCTTATGGCATGTCGCCAGCAACAGCAGCGCATAGGCGCGCATGAAAGGCGCGGTCATTGTCACTTTGGCGCGATCCGCCAGCACGAAGTTCTTGTCGAGCTTGAACTTCTTGATGCACGAAAAAATGTAATCCCAGCGGCCTGCGTTCAGCCCCGCAGAATGTTCTCGCAGCTCGTACAGGATCTCATCCATCTCGAAGGCGGCGAGGATTGTCTCGATCAAGACGGTTGCCTTGATCGTGCCTTGCGGAATTCCCAGCACCTGCTGCGTGGCAACGAAAATATCATTCCATAGGCGGGCCTCGAGGTGAGACTCCATCTTCGGCAGATAAAAGTAAGGACCGCTGGCGCGCGCCATCAACTCCTTAGCGTTATGAAACATGTAAAGCGCGAAGTCGAAGATCCCCCCCGAAACCCTTTGGCCGTCGATCAGCACATGCTTCTCGTCCAGGTGCCAGCCGCGCGGCCGAACCACGAGGATCGCGACCTTTTCAATCAGCGCGTACGTCTTTCCGCCCTGCTGTGATGAAATGTCCCTTCGAATCGCTTGCATCAAATTGAGCTGCCCGGTGATCTGATTGCTCCAGTTGGGTGCGTTGCTGTCCTCGAAATCGGTCATGTAAGAGTCCGCGCCCGAGTTCAGCGCGTTGATGATCATCTTGCGCTCCACCGGCCCGGTAATTTCAACACGACGCCGCTGCAGATCGGCTGGCAGCGGCGCGATCGTCCACTGGCTTTCTCGTATTTGCTTTGTCTGCTCGAGAAAGTCGGGGCGCTCGCCGGCATCGAGCCGTTTGGCGCGCTCAACGCGCTGTGCCAGAAGTTCCTGCCTGCGGGGTTCGAACGAACGGTGCAGGGTCGCCACGAGCCCGAGCGCTTCGGGCGTCAGAATGCGCTCGAAACCCTGCATCGACGCGCTGATTGAAACGCCGTTAGCGTCTGTCATGCTGGCAGCTCTCCGTGCTGATGAGTGTTCTGCAAAACGAATTCAGCGGCTTCCGAGAGACTCTCACCGACTCCGCTTGGCTTGACTCCAAGGTGTTCCAGCGGAGCGGCCGCACGATTTACCCAAAAGCTGGTGTACCCATACCAGGCGGCGCCGCAGGCGTCCCAGCAGTTGCTGGAAACAAAAACGATCTGATGGGGCTGTACCTTCAGCGCGCGCGGCCCGAGCGCGTAAACCGACGGAGCGGTCTTGAATGCACGGGCCTGCTCGGCTGAGAGAACGAGGTCGATGTATCGATGCAGCCCGGATGTGACGAGAACCGTCTCGAGCATTTCGGAGTCGCCATTTGAAAGCACGCCGAGGCGGGAACCCGAGTCGTGCAGGCGGGCCAGTGCAGGCGCCACGTCAACAAAAGGGGCCAGCCGTTTGTACTCGTCCAGCAGCCGGCCAACATCGCCGGGCGCAGCGTTGAGCTTCAGCGCCTCCAGAGAATATTCGAGAGCGTCGCGCGTGACCGCAGCAAAGCTCGCGTAGCGCCCGGCCATCGTGCGCAGCTGCGAATATTGAATCTGTTTTTCGCGCCACAGACGCGCAAGTTGCTCTCCGTTGCCTGCGAAAAGCTCTTCTGCCCGGCGCGTAACCGAGTAGACGTCGAGCAGCGTCCCAAAGACGTCGAATAAAACAGCGGCACCTTGATTCATGCCGCTAGTTTAAAAGCGTTTTCGCTACGCGGCCCGCTTGTCCTCCTTGCGGTCAAAAAACTGCTCGTCCTCAGTCGATCCGCGCAGCGCCGAAGTGGAAGATTGCCGCTCGATCGTGGTCGTAACCGCGTCGAAGTAACCGGTCCCGACTTCGCGCTGGTGCTTTACCGCGGTAAATCCCTTGTCGGCGGCCGCGAACTCCGCCTCCTGCAGCTCGACGAAAGCACTCATCTGATTGCGCGCATAGCCGTGCGCAAGATGGAACATTGAGTAATTAAGCGAGTGAAAGCCGGCCAGCGTAATGAACTGAAACTTGTAACCCATTGCGGCAAGCTCCCGCTGGAAGCGCGCGATCGTCGAGTCATCAAGATTCTTTTTCCAGTTGAACGACGGCGAACAGTTGTAAGCCAACATTTTTCCCGGGAACCGCTTATGAACGGCCTCTGCAAACGCCTTTGCGTAAGACAAATCAGGCTTGCCGGTCTCACACCACACCAGGTCAGCGTAGGGAGCGTAGGCAAGCGCTCTGGACACGGCTTGCGGCAGGCCCGGCGTAGTACGAAAAAAGCCTTCGATGGTGCGCTCGCCCGTCAGGTGCGGCACATCGTTCTCGTCAACATCTGACGTAACCAGATCGGCGGCTTCTGCATCGGTACGCGCAATCAGTAGTGCGGGCACGCCGCATACGTCGGCGGCCAGCCTTGCCGCAACCAGTTTCGCCACGGCCTCGCGCGTCGGCACCAAAACCTTGCCGCCCATGTGACCGCATTTTTTAACCGACGCCAATTGGTCCTCGAAGTGCACGCCGGCCGCGCCAGCCTCGATCATTGATTTCATCAATTCAAATGCATTGAGCACGCCACCAAAGCCTGCTTCGGCATCAGCGACGATCGGCGCGAAGTAATCCACGTAGCCCGGATCGCCCGGATTCTTGCCCTCCATCCACTGGATCTGGTCCGCGCGACTGAACGTGTTGTTGATACGCCGCACTACGGCCGGCACAGAGTTGGCGGGGTACAACGATTGATCGGGATACATCTCGCCAGCAAGATTCGCATCGCCGGCAACTTGCCAACCCGACAGGTAAATTGCCTTGAGCCCCGCCTTGACCTGCTGCATCGCCTGATTACCCGTAAGCGCGCCCAGCGAGTTGACGAACGGCTCGGCATTCAGCAGTCGCCAGAGTTTTTCGGCACCGCGTTTGGCAAGTGTGTGTTCCAACTGCACCGAGCCACGCAGGCGCACGACGTCTTCGGGACCGTATCCGCGCTTGATTCCTTTCCAGCGCGCACTTTCGTTCCAATCCTTTTGAATACGTTGCGCATCAAGCTCGCGAGCCGTCATTTCCTACCCTCCAATGAAAGCCCGCTGTCCACGGGCGCACCTGCGAAAACCAGCCCTAGCGTACGAGCGCCTTTGCGTTGCAGCAACTAAAGCGACTTCTATAAGAATCAAATTATTTCTAACCTTTTCAACAGATTAAGGATACAAGTTCGCATTGCGGCATGTCGCGTGGCGATTTGAACTCTCACTTGGTGCCGCGCACCAACATGTATTCCGCATTACGAAATAACTAGCGAAAATCTGAAACATCGGATACGTGCATCTGTGGCACTGAACCGCGAGAACAAATTGGATGCAGGTGTCCGCTCATTTCGGGCAAATCCCGATGGCCTTGATCTGCCACATTTGCGTTATCGAAATCAGCGCAGGCAATGGGCTTGCGCAAAACCTAGCGCGAGCACCATGAACGTCCTTGGAATTCAACTCAACGCCCCTTCCCTGATTGGCCTGCTGCGGATGCTCGGCTTCACGCTGACAGCGATTGCTATTGTCGAGGTGGCTGATGCGCTGGCTTCGAATGTGTGGGCTAGCGAAGGGTCGCTGTCGTTTATCGTCGGCGGCTTCTCGGGATTTCTGCTCAACGAGTCCGGCGCGGACTTTTCGAAGCACGGCTGGCGTGCCTTCGCATTGCTAATGGCAATCGCGATTTTCGTTTTCGCTGCGTTTAGCCTGATTTTCTAGTCGGCTCTTGTCACGCAGCAACAGCGCGGCTACGCGCGACCGCGCCAACTCTCATCGCCGTCAACAGGGCGGCAATCTGAAGCATTGCGACGGCCGCGAGCGCCGTTTGAAACCGGCCCGCGTCAAGCACCGGGCCAAACACCAGCGGCGACATTGCGAGTCCAATGTCAAGACCCGAGTAAACGAATCCGTAGATTCGGCCAAACGATGTCTTACCAAACTGACTGGTGGCGGCGCGACGCACCAACAGGTCGCGGTTGGGGCCTGAAGCCCCGACGCCAAAACCCATTAAAGCCATCAGCGGGAACACCAAAGTCGCACTAGGCGCCCCCGACGCAAGCATCAAGGCCATCACCGCACTGAACCCCAAAGCAACGGCGATTAACCGATCGTTGCGCTCGTTGCGCGACGCCAGAAAGCCGCCGGTGATCGTCCCGGCAGCGCTTCCCAGCAAGTACGCCGTCAAACTCCCTGTAGCCGCCACCAACGACATCGAATAAACATTGCCCAATATCGCGGGGGCGTAGTTCTGCAGGATCCCGAACGCGGCGGTGCTGAAAAAGAAAAAGGCAAAACAAAGCCACACGGGTAACGAGCGCAGGAAGGCCAGCTGCTTTGATCCGCGCCCAGCACCATCGGCCACGGAGACATCTGCGTGACTGGGAACAACCAACTCAGCCGCCGCGTTCGCCAGCACCGAGCGCCGCAATAGCAGGATTAGCAAGACAGTCGCTCCGACGCCCGCTGCAGCGAATCCCGCCATCTTCCATCCGGCAACGGTGGCAATGCCGGCCATGAATACGGGGGCCGATGCCCAACCAAGATTTCCCGAAAGCCCGTGCACCGAAAACGCATGGCCAAGCCGCGGCTGTGCAACACGGCGATTCAGCAATGTGAAGTCGGCCGGGTGGAAGATGCTGTTGCCCAATCCCGCCACCGCAGCGGTCAACAGCAGCATCGCATAGCTGTTCGACAGTCCGAGAATCACGCCGGACAACGACAACAGACCCATACCGAAGTAAAGCGCCGGTCGCGACCCGACGCGGTCGACGATAAATCCTGCCAGCGCCTGACCGACGCCGCTGATCACGAAAAACGTCGTCATCAGCAACCCGGCTTCGGTGTAGGACAGATCAAAATCTTTCATCAGCCACGGGAACAACGGCGGCAACATCAGATGAAAGAAATGCGAGGTACCGTGCGCCAGGCCAATCAAGCCGATCACTTCGGCATCATGTCGCAACGACGAGTCAACTGAAGACGGAGACGATGAATTCATTTTCGCAAGCACACGCCGGATTGCAGCCAGACGAATGTAGCAGTTGGACAGCGTTTGTTTAGAGTCGCAGTGTGCGTCGCAGCTTTCGTGCTCACGTGCGCTGCGACTGCGGCGTCAGCGCAGTACGTTGCGGTGCGAATCATCGCAATCAATGACTTCCACGGTCACCTCGAAGCCGCTGACAACACCATCGCAGTCCCCAATCCCTCCAGTCAGGGCGGGATGCTACCGCTCAGAAGCGGTGGCGCCGCTTTTCTCGCGGCGCGAATCGCGCAGCTGAAAATGGAGAACCCGCGCAGCGTCGTCGTTTCGGCAGGCGATCTGATTGGCGCGTCACCGCTGACGTCTGCCTTGTTTCACGATGAGCCGACGATCGAAGTGATGAATGCAATCGGGCTCGAATTCAGCGCGCTGGGCAATCACGAGTTCGACCATGGCGTCAGTCATCTGCTGCGGCTGGCCAACGGCGGTTGCGAACCGCAACCCACGGGTAACCGTCAGAGCTGCGCAGCGGCAGATCGAAAGTATCCCGGCGCGCGCTTTCCGTTCGCTGCGGCCAACGTGGTTCACCGCGAGCGCGACGAGCCGTTGGTGGCGCCGACCTGGATCAAGACCTTTGATGGCGTGCGCATTGGATTCATCGGTGCCGTGACGCGGTCGACACCGGGCATCGTGGTGCCGGCCGGAATCAGAGACCTTCGCTTTGTCAGCGAGGCCAAGGCGTTGAACGAGTATGCAACGCAGCTGCAGGCTCAGGGTGTGCAGGCAATCGTCGCGGTGGTGCACGAAGGTGGCGAAAGCGAGGGCGGCTATGACGGCTGCCGTAATCCACGCGGAGCAATTTTCGACATCGTGCGCGACCTTCATCCCGCGATCGACGTCGTGCTATCGGCGCACACGCATCGCGGCTACAACTGTGACATCGACGGCCGAGTCGTGATTCAGGGCGCGTCGTACGGGCGATTGGTATCGGTCGTCGACATCGAGATCGACCGCACGAGCGGCGACGTCGTGCGCGAGCGCACGCGTTCACGCAATGTGCCGGTTCCGAACGGAACGGGCACCGACCAACGGCTGCGCACCCTGCATCCGCCGCTTTTGCCCGATCCCACCGTTGCTGCAATCGTTGAGCATTACCGCAAGCTTGCTGCGCCGCTCGCTCAGCAGCCGGTCGGGCGCATCGTGTCCGAATTCGATCGGCGCGCAGCGGCGGGCGGCGACTCGGCTCTCGGTCGATTGATAGCCGATGCACATCTTTCAGTTACGCAAACCACCGGCGCTCAAGTCGCTTTCACCAATCCAGGAGGTCTGCGTGCCGACTTGCGCGCAACCGGCGGCGACGGTGTCGTGACCTACGCCGATGCTTTCAAGTCGCAACCGTTCGGCAACACGCTGGTTACCGTCACGCTAACCGGTGCCCAACTCAAGCAGTTGCTCGAACAGCAGTGGAGCGCGACACGAGGCGAGCATGCGCGCATGCTGCAACCGTCGCGCGGCTTTTCTTACACATGGCGCGCGGGTGGTGCGCCCGGGAGCCGCGTGATCGCCACTTCGATGCAGCTCGACGGGCTCACGATCGAACCGGATCAGCGCTACCGAATCACCGTCAACAACTTCCTGGCCGACGGCGGCGATGGCTTTCGCGTGCTGCGCGAGGGCAACAATCGTGTGGGTGGCCCGATCGACGTCGATGCGCTGACCGCACACCTGAAAACGTCACTCGCTTCGCAGCCGCTGCAACCCGACACGACCGCACGCATCGTGCGCCGCTGAGCCCGCAAGTAGTGTCGCGCCGGTGCGATAATCCGGGCTCTGCTTGGCAAGGTTGAACCATGCGCCGTACCCGAATCAGCTCACGCTCGCGCCAGTCCGTCGATGCCCAGACACTGGGCAAGCTTGCACGTCGCCTCTCCGAATCTGGCAGCCGTCTCGAACAACAGCTTTGGCAGCGGCGATTGATTGAACTGATCAACGATCGCATCGGGCGCCGCGACGATGACGCGGTGGAAGCCGCGCTCGACGATCTCGCACGTTCGAATCAGCCTGCTTACGACGAGCTGGCGGATCTGGCGGAAAGCTGCGCAGAAAGCACCGTGGTCGAGATCGACGGCCAGCCGCACGACGCGCTGCTGCTTGTGCTGCCCCTGCTTGCGTGGTCACGTTATCGGCTGCCGACCACAACGCTTGCCATACCCGTTTGCGACAGTTTGCGCGCACATGTGACCGGTCATTTGCTCGCGCGGGACGCGCGTATCGCGCTCGCCGACTACCTGTTTTCGATCGACCAGCTGCCGGAAGCATTCGCCGATGTACGGCGACAGATCGAACAGCTTGGCGATGCCGCGGCCGAAGGAATTACGTTGCACATCGATTCGAAGAAACTGCGTGAGCCCGTCGCAATGCTGGCGGACACGCGTTACTTGCTGATCGGAATCGCCGCGCCGCAGGGTTCAGCGCTGTACCACTGGCAGGAATCCGGCGTTGACCCGGACTCCAAAATCGCTGCTCTGGCCGCTTTCAGCGAGCAGGTTGCTGCAGTGCTGCAGCCAGCCATGACGGGTTGCCGATTTCGGGTGCTCCCTCCCAACGCGTTTCATGCTTCGCTTCGACATGCCGACCGTGAGCTGCGCGAATTTTCGCTCGAAGCAGCCGTGTCTTATCTGAAGCTGGCCTACGATTTTGCGCCGGGCGCACTGACTGCCGCCTATGGGGTTTTCGAAGACTCGAGCGGCGCATCGGGTGGCGAGGTGCGCATCGGGCTCGCCAAAGCGAACCAGGACGACGACGTCATTGAAGGCATCGTCTGGCCGCTTCTCGGCGACGATGACGAGCAAACGATGGAGGAGGTCGACAAGGCGCTGAAGACGCTCAGCGTCAATCGCACCGTAGCGCATGCGCATCGCTTCCCGCTCGAATTTTGTGACGACTGCGGCGCGCCGATGTTTCCGAACGCAGCTGGCCACGTGGTCCACGCCGAACCGCCTGAAGAAGCAGAGGACCGGCCGGCCGCGCCGTTACATTAACTTCGGCGCGCAAGCGCCCTTAGTGAACGATCCGGTCGAACGTGAACTTGCCGTTTTTGAAATCGACCGGAATCACGTCGTGCGGGCCGAAGCGCCCTTCCAGCACCAGCTTGGCGACCGGATTTTCAATTTCCTGCTGAATCGCGCGCTTCAGCGGCCGCGCGCCATACTGTGGATCGAACCCCGCTTTCCCGATCTCGGCCAGCGCGGCGTCGCTGACTACCAACTTCATTTCCTGCGCAGCTAAACGCTGTTCAAGACGATTGAGCTGAATCCGCGCGATCGCCTGAATCTGTGTTGCATCGAGTGCGTCAAACACGACAATCTCGTCCAGACGATTGATGAACTCGGGGCGAAAATGCTTTCGCACCTCGGCCATCACCGTCTGCTTGATTAACGTCGACGACTGGCCTGCCATACGCTGGATGTCGTGCGATCCGAGATTGGACGTCATCGCGATCACGGTGTTCTTGAAGTCGACTGTGCGTCCCTGTCCGTCGGTCATACGGCCGTCGTCGAGTACCTGCAGCAGCACATTGAAAACATCCGGATTCGCCTTCTCGACTTCGTCGAACAGGATGACCGCATACGGCTTGCGCCGTACCGCCTCGGTCAACGCGCCGCCTTCGTCGTAGCCGACATAGCCGGGTGGCGCGCCGATCATGCGTGCGACCGAATGCTTCTCCATGTACTCGCTCATGTCGATACGAATCAGCGCATCTTCGGTATCGAACAGAAATTCCGCGAGCGCGCGTGTGAGCTCGGTTTTGCCGACGCCTGTCGGACCCAGAAACAGAAACGATCCATACGGACGGTTCGGATCCGACAAGCCTGCGCGCGATCGACGCACCGCGTCGGACACCAGTCGAACCGCCTCGTCCTGCCCCACGACGCGACGATGCAGGAATGTCTCCATGCCGAGCAGCTTCTCGCGCTCGCCCTGCATCATCTTG
>Ga0183260_10000267_pt1 | contig 42369 bp, 46 predicted proteins | sample AntDrymUQ4972206_2_FD_129768 | JGI IMG/M metagenome (GOLD analysis project Ga0183260, IMG submission 129768) | Polar desert sand microbial communities from Dry Valleys, Antarctica - metaG UQ497 (22.06) (version 2) (version 2) | ecosystem: Environmental > Terrestrial > Soil > Desert | place... | reverse complement strand
GATCCTCAACACTTCGGAGATCTTCCGCTTCGACGCCTCCGACCTGATGCCGGCCGACGTCGGTGCCGGCACGTTCTGGACGGAGGGGGTCAAGGCCGTGACCGGTGACGCCACCGCCGAGGAGGCGGCCGACGCCATCGAGGAGTCCTGGCCCGACTGACCGATCCATCGGGCCCGGGCACCATCCGGGTCCGATTAGCGTCGGGGCCGGCGCTCCCTTCGGGGGGGCGCCGGCCCCTGCCGCTCCGAGCCGCGGGCCGACGACGAACTGGGGGTTCTGTGGGCAAGATCATCTCGACGCTGATCACCATCGTCGTCGCCGTCGTCGGCAGCGCCGCCGTGTGGGTCGGCGCCAACCTCGTCTTCAACCAGGTGCGCCGCAACTGGAGCACGTTCCGCGGACTCGTCGGCGCCATCGGCGGCTTCGCCCTCGGGGCCCTGCTGGCCGGCAATCGGGTGATCACGGGCACCCAAGCCGGGGAGGACCCGTTCCGCCTCGAAGCCTTCCTCAGGTGGGTGTGGCTGCCTCTCCTCCTCGCCGCCGTCGTCGGCGTGTGGTTCGGCGCCGTCACGAAGATCCCCCAGGACGTCCCCCGCCTCGTCATCTCGTTAGTACTCGCCGCGGCCGTCGCCATCGGGCTTGGCCTCTTCGTCGCCGACGGCTACCACCCCGCGCTGAAGACCGTGCCGCTGATCGCCTGGACGGCCGGCGGCGTCGTCCTTGGCGGCATCGTCGGCACGCTCCGCCGCCACTCGCCGATCCCCGGCGCCCTGCTCGGCGGCGCCCTGGGCGCCCTCGCCGGCGGGTGGGGCTCGGCCCGCATCGGCGACGGTCCGACGGTCGAAGCCATCGCGGCCTTCCTCATCCCAGCCCTGTTCGTCGGCGCCCGTGTCGGGCTGCCCAACATCCCCGCTCTCCAGCAGCGCCTCGTCATCGACCGCCGCAGTCGGGCCGTCATCTTTCTCGGCCCGGCGCTGCTGTTCATCTTCGCCACCCTCGTCGTGCCGACGCTCCGCACGATCTACCTCTCGTTCCTCGACGACAGCTCGGACAGCTACGTCGGCTTCGAGAACTACACGGAGACGTTCCAGAACCCGGACACATGGGACGCGTCGCAGTGGACGGACGTGTTCACGAGCCGGCTGTTCTGGATCGGCTTGGTCGGCTTGGCGCTGGCCTTGTTCTTCGGGCTGAAGAACAAGGCGATGTCGGGACGCGCCGTCGAGATCGGCAACTCCACCACGATGCCACTCGTGATCGGGGCGCTGTTCGTTGCCTTCGCGCTGTTCTCGACGCTGCGCGGCACGATCTCCAACAACCTCTGGTGGGTCGTCACCGTGACGTTCCTGTCGACCGCGCTCGGCCTTGCCATCGCCGTGCTCTCCGACGGGCGCAAGCTGGAACGGACGGCGAAGAGCCTGATCTTCATGCCGATGGCGATCTCGCTCGTCGGCGCGTCGGTCATCTGGCGGTTCATGTACGTCGCCCGTGACACGTCGCAGGACCAGACCGGTCTGATGAACGCCTTGTGGACCTCGCTCGGGAAGCTGAGCACCGGTTCGGGCATCCCGACCTACCTCATCGGCATCCTGCTCGCCGCCTTCGTCGTCTGGCTGGTGGTGACGCTGGCCCGGCAACTGACCGCCGGCAACGGCCCGGCGGCGACGCTCGCCGGCGCCGCCGTCCTGCTGTTCGGGTGGATCACGCTGCGGTACTGGGGCATCCTCGGCGAGGGCATCGGTGGCTTCGCCGTGCGCGACGACGGCGGCGTCGTCGCCCAGACCGTCGACTTCCCGCAGCACCAACCGTTCAACAACATGTGGCTGATGGTCGTGCTGATCTGGATGCAGACCGGCTTCGCCATGGTCATCCTGTCGGCGGCCATCAAGGCGGTGCCGACCGAGTACATCGAGGCGGCCAAGATGGACGGCGCCACGACGCAGCAGGTGTTCTGGCGCATCACGGTGCCCCAGATCGCCCCCACGATCGGCGTGGTGGTGACCACATTGATCGTCACCGTGATGAAGGTGTTCGACATCGTCAAGGTGATGACGAACGGTCAGTTCGGCACGCAGGTGCTGGCCAACGACATGTACCAGCAGGCGTTCCAGTTCACGAACTCCGGGCGCGGGGCCGCCTTGGCCGTGATCCTGTTCCTGTCGGTGCTGCCCGTCATGATCCTCAACATCCGCCGCATGCAGAAGGAGGCCTGAGATGACAACCATCCTTCCCTCGGCCGTCCCGGGTCCGTCGCCCAGCGACGTCGCCGATCCGATGTCGACACGCGGTGGCGTCGGCGACCGCATCTACGGCTTCCTGCGCCGGATCCCGGTCGCCGTGCTGTGGATCATCGTCGGCATCTGGACCCTGCCGACGCTCGGCCTGCTCATCAACTCGCTCCGCCCTCGCGATCTCCAACGCTCGACCGGGTGGTGGAAGGTGCCGGGGCAACTGGGCGACCTCACGTTCGAGAACTACACCAGCGTGTTCGAGGCCAGCAGCTCGGCCAAGCTCACCGACGCCCTGCTCAACTCGCTGGCCATCGCCATCCCGGCGACGATCATCCCGATCGCCGTCGCCGCCTTCGCCGCCTACGCCTTCGCCTGGATCGACTTCAAGGGCCGCAAGTGGATGTTCATCGCCACCGTGTCGCTCTTGGCCATCCCGCTGCAGGTGGCGCTCATCCCGCTGCTGCAGCTGTACGTCAACGGCGCCCACCTGACGCTGCCGGTGCTCGACAAGACGATCACGTTGATCCCCGACCTCAACCTGGCCGGCACGACGACGGCCGTCTGGCTCACGCACACCGGCTTCGCCCTACCGTTCGCCATCTTCCTGCTGCACAACTACATCTCGGGGCTGCCCAAGGACCTCTTCGAGGCGGCCCGCATCGACGGCGCCAACCACGTGACGACGTTCGTCCGCCTCGTCCTGCCGTTGTCGGTGCCGGTGCTCGCCGCCTTCGCCATCTTCCAGTTCCTCTGGACGTACAACGACTACCTGATCGCCAACACGATGGCCGGCGCCAACCCCGACGCCACCCCGATGACGATCCGCATCGCCAACCTGGCCGGCGACTTCGGTGCCAACGAGCACCTCCTGCCGGCAGCCGGCTTCGCCCAGGCCTTCGTGCCGGTCGTCGTGTTCTTCGCCTTGCAGCGTTACTTCGTCCGCGGCATCCTCGCCGGCTCCGTCAAGGGCTGATGCCACTGATCGACCCGTCCCCCCGGTGGCTCGGGTCGCTGGGGGAGGTCGGGCCGCTGGCGCTCGGCCAATGGCGTTCCACGACCGCCGACGTGGGCGCCGCCGGACGCCTGCTCGACACCGCCCTCGACGCCGGGCTCACGCTGGTCGACACGGCCGATGTGTACGGCCTCGACTGGGGCGGGACCGGCTTCGGGGCGGCCGAGGAGCTGCTCGGCCGGGTGGTGGCCGCCGATCCGGCCCGGCGCGACCGCATGGTGCTGGCGACGAAGGGCGGCATCGCCCCGCCGACGCCCTACGACTCCAGCCCGGACGCACTGCGGGCCGCCTGCACGGCATCGCTGCGACGCCTGCAGACCGAGGTCATCGACCTTTATCAGATCCACCGGCCCGACCTCCTGACCCACCCGGCCGACGTCGCCGCCACCCTCACCGACCTGCGTACGGCCGGCACGATCCGCGAGGTCGGCGTGTCCAACCACACGCCGGCGCAGGTCGACGCCCTGCAGCGTCACCTGGCGTTCCCGTTGGTGACGAACCAGCCGGAGTACTCGGCGTTGCACCTCGACCCCCTGCGCGACGGCACGTTCGACGCCTGCCTGCGCGACGGCGTGACGCCCCTCGTCTGGAGCCCCCTCGCCGGCGGACGCCTGGCTACCGGCGACGGTGTACAGCCCGAGCTGCTCACCGTGCTCGACGACCTGGCCGCTCGCGAAGGCGTCGATCGGGCCACCGTCGCTCTCGCCTTCGCCCTCGCCCACCCCAGCCGCCCGGTCGCCATCGTCGGCACGCAGCAGCCCCAGCGGATCACGTCGTCGTTGCGGGCCTTGGACGTCCGGCTCGGGCGGGCCGATGTCTACGCCGTCATCCAAGCCAGCGAAGGAGTGCCGCTGCCATGAGCGTGGAGGTGAGCTGGTTCTCGGCGCTGTGCGACGACGACTACGAGTTCCTCGGCGTGCCCGATCCGGCCCTCGCCAGCTCGTGGCCGCACTGCCGGGACATCGTGCAGACGGCCGACCGCCGCGGCTACGACAACGTGCTGCTGCCGTCCGGCTACGCCCTCGGCATCGACTCGGCGGCGTTCGCGGCCGCCGTCGCCACCCACACCGAGCAGATCAACCTGCTGCTGGCGGTGCGCATGGGTGAGCTGTGGATCCCCCAGCTCGCCCGTCAGCTGGCGACGATCGACCAGATGGCCGGCGGCCGCCTGACGATCAACATCATCTCCTCCGACATCCCCGGCGAAGAGCTGGCGTCGGCCCCGCGCTACCAGCGCACACGGGAATGGATGGCGGCGCTGCGCACCCTGCTCGACGGCGGGCGGCTGGACGTTGACGGCGAGTTCGTCCGCCTCCACGTCGATCCGCCGCGCGTCGGAACGGTCTCGGGGCGCTGTCCCCCGTTCTACTTCGGCGGGTTCTCCGACGACGCCAAGAACGTCGCCGCCGCTGAGGCGGACGTCTTCCTCACGTGGCCGGACACCGTCGCCGCCGTCGGCACGACGATCGCCGAGATGGGCGAGCGGGCCGCCGGCCATGACCGCACGTTGCGCTACGGGCTGCGGGCCCACGTCATCGTCCGCGAGACGGAGGCCGACGCGCGCGCCGCGGCCGAGCGCCTGCTGTCGCGGCTCGACGACGCCGAGGGGGCCAAGATCCGCGGCCGCTCGCTCGACGCGTCGTCGGTCGGCGTCGCCCGCCAGGCGGCGCTGCGCGAGTCGGCGTCCGACGACGGATTCGTCGAGGAGGCGTTGTGGACCGGCGTCGGCCGGGCCCGCAGCGGGGCCGGGGCGGCGATCGTCGGCGACCCCGACCAGGTCGTCGCCAAGCTGGCCGCCTACGAGGCCGCCGGCGTGTCGGCCTTCATCCTCTCCGGCTACCCGCACCGAGCCGAGTGCGAGCTGTTCGCCGAGCACGTGCTCCCCCGCCTCGACCACGCCCCACTGTAACGCTCGGGCTCCGCCGACCAGCCAAGCTGGATCGGCTGCGCCTGCCGAGCTCGCCGCCGACCCTACGGATCGACGCTCGCCCAACCTCACGTGAACGTGGTTCGCGACTCGGGCTCCGCCGAACGGCCAAGCTGGACCGGCTGCGCCTGCCGTGCTCGCCGCCGACCCTACGGATCGACGCTCGCCCAACCTCACGTGAACGTGGTTCGCGACTCGGGCTCCGCCGAACGGCCAAGCTGGATCGGCTGCGCCTGCCGAGCTCGCCGCCGACCCTACGGATCGACGCTCGCCCAACCTCACGTGAACGTGGTTAGCGACTCGGGCTCCGCCGAACGACGGCTACTCCCAGATGGCGTCGTGGGACTTGGCGTCGAACATGTGGAGGTGCTCGACGGCGACGGCGATGTCGATGACGTCGTCGGGGTGCACCTTCGACCGCGGGCTGAAGCGGGCGACAGCGTTGGCTGCCCCCTCGATCTCGCTCACCTCCGGCGCGTCCGGGTCGCCGGAGTTGACGGTCTTGGCGTCGATCGAGAAGTGCACCATCAGTTCCGAGCCGAGCGACTCGACGAGGCGCACGGTGCCCGTGATGCGCCGGTTCTCCGGGCTATCCGTAGCGACCGAGGCGTCCTCGAAGTTCTCCGGGCGGATGCCGACGATGACGTGCTGTCCGTCGTAGCCGCGCAGCCCGGGGCGGGCCGCGAAGAGCTCGCCGCCGAGATCGACCGACTGCGAGCCGAGCTGCAACGTCCCGCCCCCGTCGGTCACGCTCAACTCGCCGTCGTACAGGTTCATCGACGGCGAGCCGATGAAGGCGCCGACGAAGACGTTCTTCGGGCGGTCGTAGAGGTTCTGCGGCGTGTCGACCTGTTGCAGGTAGCCGTCCTTGATCACGGCGACGCGGTCGCCCATCGTCATCGCCTCGACCTGGTCGTGAGTGACGTAGAACGTGGTGACGCCGAGGTCGCGCTGGAGGCGGGCGATCTCGGCGCGCATCTGCACGCGCAGCTTGGCGTCGAGGTTGGACAGCGGCTCGTCCATCAGGAAGGCCGAGGGCTGGCGGACGATCGCCCGGCCCATCGCCACCCGCTGGCGCTGGCCGCCGGAGAGCTGGCCGGGCTTGCGATCGAGGTACGGCTCGAGCTCGAGGATCGACGCCGCCTTGCGGACACGCGAGTCGATCTCGTCCTTCGGCACCTTGCTCAGCTTGAGGGCGAAGCCGATGTTGTCGTACACGGTCATGTGCGGGTACAGCGCGTAGTTCTGGAACACCATGGCGATGTCCCGGTCCTTCGGCTCGACGTCGTTGACGACGCGATCGCCGATGCGCATCTCGCCGTCGCTGATCGACTCCAGCCCGGCGATCATTCGCAGCGCCGTGGACTTGCCGCAGCCCGACGGGCCGACGAGGACGAGGAACTCGCCGTCGGCGATGTCCAAGTCGAGGTCGTGGATGGCGTGAAAGCCGTTCTCGTAGACCTTGTTGACATTGTCGAGCACCACGGTGGCCATGGCCGGAATGTACTACGGACCCGCCGCCGGACGGGACGCCGAGCCCCTGGTCGGGGCGGCCGATAGCGTCGCCGCCCGTGAATCAGATGAAGACGCGGCTGCAATCGCTGGGCCTGCTCGATCGGGCGATGCGGGCGATCACCGACGAGGAGCTGGCGACGGCGATCGACGGGCTCGACGACGACCACCGTGAGGCGCTCGAGCGCGTCGCCGGCGGTTCGAGCGAGGTCGACGCGGTGCGCGCCGCGCTGACCAAGGGGCGCATCGACGGGACGATGGAGAGTGTCGCCATGGTCATCACCGACGCCTCGCTGGCCGACTGCATCAAGGAGCTCGGCGACCACGCCGACAACCCGTCGAGAGACCAGTTGCAGCAGGTGCTGCCCGGCCTCATCGAGCGCCATGGGCTGGGCGTCACCCGGGCCATGCTGGCTTCGACGGTGGCCGGCGAGGCCCAGGCGGCTCCCGTGATCCGCGATCTGCTGAAGCACGACGAGACGGTCAAGCTCCCGGCGGTGGAGCCGCGCCCATCGGGGCCGATCGCCCGCGCTCCACAGGTGCCCGACGCCAAGCGCGAGGCGCTGCGAGCGCGCCGTCAGGAGCAGAAGCGCAAGAAGCAAGATGCGGCCCGCTTGCGCCGCGAGCAGTCGGCGAAGGCCCGCGGCCGGGACTGAACGCTCGGGCTTCGCCGACCAGCCAAGCTGGATCGGCTGCGCCTCCGTGCTCGCCGCCGACCCTGCGGATCGGCGCTCGCCCAACCTCAGAGGGGGAGCTGGGCGCCAGCCGTGCGCTGCTCGTGGTCGAGCAGCCAGGCCTTGGCCGCCAACCCGCCGCCGAAGCCGACGAGGCGCCCGTCGGCGCCGATCACGCGATGGCACGGGATGATCACGGGGATCGGGTTGCGCCCATTGGCCGCGCCGACCGCCCGCACGGCCCGGGGGTCGCCGAGCCGATCGGCCTGGCGGGCGTACGTCGTCGTGGTCGCGTAGGGCAGCTCGACAAGGGCCGCCCAGCAGCGCCGCTGGAACACCGTTCCCGTCGGTTCGAGCGGCAGGTCGAACTCCTGGCGGGCGCCGTTGAAGTACTCGTGGAGCTGGTCGACGGCCGCGGCCAGCACGGGCTCGACCGGGACCTCTGGATCGGTGGTCGCGGGACCGTCGCCGGGTTGGAGGGCCGCCGAGCCGTCCGGCGCGGCGAAGCGGACGGCGACGACGACCCCGTCGGCGGCGACGACGGTCAGCGGCCCAATCGGCGTGGCCAATACGTGGGCATGGGCGTTCATCAGGCCGCCGGCTCGATCGGACGGGCGGCGAGGGCCCACAGGTGGTGCAGGGCGTACGACCGCCAGGGACGCCACCGCCCGGCCCGCGCCACGTCGAGCCCGAGCCGGGACAGTCCGACGCGCACGCCGAGATCGGTGGGGAGAAAGACGTCGGGGTCGGACAGACCGCGCATCAGGACGTAGTCGACCGTCCACGGCCCGATGCCGGGGACGGCCAGCAGGGTCGGGCGCAACTCGTCCCGATCGGCACCAGCATCGAGGTGCAGATCACCGGTGGCGACGAGGCCGGCGACGGCACCGATGGTGGCCGCTCGGGAGCGCGGCATCGGGAACAGGGCCGGATCAGCGTCGGCCAGCGCGCCGGGCGTCGGGAACACCCGGGTGACGAGACCGCCGCCGTCGACGCGCAGCTCGTGGCCGAGCGCGCCGACGATGCGCCCGGCGACCGTACGGGCACCGGCGACGGAGACCTGCTGGCCGACGATGGCTCGGACGGTCGTCTCGAACGGGTCGACGCTGCCGGGTACCCGCCGGGTCGGGCTGGCCGCGACGAGCGGCGCCAGCGCCGGGTCGGCTCCGAGCACGCGGGCGACCGCCACGGTGTCGGCGTCGACGTCGAGGAGGCGGCGCACTCGGCGTTCGGCCTCGGCCTCATCGCGCTCGTCTTCGAGGCGCAGTTCGACGGTCACGCCGGCATCCTCCGGCTCGGGCGTCGCGCCGACGATAGCGACGCCGTGACCGTGGGGCAGGTCGAGCGTGCGGACGTACCGTTCGCCGGTCCACGCCTCGATGCCGGGGACGGCGCGCGCGCCGAGGAAGGCCAGCACCTCCCCCACCGGGAACGGCCCCGGGCCGGTCAACGTCCGGGACCTCACCTTCGACGACATCGTCCCATCATGCCGTTCCGCGGCGCCGAGACAAGGTGGGCGAGCGTCGAAGCGAAGCGGAGACGGCGAGCTCGGAAGGCGCAGCCGATCCGGCTGTGCCGGTCGGCGAAGCCCTAGGCGTGGAGCAGGCGTTCGACGTCGACGGCGACGTTGAGGCGCTGCGTCGCGCTCGGGCCGATGACGACGCCCCGAGCCGGGGCCACGTCCCCGTAGTCGCGCCCCCATGCCACCGTGACGTGGCGGCGGATCGGCAGGTGGTCGTTGGTCGGGTCGAAGTCGACCCACCCGAGCTCGGGCACCCACACCGATGTCCAGGCGTGCGAGGCGTCGGCGCCGATCATGCGCGGCTGACCGGGCGGTGGGTCGGTCTCGATATAGCCGCTGACGTAGCGGGCAGCCAGCCCGAAGACCCGCAGCACCCCGGCCGCGAGGTGGGCGAAGTCCTGGCACACCCCTCGTCGAGCCGCCACCACGGCCGACAGCGGCGTCGAGATGTCGGTGAACGACGAGTCGAAGGCGAACGTCGAGAAGATCGTGTGGCCGAGGGCGCGGGCGCACTCGACGACGGGACGGCCGGGCGTGAAGATCTCCCGCCCGAACTCGGTCAACACCGGGCCGTGGCGCTCGGTGTCGACGAACGGCGATGGCCCCACGAACGGGCGCACACCCAGTGCCTCGCCGCCGCGCAAGTTGACGACGGCGGTGGCGGCGTCCTCCCACGACGGGCCGTCACCGTCGACCACCGGCCGCTCGACGACAACCTCGCTCTCGGCGTGCAGGGTCAGCGAGTCGTGGTTGTGGTGCACCCCGTACTGCACCACGCGGTTGCCGAACACGTCGATGCGCTCGAAGCACTCGTCCGGCACGGGGTCGACGGTGACCTCAGCCCGCTCGATGTACTGGAAGGGCGTCGGGCGCGGCAGCAGGTAGGCGACGGTGTAACCGTCGGTCATCGGCTTGGAGTAGCGGTAGCTCGTGCGGTGCCAGACGCGATAGTGGATCGGCCCGGCGGCGTCCGCGCTCACAGATTGGCCTCCCCCCGCACGACCACCGGGTTGACCGGTGTCGCGAACCACGTGTCGGCCACGAGGTCGCTGAACGCGTCGAGCTCGGCCAGTGTCGCCGCCTCGCCCAGCTCGCCGACGGCGCGCATCCCTGCCTCCCAGCCGATGGCGGCGACGTGGTCGCCGAGCCGGCCGAGGCAGGCGGCCAGCGAGCGCGGGTTGTCGGCGTCGGCGAGCAGGAGATCCAGGGCGGGGGCCAGCTCGACGTCACTGCGATGATGACGCCGGTAGGCCATCAGGCTCTCGTTGGCGGCGAGCAGCACCTCCAGCGACGAGCTGGCGACGACGTCGAGGGGCTCGGCAGCGGCCTCGCCGGTCGAGGCGGCGGCGAGCCCGGACGTGCACGCATCGACGAGGCCGACCACGACCCGCCCCCGCTCGAGGCGACGCCCGATGTCGCCGAACCACCACGCCGGCCCGCGCACCGTGCTCTCCGCCCACAACCCGGCCAAGGCGGCCAGCTGCTCGAGGGCGTCGTCGAGCGCGTCGAGTGGCGCCCGGCCCCGCTCGAACGAGCGGCGCACGGAGGCCAGCCGGTTGAGCACGCGGCTCGTCGTGCCGGACAGGTATTCGCCGACCGACGCGGCTTCCCGAACCAGCTCGTCGAGGTGCTCGCCGAGCGTGGTCGCCGCCGCCAGCAATTCTCGGTGCAAGACCGCCGTCGGAGGTTCGTCGGCCCGCACCGCGGGCTCCGCGGTCTCGGCCTCGGCCTCGCGGACGCTGCGCAGCGCCGCCGTCATGCGCTCGGTCCAACGGCCGTCTTCGTAGGTCACCAACGTCGGGTCCTGCTGGCGGCGCCCGGCGACGACGCGCACCGTGCGGGCGATCGCCTCGGCCCGCTCGGCCGCCCGCCCAACCGAGTACAGGGCGTCGGCCGCCCGCGTCGGCACCGACGTGGCCATGTCCACCTGGGGGAGGTGGGGGGCGACGATGACCGGAGCCGCGCGCTCGGCACCGAGCACCCACACGTCCTTGGCGATGTGGGCCGTCGGCCGGCGGGGGTCGTCGCCAGCGCCGAGCACGCGCCCGTTGCCGCCGGCCATCACCGTGACGCCGTCAGGCCCGGCGACGGCGTGCAGGCGCACGACGACCGGCGCCTCGCCGGCACGGCCGTCGCGCAACCCCGGCGCCGGCGCCAGCTCGTCACCGGGAGCCAGACACGCCAGGCGCGGCGTGGTCCCGGTGAGGGCATCGATGGCGGCGGCCCAGTGGTCGGCCAGCGCGGGTTCCTCGACGACGCCGGCCCCGTGGGCGTTCGCCAGCACGACGCCACCCTCACCGGCCGCCACCAGCAGGCCGGGTACGCCCCGGTTGCTCGCTGCTTGGATCTCGATCGGGTCGAGCGAGTCGTCGCCGATGCGGCGGTAGACCACGTCGATCGGGTCGAGCCCGCCCAACGTACGCAGCCACAGCCGGCCGCGGCGCACAACCAGATCGGCTCGCTCGACGAGGTTGAAGCCGAGGTGGCGGGCCAGCGCCGAGTGCTCGACGTAGGCGGCGTCGTCGACGCCGTTGGTGAACAGCACGATGCGCGGGCTGGCCACGCTCGTCATCGCCGCCAATGCGTGGCGCATCTCGGCTGGAAACCCGCTGATCGAGGCCACGTCGTTGACCTCGTCGTCGCCCAGCACCTCGCGGGCGACCCTGGCCATCACCGAGCGGTCGAGGAGCGCGTAGCCGACGCCGGTCGGGGTGTCGGTGAGATCCTGCACGACCCGCCAGGTGCCGTCCGTCAGCGCGACCACGTCGACGGCGTACGTCGTCAGCCAGCGGCCCGGCGTCCCCGCCCCGACCGAGGCCAACCGGTAGCGGGACGAGGCGACCAGCGCTTCGGCCGGCACGATCCCCTCGCGCACCACCCGGCGCGGGCCGTAGAGGTCGGCGAGCAGCTCTTCCATTCCGGCCAGCCGTTCGGCCACGGCGTCGGCCAGCGCCTCGAACTCCTCGCCCCGCATCACGTAGGGCACCGGGTCGAGCCGCCACGGCCGGTTCTTGGCCAGCCCGGCCAGCTCCTGCACGAGGTGGGCCGCGCCTGACGACGTGATCAACCGATCGGCCTCCTGCTGGCGCGCCGTCAGCGCCGCCGTGTCGGCGAGCAGGCGAGCGAGCAGGTCGCGACCTGGATCAAGACTCATTGGCCCAGGCGCAGGTAGCGGGCCGAGATGCGCTCGTCGAGATCGCCGATCGTCACCTGCAAGGCGTCCATGGCGGCGTCGAGGGCGGCGCCGTCGGCGCTCGCAGCGACGGCGTCGTGGAGTTGGGTGTCGATGCGGTCGACGGCGTCGAAGGCCGTGCCCGGGTCGGGCAGCTCGGCCAGCGCCATGCGCATCTCGCGCAGCAGGCCGCGCACGGCGCGGGGAAAGCGCGGGTGCTGCAGCAGGAACTCGACGACCTTGGGTCCCTCGATCGGCCCGCGCACGGCCCGCTGGTAAGCCTGCAGCCCCGACAGCGATCGCAGCACGCCCATCCACTGCACCTCGTCGTGGTCGTCGACGCCCTCGACCGGCGAGGTGGCCGCGCGCAGCTCCAGCACGGCCGCCGCCCGCACGCCGAGCACGCGCGTCGTCATGTCGGCCCGCTCGATCGCCCGCCCCAGGCGCCACATGACGTACGCCTCGTCGTGGGTCATCGCCGTGTCCAGCACGCCGTCGAGGCGGCGGCTGTCGGCAATGACCCGGCTGAGGAAGCGGTCGCGGCGGCGCCGGTCGGCCGAGCGCTCGGCCTCCGATCCGACGTACAGCGACACGTCGTTGAGCACGATCCACGCCTCGCGGGGCAACGTGTCCCGGGTCGTGCGCAGGTTCTCCCGGGCGGCGAACACGCAACTGGCCACGCTGCCCGGGTTGACGCGGTCGGTGACGAGGAACGTGACGACCCCCAACTCCTCGGCCGCGTGACCGTCGGCGGCGTGGGTCTGGGACTGCTGCTGGCGCCCGTCGGCCTGGCTCTGGGTGTAGCGGGTGCCGCTGCCCATGATCATGACGAGCGGCTCCCAGCGCACACGCGCCGTTGGCGGCAGGTCGGCCAGCAGCTCGCCGTGGGTGCGCACGATGCGGGCCGTGTCCTCGGCCCGCTCCATGTAGCGGGCCGCCCAGTAGATCCGCTCCGCCACCCGCGACAGCAACATCAGTAGGAACCCCACGACGCGCCGAGGTCGACGATCCAGGTGTCCTTGCTGCCGCCGCCCTGCGACGAGTTGACGACGAGCGAGCCCTGGGGCAGGGCCACCCGGGTCAGCCCGCCGGCGGTCACGTAGCTGGACTCCCCGCTGAGGATGAACGGGCGCAGGTCGACGTGGCGAGGGGCGATGTGGTCGCCGCACAGCGTCGGTGCGGTCGAGAGGTCGAGGATCGGCTGGGCCACCCAGTTGCGCGGAGCCTCCTCGACCTTGCGGACGTGCTCGCGCAGCTGGGCGTCGGTGGCCCGGTTGCCGATGAGGATGCCGTAGCCGCCGCTCTCGTTGGCCGGCTTGAGCACGAGCTCGCGGGCGTTGTCGAGCACGAAGCGCCGCTCGTCCTCGTAGAGGCACCGGTACGTCGGCACGTTGGGGATCAGCGGTTCCTCGTCGAGGTAGAAGCGGATCATGTCCGGCACCCACGCGTACACGACCTTGTCGTCGGCCACGCCGGCACCGGGGGCATTGGCGATGCCGACCTTGCCCGCCTTCCACGACCGCATCAGGCCGCGTACACCCAGCACCGACTCCGGGTTGAACACCTCGGGGTCGAGAGAGAGGTCGTCGATGCGCCGGTAGATGACGTCGACCGGCTCGAGGCCGTCGATGGTGCGCATGAACACCCGGTCGCCCTGCGACACGACGAGGTCGTTGCCCTCGACCAGCGTGGCGCCCATCCGCTGGGCCAGGAAGGAGTGCTCGAAGTAGGCCGAGTTGAAGATGCCGGGGGTGAGCACGGCGATGGCCGGCTGCGTGATCCCCTCCGGGGCCAGCGACGAGAGCAGCTTGTTCAGCTCGTCGGTATAGGCGTCGACGGGAGCGATCGTCTGGCGGGCGAAGACCTCCGGGAAGGCGCGCTTGGCCACGGCCCGGTTCTCCAGAACGTAGCTGACGCCGGACGGCACCCGCAGGTTGTCCTCGAGCACGTACATCGTCCCGTCGGCGTCGCGTACGAGGTCGGAGCCGCAGATGTGGGCCCACACCCCGAAGCGCGGGTGGACGCCCCGGCACTCTTCCCGGTAGTTGGCCGAGTCGGCCAACACATCGGCCGGGAAGACGCCGTCCTCGATGATGCGCTGGTCGTTGTACACGTCGTCGATGAACATGTTCAGGGCGCGTAGCCGCTGGACGAGCCCGCGCTCGATGCGCCGCCACTCGGTCGCCTCGATCACCCTCGGGATCACGTCGAACGGCCAGGCCCGGTCGATGTTGGCGCCGTCGCTGTAGACGGTGAAGGTGATGCCCATCGTCAGGATGTCGGCTGTGGCCGACGCCTGGCGGGCGCGCAGTTCCTCGACCCCGAGACGCTCGACGACGGCCATGACCTCCTGGGCGGCGGGACGGGGATGGCCGTGCTCGTCGTGCAGCTCGTCCCACGGTCCACCGGCGGTCATCGAGGGAGAATGTAGGTGCCGCCTCACGGCCCGATTCTCAGCACGGCGACCTCGGGCATCCCCTCGGGCGGGCCGAAGCCGTGCTCGACCAGCCAGCGGACGTTCGACAAGCATCGCAACGACCACCACGCGCGGATCAGGTCGCGGTCGACGTCGATGCCGTAGCCGGCGACGACGTCGCCAATGTGCTCCCCGTGTCCGAGCGTGAGGGTGGCGAGGTCGAACAGCGCGTCGCCTCGGCTCGCCTCGGACCAGTCGATGACGCCGGTGACCTCGTCACCGTCGACGAAGACGTGGTCGACCTGCAGGTCGCCGTGGGTGAACACCGGTGTCCACGTACGGAGTGCAGTCTCGGCGACCCGGCGGTTGCGCGTGACCACGTCGGCGGGAAGGACGTCGTTGGCGACGAGCCACTCGCACTCGCCGGCGAGGCGCGATGCGAGCTCGTCGTGGCTCCGACCGGGCCATGGCGGCAGCGGCGCGTCGTGCAACGTCCGGGCGGCGGCACCCGCCGCGGCCCACGCCGCCGACGACGCGGTCGACGGCTCGCCGAGGCGCCCGAGCGCCCTCCCTGGGAGGGCGGCGAGCGCGAGCACGGGCGGCTTGCGCCACAGGATTTCCGGGGTCGGGACCGGCGCCATGACCATCGCCTCGACCTCGACGTCGGTGCGCGTCTGATCACTGTCGATCTTCAAGAACACGTCGCCGACGCGCAGCGTCGCCCGCTCACGATGGGCGACGACGACCTCGACCTCCTCCATATCGGCCATCATCGCCGGATCACCACCGGCCGATCACCGTCGTGGTCACGGTCGGCGAGCGCGTTGGGGTTGGGGGCTGGGGAACACGTTGACCCGATACAGCTCGCGGCGTCAGAAACTCTCTACTCGGGGCGGGGTTCTTTGGGCAGGCCGAGGACGCGCTCGCCGACGATGTTGCGCTGGATCTGGCTGGTGCCGCCCCAGATCGTCTCCGACCGGGAGAAGAAGAAGGCCGACATCATCGGACTGACGGGGTAGCCCTCCCGGCGCTTGTCGCGGCCCGAGCCCGGCCACGATCCGACCTCGGGACCGGTGTCGACGAGCATCGACCGCGCCCCGAAGATGTCGAGGGCCAACTCCATCGCGTCGCGGTGCATCTCCGACCAGAACATCTTGTTCGTCGCCCCGAGCGCGATGACGCCTGGGTCCTTGCTCGAGCTCAGCGTCGCCGACAGCGAGCGCAGCCCGTTGTAGCGGAGGATCTGGATCTTCGTGTAGTAGCGCATCAGCCGCTGGTGGATCTCGGGCCGGTCGATGGCGCCGTTGGCCTGCGCCTCGGCGACCATGAGGCGGTACTCCTCCTCGAAGCGGCGGTAGCCGGTCGTGGCCGACATCCCCCGCTCGAAGGCGAGCGTCGAGTTGGCCACCTTCCAGCCGTTGTTGACGCCGCCGACCACGTTGTCCTTGGGGCAGCGGGCCTCGTCGAAGAAGACCTCGCAGAACTCGGCCGTGCCGTCGGGCTGGGTGATGCCGCGCACCTCGACGCCGTCCTGCTTCATCGGCACCAGGAGGTACGAGATGCCCTTGTGCTTCGGGGCCTCGGGGTCGGTGCGGGTAAGCAGGAAGCAGAAGTCGGCGTGGTGACCCTGCGTGGTCCACACCTTCTGCCCCTTGATCACCCATTCCTCGCCGTCGAGCACGGCCGACGTCTTCAGGCTGGCCAGGTCGGAGCCGGAGTTCGGTTCGGAGAACCCCTGGCACCAGCTCATCTCGCCGCGCAGGATGGGCGGCAGGAACTCCTGCTTCTGCTCCTCGCTCCCCCATTGCAGGATCGTCGGGCCGACCAGCGTGTCACCGAAGAAGTCGGCCCGCATCGGGGCCTTGGCGTCGGCGAACTCCTCGGACAGGACGACACCTTGCATCGTCGACAGTCCCTTGCCGCCGTACTCCGTCGGCCACGTGGCGCAGATCCAGCCGCCCTCGTACAGCTTTTGCGGCCACGCCGCGTTGAAGGTGGCCCGCTCCTCGGGTGTCATCTCGAACCCGTCGTCGAACCAGCCCGCCGGCAGGTTCTCGTGGAGCCAGGCCCGCACCTCGTCACGGAACGCCTCGGTGTCGGCGGGATAGGTCAGGTCCATCGCGCAATCCTGACCGCTCGCCGCCAATGCGGCCAACGCCGAAGGCCGAACTAGCTTGGCCGACCGTGACCGACATCGCCGCCCCGCGGCCGGAGGCGCCGGCCCCGGCTGGCCGCTGGACGGCGCAGTGGAAGGAGCTCTACGAGGAGGTCATCACCACCGGGCTGTGCACCGGGTGCGCCGGGTGCGTCGTCACCTGCCCCCACGACGTCATCGGCTACGAGCACGAGGAAGGTAAGTACCTGCCCTTCCACCTCGAAGACGAGCTCGGTCCGGGCGACTGCATCCACGGCCAGAAGGGCTGCACGACGTGCACCCGGGCCTGCCCCCGCTTCCGGGCCTGGGAGTCGGCCGCTGATACCCACTTGTTCGGGCGCGTCCGCGAGCCGGACGAGATGGCCGGGATCTGGCGCCAGCTGCTGCTGACCCGGGCGACCGACTCGACCCAGCACGAGCGGGGTCAGGACGGCGGGTTCGTGTCGGCGATGCTGATATGGCTGATGGCCAACGACTACATCGAGGCGGCGATGGTGTCGGGGGTCGAAGACGACGACGCCTGGAAGGCCAAGCCCGTCCTCGCCCACAATCCCGACGAGGTGCTGGCCACGGCGGGCAGCCGTTACACCTACTGCGCCAACCCGCTGGCCCTGCGCGACGCCAAGGAAGAGGGCCTCAACCGCCTGGCCCTGGTCGGCATGGGCTGCCAGACGTCGTCGCCGCCGATCATGTGGGACCGCAAGGCCGGCAAGGTCTCCAAGCCGTTCGTCTTCAACATCGGCCTGCTCTGCTCGAAGACGTTCGACGACGCCATCTTCGCCGAGCTGTTCGAGGCCAAGTACGGGCTGGCCAAGTCCGAGATGGTGAAGATGAACATCAAGGGCGTGTTCCAGATCTGGATGAAGGACGGCAGCTACCACGAGGTCGATCTGAAGGAGTGCCACGCCTGGACCCGCGAGGGCTGCAAGAAGTGCCCGGATTTCGCCGCCGAGCACGCCGACATCTCGACCGGCGGCATCGGCGAGGACAACGACTGGACGCTGACGATCGTGCGCACCGAGCTCGGCGAGGAGGTCATCACCCGGATGCTCGCCGACGGTGTCATCGAGTCGCGCCCGGCCCAGGAGGACGAGAAGGCGATGAAGCTGCTGCGGATGCTGTCGATCGTGTCTCGGAGGCGCTGGCCGAAGGACGCCGATCCGGCCCCGGCGATCGGCGTGCCGCCGCCGAAGAAGAAGGCCGCCGCGCCGACCGCGAGCTGAGCGTCAGCCCGTCGTCGTCGCCGTCGCCGAGCTGGCGGGGGCCGCCGTGCCGTCGACGCACGAGCGCAGATCGGCGATGAAGTCGCGCAACTCGGACGTGATGCCCTCGTCGTCCGGGTTGCGCGAGGAGAAGTCGGCATTCTCGGCCTCGTCGCCGATCGCCTCGAGCGCGTCGTCGCTGTAGGTGTCGAGCCGTTCGGTCATGCAGGCCTTGACGTCGTCGTCGACGTCGAGCGTCTGGACGATCTCCCGGGCGACCGTGCGCGGACCAGGCTCGCTCGTGCAGGCGCCGACGCCGAGCACGGCCAGTGCGGCGAGGGCGGGCAACCGGCGATTGTTCACGAGTCCGGCAGGCTACCGACGGCGGCCACGGTGACGGCACGTTGCAAGACAGCGTCGAGCATCGCCGGGGTCAGCCGGCCGGTGAACGTGTTCTGCTGGCTGGGGTGGAACGAGCACAGCAGCGTCGGCCCGCCCGCCACCACCACCTCGACCCCGTGGCCGAAACGCGGACGCGGTCGGAGGTCGTACAACCGCGTCGCGGCAGCGTAGCCGAAGGCGCCGAGGCACAGCACCACGCGCGGCCCGAGCGCGGCGAGCTCGCGCCGCAGGTACGGCGCGCAGGCGTCGCGCTCGGCCGGCGTCGGCCGGTTGGCCGGCGGAGCGCACTTCACGGCGGCGGTGACCCAGACGCCGGTCAGGCGCAGGCCGTCGGCGGCGTGGACCGACGTCGGCTGGTTGGCCAGGCCGGTGCGATGCAGGGCGGCGAACAGGAAGTCGCCGCTGCGGTCGCCCGTGAACACTCGGCCGGTCCGGTTGGCACCGTGGGCCGCGGGGGCCAGCCCGAGGACGAGGATCGACGCCGCCGGATCGCCGAACCCCGGGATCGGACGCCCCCAATACTCCTCGTCGCGGAACGCCGCCCGCTTGGCGACCGCCACCGCCTCCCGCCAGGCCACCAGCCGGGGACAGGCCCGGCAGTCGACGACCTCGGCGGCCAGGGCCTGCAGCGCCCTCACCGCGCCCGCCGGGTCGTCCGTCGTCGCCATCGGCCCGCATGTTGCCCGACGGAGACCGCCAGTAGGTTGGTCGACGCCCATGGCGACCCCACGAACCCCCGCCGCGCCGCCTTCGATGACGACGATCCTGCTCGTCCGCCACGGCCAGACCGCCACGACCGGCAAGGTGTTGCCCGGTCGAGCCCGCGGCCTGCACCTGTCGGACAAGGGCCGGGAGCAGGCCGACGGCGCCGCCCAGCGCATCGCCGGGCTCTCCGCCGTCGACGCCGTCTACACGTCACCGCTGGAGCGGACCCGGGAGACGGCCGCTCCGATCGCCGTCGCCCGCGGTCTCCGCCCCGTCGCCGAGAAGGGCCTGCTGGAGTGCGACTTCGGCGAGTGGACCGGGGCCAGCCTGCGCCGGCTGATGCGCAAGCGCGAGTGGGCCACCGTGCAGCGGGCGCCGTCGACGTTCCGCTTCCCTGGAGGCGAGAGCTTCACCGAGATGCAGCACCGCATCGTGTCGGCCCTCGACCGCCTGCGCGCCGCCCATCCCGGCGGCACGATCGTCTGCGTCTCCCACGCCGACCCGATCAAGGCCGCCGTGGCTCACGCCCTCGGCACGCCCCTCGACCTGTTCCAGCGCATCGTGATCAGCCCGTGCTCGGTCAGCGCCGTTGCCTGGGGCGGCGCCGGGCCGATCGTGCTCGCCGTCAACTCGACCGCTCGACCTCTCACCGAGCTGGCCCCGTCATGACGACCTACTACGAGTTCGACGAGGTCGACACGTTCACCCCGGTCGCCGTCGGCGAGCCCGGTGCCCGCGTGTTCTACCTGCACGCCCGGGCCGGCACGGAGCGGGTGACGGTGCGCTGTGAGAAGCAGCAGGTCGGGGCCATCTCGCAGTACCTCCAGCGAGTCCTGTCCGACCTCCCGCCGCCCGAGTCCCACCCGCTGCCCGACACCGTCGACGCCCGCGCCGCCGACGGCAACGAAGCCTTCGTGCTCGGCCCGATCGGACTCGGCTACGACCGCACCAACGACCGCCTGCTCGTCCAGCTAGACGAGCTCGTGCCCCGCGACCTCAGCGACGACGACGACGACGATGACGACGACGACGACGTCGACGTCGACGTCGACATCGATCGTGGCCGGGTACGGCTCTACGTCAGCCGAGCGCAGGCCGCCGTGTTCTGCGAGCGCGCCGACCACCTCGTTGCCGCCGGGCGGGCGACATGCATGTGGTGCGGCCATCCGATCGACCCCGACGGCCACCCGTGCCCACGGATGAACTGACAGGCGGCGGTGTCCCCGCCGACGCCGTCGCACGGTTGGCGACGGCCCGGGTGCACATCGTCGGACGGATGCCGTGGGCCAGCAACGGCACGTTCCTCGTGCGCCTGCTCGGCGACGGCGAGTCGGGCGACGACGCCGACGAGCTCGACGTGGAGCCGCTGGACGACCCCCGCCCCCAGGCCATCTACAAGCCGGTGCGGGGCGAGCGGCCGCTGTGGGACTTCGAGCCCGGCCTGCACCGGCGGGAGGTGGCCGCGTACCGGCTCAGCGAGGTTCTCGGGTTCGGCTGCGTGCCGCCGACCGTTCGGCGTACCGACGCTCCCCTGGGTGAGGGCTCGCTGCAATGGTTCGTCCACGCCGATCATCGCGAGCACTACTTCACGATCGCCGAGCAGCGCCCCGACCTCCACGACCAGCTCCGGGCCATCGCCGTGCTCGACTTGTTGGCCAACAACACCGATCGCAAGAGCGGCCACTGCCTGCTCGCCGGCAACCGCGTCTGGGCCATTGATCACGGCTTGTGCTTCGCCGCCGACTACAAGCTGCGGACCGTGATCTGGGAGTTCGCCGGTGACGCTCTCACCCCGGATCAGGTGACGGGGGTCCGCCGGCTGGCCGCCGAGGTCCCCGCCGACTTGGCCGAGCTGCTCGACGGGGACGAGGTCACGGCCCTGCAGGTGCGGGCGGCGGTGCTGGCCGACGCCGGTGTCCTCCCGGCCGACGCCTCCGGCCACCGCTACCCGTGGCCCCTCGTATGACGCCAACTCGTGCGCTCGACGCTTCATGTCCGCCGATTCGCGCCAGGACGGCGAAACGGCGGACATGAACCCAAGGGCGGCGCCCAACACTCGGGTGGGTGACGGTGGGCGCGGCCGAGCTGGGACCCGGTGACACGCTGCGGCCGGTCGGGCCCTCTACCCTGCGCCGGATGCGTGCGGCCCGTCGACTGGTGTTCGTCGCCACCGTCGCGGCGGCCGGTGTGCTGTCCGGCCCGGGGGCCGGCGCCGCCGCCGTCACCCCGCCCACCCCGCCGACGACCGTGCCGGGCGCCGCCACGACCGTCACCGGCGCGACACCCACCGGGTCGGTCCCGTCGGCGGTCACCGTGGCGCCGGTGCCGACGGGCCCGTCACTGCCGCGCGCCGGGTCGGCCCCCGGCGGGCTGGAACGCGATCGCGGCGACGAGTGGGACGTCCGCCGCCTGGCGACGACGGCGGCGTTCGGCCTGCTGGCGTTGACCGTGGCCGGCCACATCTACGGGCGGCTGCAGAGCATCGCGCCCAGCGTCGGCCGGACGATCGCCCGCCGCGACTGACCGAGCCGCCGACTCGGCTCGGGCCGCTAGCGAGCCTGGAGGGCCTCGATCAGCTTGGGCAGCACCTTGTGCACATCGCCCACCACGCCGAGGTCGGCGACGCCGAAGATCGGCGCTTCCTTGTCCTTGTTGACGGCGATGATGTTCTTCGAGCCCTTCATCCCGACCATGTGTTGCGTCGCGCCGGAGATGCCGGCGGCGATGTAGACGGTGGGCTTGACGACCTTGCCGGTCTGGCCGACCTGGTAGCTGTACGGGACCCAGCCGGCGTCCACGATGGCGCGGGAGGCACCGGGGGCGCCCTTCAGCGCCTTGGCCAGTGACTCGATCATCTCGTACTTGGCGGCCTCGCCGAGTCCCCGCCCCCCGGAGACGACCACGTTGGCCTCGTCCAGCTTCGGACCGGAGTGCTCCTCGACGTGCACGGCCTCGACCGTGGCCCCACCGGTGGCGCCGAGATCCGGCACGGCCGCCTCGACGACTTCGGGGGCCGAGCCACCGGCCGCTTCGATCGGGAAGCTCTTCGGGCGGAACGCCACGAGGTACGGGCCGGGACCGGTGAACGTCGTCGTCACCAGCTTGGTGCCGCCGAAGATCGGCGTCGTCACCTTGACCTGGTCGCCGTCGACGGCGATCTCGGTGTTGTTCGTCAGCACCGTCTTGTCGAGCTTGACGGAAAGCCGAGCCATCACGTCGCGACCTTCGTAGTTCTGCGGGAACATGATGATGTCCGGTGCGTCGCCGCCGTCGATGACGGCCTTCATCGCCGAGGCGACGGCGGCGCCCGGCAGGTTCCCGCCGAGGTCGCCGGTGGCGTAGATCTTCGTCGCGCCGTGCTCACCGAGACCGGCGGCGAACTCCGCCGCATCGCCGGCGACGAACGCCGTGACGGACTCGCCGAGCGAGCTGGCCTTGGTCAGCAGTTCCTGCGTCGCCGTCGTGGGGGATCCTTCGGCGCCTTGCGCGAACACCCAGATGTTGGAAGCCATGAGTCGTTGTCTCCTTCGTGATCCGGGTCTCAGATGACCTTGAGCTTGTCGAGGAACTCGACGATCTTGAGGTGGGCCTCGCCCTCGTCCTCGATGATCTCACCGGCCTCGCGCTCGGGGGCATCGGCGACATCGACGATCTCCTGGCCGGCGCCGGCCCACCCGACCGGGTCGACGCCCAGATCGTCCGCCGTGACCGTGTCGACCGGCTTCGACTTGGCCGCCATGATCCCCTTGAAGCTCGGGTAGCGCGGCTCGACGACGCCGGCGGTGACGCTGACCACGGCCGGCAGCGAGCTGGTCACCTCGTCGTAGCCGGCCTCCGTCTGGCGCTGCACCTTGAGCGCGTCGCCGGCGACCTCGATGTGCTTGGCGAACGTGACCGACGGAAGCCCGAGCAGTTCGGCCATCTGCTCCGGCACGGTGCCCGTGTAGCCATCGCTCGACTCGGTGCCGGCGATGATCAGGTCGACCTCGCCGAGGCGCTTCGACGCCTCGGCCAACACCTTGGCCGTGGTCAGGGCGTCCGAACCGGCGAGCGCCGGATCGGACACGAGGACGGCCTTGGCCGCGCCCATCGCCAACGCCGTGCGCAGCCCGGCCGTCTCCCCGTCGGGGGCCATCGAGACGAGCGAGACCTCGCCCCCTCCGGCCGTGCCGACGAGCTGGAGCGCCATCTCGACGCCGTAGCTGTCCGACTCGTCGAGGATCAGCTTGCCGGCACGCTTGAGGGTGTTGTCCGACGGATCGAGCTCGCCCGGCTGGGCAGGATCCGGGATCTGCTTGACGCACACGATCACGTTCATGGCCCGCATTATGGTGCCGACGTTGCGGATCTGCCTCGTCGTCAACTCCTTCGCGTCCTCGGTGACGGCGCGCAACACGGTGGTCGTCCATCGCCGGCTGAGCCGTGACCACGACGTCGAGTTGGTCGAGACGAACCGCCGCGGTCACGCCACCCGCTTCGCCCACGACGCCGCCCGGCGGGGCGTCGACGTGGTCGTCGGCTTCGGGGGCGACGGCACCCTGAATGAGGTGGCCACCGGCATCGCCGGCACCGACAGCGCCCTCGGCGTGCTGCCCGGAGGCTCGACCAACGTGTTCGCCCGCACGATCGGGCTGCCCAACGACCCGGTCGCCGCCGTCGAGCTCCTGTCCGGCGGCATCGACGCCGGCGACATCCGGCCGGTCGGGCTGGGTCGGGTCAACGGGCGCTTCTTCTGCTTCCACACCGGCGTGGGCTACGACGCCGCCGTCGTCGCCGCCGTCGAGGAGCGGGCGTCGCTGAAGCGGTGGCTCGGCCATCCGCTGTTCATCTCGGCCGCCCTGACGACGTGGGCACGTGGCTACGACCGCCGCCAGCCGCATTTCCGGGTGACGACTGCGGCCGGCGCCGTGGACGGCTTCTTCACGATCGTGCTCAACACCAACCCCTACACGTACCTCGGCAACCGTCCGCTCGACCTCTCCCATGCCGCCACCCTCGACCGGGGTCTCGTCGCCCTGACGTTCCGCACGATGCGGGCCACGACGATCGTCCGCTCGGTGTTCGGCGCGCTGCGCGGTGGCGGCGTGCGTCCGACCGAGCACCTCGACGAGCAGATCGAACTCGACCACCTCGTCATCGAGCACGAGACCCCGTTTCCGTACCAGGTCGACGGCGACTACCTCGGCGAGACCGACCGCCTCGAGTTCGATCACGTGCCTAACGCCGTCAGGCTGGTGCGGCCGTCGTCTACCGGCTCGGCTCCAGTAGCGCCGCCCGGATGACATCCGGGACGTCGGTGACGATGCCGTCGACGCCCCAGGCCGCGACCCGGCGGGCCTCGGCGGGGTCGTTGCAGGTCCAGGTGTTGACGACCAGGCCGGCGGCCTTCGCCGCGGCCACGTCGTCGGCCGTCAGACCGCCGACCCACGGGTGCAGCGTGCCGTGGCCGTACCGCCGGCAGGCATCGATGGCCTCGCCATCGGCTGCGGTGACCAGGCAGGCGGTGGCGAGGTGGGGCGCGAGGCTGCGCACGCGGTCGATCGTCGCCCGCCGGAACGACGACAGCAGCCACCGGCCGACGGGCTCCGGGCGGGCGTTGAGCAGCGTGACGACGGCGTCGGCCAGCCGGTCGGTCGGATCGAAGTCGGGTTCACCCGGGTCGTTCTTCAGTTCGACGTTGACGACCACACCGGCGCAGGCGTCGAGGGCGGCGCCGAGATCGGCCACGTGGTCGGGCAACTCGGCCCGGGCGAGGCCGATGATCGGCCGACCGTCGGCCAACCGGGCGTCGTGGTGGACGACAAGGGCGCCATCGGCGCTCGGGCGGACGTCGAGCTCGATCCCGTCGGCCCCGAGCTCGACGGCGAGGCGGAATGCCGCCACGGTGTTCTCCCGCTCGACCCGCGAGGCGCCGCGGTGGGCGATGACGTCCGTCACGCCGGCACGCTACCCCTTGTCAGAGCCCTGATCGGTGGCTAAATTTCCGCATGCGGCTCGCACCGGCGGGTTGTGAACGGTGTCACGAACGTGTCACAGGATCGGTCCCACGGACCGCCTGGAGGAGGACCAGTGTCGATCCCCGCCTCGAGCCTTGCCCTGGGAGCCGCCGACTACAGCTGGCGTACCGATGCACTGTGCCGAGACACCGACCCGGAACTGTTCTTCCCGATCGGCACGACTGGCATGGCCCTGGTGGCGATCGACCGGGCCAAGCAGGTCTGCGACGAGTGCCTCGTGCGCGTCGACTGCCTCGACTTCGCCCTCGCCACCAATCAGGACTCCGGCATCTGGGGCGGCCTCTCCGAGGAGGAGCGCCGCGTCATCCGCCGCGACCGCGCCGCCCGGGCCCGCCGCGCCGCCGTCTGAGGAGCCGACCCGACGCCCTGAGCTCACTCGGTCAGCGGGACCTTCAGCTCGACGACGGTGCCGTGGGTCCCGGCCCCGTGATCGTCGAGACCGACGGCCTGGAAGTCGACCGCCGACGCCGGACGCATCTCGATCTGCCCGTTCAGTTCGGTCGTCACCAACGTGCGCACGATCGACAGCCCGAGCCCGGTGGCCGCGCCGAGATCGAAATCAGCGGCCACGCCCTGGCCGTCGTCGACGACGTGGACGGTGAGGTGCTCCTCGTCGTTCTCCAACGAGACGACGACTCGCCCGGCACCACTGCCTTCGGGAAAGCCGTGGTCGACGGCGTTCTGCATCAGCTCGGTCAGCACCACCGACAGCGGCGTCGCCACACGCGCCGGGATGCGCCCACCGTCGCCCGCCAGCGTGAAGCGCACCGGCCGGTCGGGTGATTGGAGGCTCTCCTCGGCCAGGCGCAGCAGCGGGCGGACGATCTCGATGAACGTGACGTCGTCGCCGGGCTCGCGCGACAACGACTCGTGGACGAGGGCGATCGTGCGGATCCTGCGCACCGACTCCGACACCGCCGCCTTGGCCTCAGGGTTCTCCAGCCGTCGAGCCTGCAGCCGCAACAGCGACGAGATCGTCTGCAGGTTGTTCTTCACCCGGTGATGGATCTCGCGGATCGTCGCGTCCTTCGACATCAACATCCGGTCGCGCTTGCGGACGTCGGTGACGTCGCGGACGAGCAACACCCCACCGACGACGTCGCCGCCGGAGAGGATCGGCATGCACCGGCACAAGAGGGCGACGTCCGAGCCTTGCTCGAACTCCTCGACCACGGGCAGCCGCTGCTCGTAGGCCTTGCGCACCATGTCGTCGTGGAAGCCGAGCTCGGCCAGACGCATCCCGGCGGCGTTGGCGTGGATGCCGACACGGTGCAGCGCCGAGTTGGCGTTCGGCGAGAGGTAGCGGACCCGCCCCTCGGCGTCGAGGCTCATCACGCCGTCGCCGACGCGCGGGGCGGCGGTCACGTCGCCGCTCCGGGCCGGGTACGGGAACGAGCCCTCGGCGATCATCGCCGCGAAGCGATCGAAGATCGAGATGTAGGTGCGCTCCAGCTCGCCGGGGGTGCGGCCCGAGCGATCGACCCACTCTCGGGTGAGGACGGCGATCGTCTCGCCGTTGCAGTGCACCGGGATGGCGAGCATCCGGGCGATGTCGTCGGGAACCTCTTCGACTTCGACGTCGCCCTCGGTGATCTCGCCTGACTTGAGCGCCGAGGTGAGCACCGACTGCTCGGTGACGTTGGCGAAGCTGCCGACCCAGTCGGTGTGGTACACGGTCTGGCCGGTCGACGGGCGCACCTGGCCGACGATGAGCCAGCGGTCGTCCTTGGTCGGCACGTACATCAGCAGATCGGCGAAACAAAAGTCGGCCAGCGTGTGCCACTCCGAGGTCAGCCGGTTGAGATGGGACACCTGGTCGCGGTCGAGCCCGGTGTGTTCGCGGACGAGAGCGGCGAGCGAGGCCATCGGTCCCTGAGTCTGCCCGAGGAACGTCAGGTTCGCAGGTGACCGACGAGCTCGAGCAGTCCGCGCAGATCGTGCACGTCGGAGTCGAGGATCGGCGCGTCGAGGACCTCGGGTGCCAACACCGACAGCTCGGCTCGCCGTTCGGCCTCGCGGGTTGCGACGAGGGCGACGTCGTGAAAGCGGGTGGCGATCTCGCTCAGCACCTCGCCGACGACCTCGCCGTCGTCCGGATCGAGGTCGAGGCGCGTGACGATGCGGTCGCGCAGGTCGGCCTCGCCGGCCGCCTCGGCCAGGCGCTTGGCGCTCGCCGAGGCGCCGCGGCGGGTGATCCCGGCCGGCAGGACCCGGTTGGCGATGATCGCCCCGAGGTGGTGGTGGCGCCGCACCAGCTCGCGGACGAGGTACTCGGCCTCGTGGGCCGGCGCCGTCTCCAACGTGGTGACGACCACGAACGTCGTGCGGGGGTCGCCGAGCAGGCCCTCGACTTCGCGGGCCCGACCGACGAAACCGCGCTCCATCGCCTGGAAGAGGACGAAGAAGTCGGCGATGTCACGCAGGAAGCCCGCCCCGAGCACGCGATCGGCCACTTGGTAGAACGGCTTCGAGGCCGCCGTGAACAGTCGTGATCGGTACGGCACGGTCAGCCACTTGAGGAGCCGGCTGCCGAAGAAGTCGACCATCCGTGACGGGGCGTCGAGGATGTCGAGGGCGTTGCGCGACGGCGGGGTGTCGACCACGACGAGGTCGTAGTCGCCGGTGGCGTGCAACTCGTGCAGCTGCTCCATCGCCAGGTAGTCGTGGCTGTGCACGAAGCGACTGGTGATGTTCTGGTAGAGCGGATTGTTCAGCACGGAGTCGCGCACCTTGGCGTCGGGCGCGTGGCGGCGGATCAGCTCGTCCCAACCAGCCTTCGTGTCGAGCATCGCCGCCCACAACTCGCCGCGAGGCTCGACGCCGGCGGCCGCGAACGCCTCGTCGGGGACACGGCTGGCCGTGTTGCCGAGCGCGCCGACGCCGAGCGCGTCGGCCAGGCGCTTGGCCGGGTCGACGGTGAGCACCAGCACCTTGCCGCCCTGGTGGACGGCGGCGGCCAGGCCGAGCGCGGCCGCCACCGTCGTCTTGCCGACGCCGCCGGAGCCGGTGACGAGCACCATCTCCTTGCTCGCCAGCAAGGCGTCGAGCCCGAGCTTGGCCGAGCGGGCCATCAGACGACGTCCAGTTCGTCGGCCAGCGCAGTGGCGACCAGCGAGACGACGCGCCGGCCGGTGGCCCGGGTGAACAGCTCGGGGACATACAGCACGGGGAGGCTCGGGGGAATCGCGTCGCGCAGCCCTTCGAGGTGGCGGCCCCCGACGCGACGGCGGGCCTCGGTGACGTGGGCGGCGGCCAGCACCTGGCGCACGCCGGCGCCGGTGGCGTCGACGAGAACGTCCTCGGCCTCCTCCAGCGCGTCGACGATCTCGCTCTGGCGGCGATCGAACAGCGCCGGCAAGACGCGGTTGGCGACGATCGCCGACGGCTCGACCCCCGACTCGGCGTCGAGCCGGCCGATCAGGTCGATCGTCTCGGAGACCGGCATCTCCTCGGGCGTCGTGACGATCACCAGGCCGGTGCGGGCCGGGTCCTCGAGGATGTCGGACACCCATTTCGTCTGGTCGCGCACCATGCCGACCTTGACGAGGTCGCCGATCACCCGGGGGGCGCCGATCTGGGCGACGATGTGGCCGGTCGCCTCGGCGTCGACGACGACGAGGTCGTAGTGGCGCTCGCGCACCTCGTAGGCGAGCTTGCCGACGACGAGGATCTCCTTGACGCCAGGGGCCGCATCGGCCACGAAGTCGAACGTGCGGGCTAGCGGCCCGATGCGCCCGACGAAGGGCAGCTTGACGAACAGGCGGAGGTACTCGCGCAGCGCATCCTCGGTGTTCATCGCCATCGCCCAGAGGTTGGTGTCGAGCTGGCGCGGCTGGAAGGCGAGCGGCTTCGTGTCGAAGGCGGCGGCGACGGCGCCCTTGTCGTCCATCTCGCACAGCAGCGTGCGGCGGCCCGACTTGGCGGCGAGCTGCGCCAGGGCGGCGGCCACGGACGTCTTGCCCACGCCACCCTTGCCGGTGACGAAGAGGAGCTGGCGGTCGAGGAGGTTCACCGGGACCGGCGACCGGGTCAGCTGCCGAAGCCGATGCGGCGATCGCCGTCGTCGCTGCCGACTTCGACATAGGCGAGCTTGGCTGCAGGGATGGCGACGATGCGACCGCGCTTGTCGGTGAGGCGCAACACGTCGGTGTCTCCGGCCAGGGCGGCATCGATCGACTTCAACGTCTCGTCCCGCTCGTCGTCGGGCATCTCGACGGTCAGTTCACGAGGTGCCTGGGTGACACCGATTCGCAGATCCACGCCCCGCACGGTACCGGCGGAGAGCGCGGGTCAGGGGGCGGTGGCGGTGGCGCAGAACGTGTCGCCGCGGGCCTTGCTGGCTTCGGTGGAGACGTCGACCTCGCCGCCGCCCTGCAAGACACCGAGCATGCCGCGCACCATCCCGCGATCGACGGCGCAGATCACCGGGTGATCGGTGGCCACCGCGCCGAACGGGCAGTGCTCGTTGACGATGCGCAGCCCGCGGCTGCCGGTCGCCGACGCCGTGTGGGCGGCAAACCCATGCGCCGTCAACGCGTCGGCGACGGCCCGCATCGCCGAGCGCAACGAGCGCTGCCCGGCGGCGCGGGCGTCGCCGGTGAGCCCGGCGGCCATCGCCCGGCCGTAGGTGGCACCGACCTCCTCGGCCATCGCTTCGGCCACCGGCCCGGGCAGCCGGTCCAGCGCCTGGCCGAGCAGAGCGAGCACGAGGTCGTCGCTGCGCACCGGGAAGCCGGACTCGAAGGCGGCCGCGCGCACGGCCGTGTAACGCTTCGACGGCCGCCCGGCCCGCCGTTCGACGCCGTCGCCGGCGGGCCCGCGGCCCCGGCCCACGACCTCGACGTACCCACCGGCCGCCAGCTTGTCGAGGTGGTGGCGGGCCACGTTCGGGTGCACCCCGACGGCCGTCGCCACCTCGGCCACGGTCACGCCCTCGGCCGCGTCGTCGCGGACGTACAGGTAGACCCGCCGGCGCGATGGATCCCCGAACGCATCGGTGATCGCCGAGACGGCGGCCGTGAACGCCGACGCCGGCGGCTCGCCGCTCGGGCGGGCGGAGGCCATGGACCGATATTCTACCTATGGCCGTAGTGCAAATCCCGTGCGGCGGCCACTGAGGAGCGACCGCCGATGCCCGTCACCACCGAGCAGATCATTGACGTCCTGCGGCCCGTCCAAGACCCGGAGTTGCACCGCTCGATCGTCGAGCTGAACATGGTGCGCGACATCGCCATCGGTGACGGCGGCGACGTCCGCGTCCTCATCGCCCTCACCGTGCCCGGCTGCCCGCTGAAGAACGAGATCACCAACCGCGTCACCGGCGCCGTAGCCGCGCTGGCCGGCGTCAACGGCGCCGCCGTCGAGTTCACGGTGATGACCGATCGCGAGCGCGAGGAACTGCGCACCAGCCTGCATGGAAACCCCGGCGCCAGCGCCGGCAGTCACGCCGCCCACGGTCACGCCGAGGGCCGCGAGATTCCCTTCGCCCGGCCCGACTCGCGCACCCGGCCGCTGTTCATCGCCTCGGGCAAGGGCGGCGTCGGCAAGTCGAGCGTGACGACCAACCTGGCCGTCGCCCTCGCCGCCCGCGGCCACTCCGTCGGGGTGCTCGACGCCGACATCTACGGCTATTCGATCCCTCGCATGCTCGGCACCGACCGCGAGCCGACCGTCATCGACCAGATGCTGCTGCCGCCCGAGGCGTGGGGCGTCAAGGTGATGTCGATCGGCTACTTCGTGCCGGAGGGCCAAGCCGTGGTGTGGCGCGGCCCGATGCTGCACAAGGCGCTCGAGCAATTCCTCACCGACGTGTTCTGGGACGAGCCCGACTTCCTGCTCGTCGACATGCCGCCCGGCACCGGCGACATCGCCATCTCGCTCAGCCAGTACCTGCCGCGCGGCGAGGTCTTCATCGTCACGACGCCGCAGCCGGCCGCCCAGAAGGTCGCCCGCCTCAGCGCGGCCATGGCCCAGAAGGTCAACCTCCAGGTACGCGGTGTCATCGAGAACATGTCGTGGTTCATTGGCGACGACGGCACCCGCTACGAGCTGTTCGGGGCCGGCGGCGGCGCCGAGCTAGCCGAGGAACTGGGCGTGCCGCTGCTGGCGCAGCTGCCGCTCGTGCCGGCGCTGCGCGCCGGCGGCGACGACGGCCGCCCGATCGCCGCCGTCGATGCCGACAGCGAGGTCGGACGGGCCTTCCACACGCTCGCCGAGCGGGTCACCGGCGAGCTCGGCCGACGCCGCATCTTCAGCCCCGAGCTGCGCGTCACCGGCTGAGCTAGGTTGCGCGTTCGTGAGTGACCCCGGGTCGTTTCCGCCACCGCCGCCGCCCTCGCTGACGCCGCCGCCGGGCGCCGTCGGTTACGAGTCGACCGCCTGGAACCGAGTCCCGCTGAAGCGGGTCGGCGGCCTGGCCAAGGCGCTCTCGATCCTCCTCGCCGTCGTCGGCGTAGCCCAACTGCTGACCTTGGCGCTCGTGCCGGGCGCCGTCGACGCCGCCCGGGACTTCGTCAGCGGCTCGATCGACGAGGACGAGTTCACCGAGCGCCAGCTCCCGATGATCGGCGTCGGTTCGCTCGTCGGCCTGGCGACCATCGCCGTCGTCGTGCTGACCATGATCTGGCTGTTCCGGATCGCCGCCAACCATCGGGCCCTCGGCCGGCGCACCACGTTCGCCCCCGGGTGGGCCATCGGCGGTTGGTTCCTCCCCCCGCTGCTCTACATCATCCCGACGCTGATGATCCGCGAGCAGTGGAAGGCGGCCGAGACCAGCTCCCCACCTGGCGACGAGGGATGGCGGCGCTCACCCGAACCCGTCCTCGTCTGGGTGTGGTTCCTCCTCTACAGCATCATCCCGATCATCCTGTTGCTGTCGGGCCAGTCATACTCGTGGGGCTCGACGTTCAGCAACGACGCCGAGGACATGGCCGAGCGCACCATCGACACCGAGACCGGTACCTACCTCTCCGGGATCATCACCGCCGCCTCCGCCGTGGCTTGGCTCCTGGTCGTGCGCGCCCTGACGGCGCGCCACCGGCGGCTGACGGGCGAAGCGGCCTGAGGGCCGTGACCCGCTACGTCGTGCGCCACGCCAAAGCCGGCCAGCGCCGCGACTGGGCGGGTGACGATCGGGACCGGCCGTTGAGCAAGACCGGGCGGGCCCAGGCCGCGGCCATCGCCGAACGGCTGGCGGACGTCGGCGTCACCGAGCTATACGCCAGTCCGTTCGCGCGCTGCGTGCAGACCCTCGAGCCGCTGGCCGCACGCGTCGGGGCGGCGGTCATCGGCGACGAGCGCCTGGCCGAAGGGGCGGCCTTCAAGGACACCCTTGCCCTCCTGGCCGAGGCCGGCGACGGCGCCGTGCTGTGCAGTCACGGCGACGTGATCCCCGAGCTCATCGCCGCGCTCGCCCGCCGCGGCGCCGTCGTGACGACCGATGCTGACTGGCGCAAGGCATCGATCTGGGTGCTCGACGGCGACAGCGACACGATCACGTCGGCGGCGGCCGAACCGCCACCGCGGGTCTGATCACTCGTCGAGCTGGGCCCGGAACTGCTCGACCAGCGCCCGGGCCGCGGCCGGCGGACCGAGCTCGAGGCAGCGGTCGGCCTCGGTCCGCGCCCGCTCGACGTCGCCATCGGCGTTGGCGGCGACGATCGCCAGGAAGCAATGGGGATCGGCGTACGTCGGGTCAGCGGCCACGGCCCGCGCCAGCTCGTCTTTGGCGTCGGCGGTGGCGTCGGCGGCGGCGTCCTCGATGCCGCTCTGGCCGACCGTCGTGAACAGCAGCCAGGCGTGGTAGGTGAGGGCCTCGGGGTGCTCGGGGTCGTCGGCGAGCACCGAGTCGAAGCGCTGCAGGGCGGCCAACGGGTCGCTCCCCATCAGCATGCGGGCCTCGGCCAGTGCCACGGCGGCGTCGGAGCGGGGGTCGACGCCGGTGATCTGCTGGCCGTCGACCCGCTCGCCGGCCGAGCGGGCGACCCACCACCCGGCCAACGCGGCGACCGCGACGACGGAAGCCACCGTCAGGAGCGTCCGACCCCACGCCCGCGGGCGCGGCGTGGACCGGACGGCGCGGTCCTCCTCGAGACGGCGCAAGACGTCGGCGGCCCGCGTCGTGTAGCCGTCGCGCAGCGTGGCGTAGTCGTCGTCGTCGACGTCACCGGCGGCGTGCTCGGCATCGAGGTCGCGCAGCGACCGCAGCAGGAAGCGTCGCTCGTCCTCCAGCACCGCCAGCTGGTCAGGGTTCATCGCCGTCCTCGTCGACCGAGAGGGCGGCGGCGACGAGGTCGCGGTCCTCGCCCGTCGGATCGCGCTCCTGTGCGGCCTCGCGGCGCCAGCGCCGGAACGTCACCGCCAGCGCGGCCACGCCGACGACGAGCGCGGCCGCCGGCAGCGCCCACACCAGCGCGTCGAAGCCCGTGGCCCGGGGGACGAGCAGCGTTCCTTGGCGGAACGTCGTCTCGAGGTACTGGAGGATCTCCTCGTCCGAGGCCTGGCCCTCGTCGACGAGTTGACGGATCGTGCGGCGGATGTTCTCCGAGGCTCCGGTGCGCGACTCGGCCACCGTCTCGCCCTCGCAGTTGGGACAGGCGACCCGTTCGGCCAGCGCCGCCGCCCGCTCGGCCGGCGTGCGGGGCCCGTCGTCCCGGGTCACCCCGACGGTGAGCAATCCGACGACGACCACCGCCAGAACGGCCCAGCCCGGCCACCGCTTCAGCACCGGCGGGGTCACGTTTGCTCCCGCAGCGCCTGCAACTGCCCGCTCAGGCCGTCGGCGGTGACGCGCGAGATGTAGCGCGCCCGCACGACGCCGTAGGGGTCGATGATCCACGTCTCGGGCACCTTGGACACCCCGAAGGCGACGGCGATCGATCCCGACTCGTCGTAGATGATCGGCCAGTCGCCGCCCTCCTCGGCGAAGAAGGCCTCGACCCGCGACCGCTGGTCGTCGTAGACGACCGTGTACAGCTCGGCCCCCTGGTTGCCGAGGGCGGCCTGCTGGTCGGCGAAGGCGACGAGGTCGGGGTGCTCCTGCTGGCAGGGGATGCAATCCGAGGTGAAGAAGTTGAGAACGACCCAGCTGCCGCGTCGACGCCCGAGGTCGAACGGCGAGCCGTCGGCCCGCTCGCCCGTGGCGGACGGCGCCGGCCGGCCGCGCAGGTAGGTGTCGGCCGACTCGTTCGTCGCCGGCTCGGAGCCGGCCAACACCACGAACAGCCCGGCCAGCACGACGGCGACGGCGAGGGCCACGAACGGGGCCACCCGCCCGCGGCGGGCCGGAGCCTCGTCGACGGTTGGCTCAGACACTGACGACCTCGTCGGCGCGCCGCTCGTCGGCGTGAGGCGCGGGCGCGACGTCGGCCCGCTCCACCCGGCCGTGCCCGACCGGGTCGGTCGGGCGGCGACGCCGTCCGGGGAAGGCCGCCAGCACGGTGCCGAGCGCCATCACGCCCCCGCCGATCCACAACCACACGACGAGCGGCTTGAGGGCGACGGTCACGGCCGCCGTCGTCGCCCCCGCGGCGGCGCTACGGCCCAGCGTGAGGTAGACGTCGCCGGTGACACCGGTGCGCACGCTGGGCGTCGGGACCTGGTTGCCCATCTGCAGGTACGTCGTGTTCTTCGGCGTGTAGACCCGACCGCCGTCGACTTGGACGTCGGCGACGACGGCCCGGGTGCGGGCGTCCTCCTCGAGGCGCACTGCCTGCAGCTCGAACGTGTGCCCGGCGAACGATTCGGGCCGGCCGACCTCCAACGTCATCGTCTGCGAGCGGGTGTACGCGTTCGACGACACGAGGGCGACGGCGATGAGGATCACGCCGAGGTGGACGATCATCCCGCCGTTGGCCCGCCCGACGAGTCCCCGGCGGCCCTGGCGGCGGGTCGCCAGGACGACCTGGCGGAGGGCGGCGCCGGCGGCCCAGCCGGCGAGGAAATAGGCCACGAGCGGCGCCCAGCCGGTCGCCCCGACGGCGACGGCGACGGCCAGCGCGCCGACGCCGCACCACGCCGGCCAGAACAGGCGGTCGCGCAGCAGCTCGGTGCTCGCTTTGCGCCACGGCAACACCGGGGCGATCGCCATGAGGAACAGCAGCGCCAGCCCGATCGGCATCCCCAAGCGGTCGAAGTACGGCGCGCCGACGACCGTGCGTCGGTCCTGGACCGCTTCGACGATCAGCGGGAAAACGGTGCCGAGCAGCACGACGAAGGCGAACACGGCGAAGAGGACGTTGTTGGCGAGGAAGGCCCCCTCCCGCGACAGCGGCGAGTCGATGGCCCCGGGCGATCGCAATCGGTCACCGCGCCACCCGATCAGGCCGAGCGAGACGATCATGACGAGGCCGAAGAACACCAGCAGGTAGTTGCCGACGGGGCCGTCGCCGAAGGCGTGCACGCTGTTCAGGATGCCCGAGCGCGTGAGGTAGGTGCCGAGGATGGTCAGCGAGAACGTGGCCACGAGCAGGCTGAGGTTCCAGACCCGCAGCATCCCGCGGCGCTCCTGCACGAGGACCGAGTGAAGGTAGGCGGTCCCGGTGAGCCACGGCAGGAAGCTGGCGTTCTCGACCGGGTCCCAGCCCCAGACGCCGCCCCAGCCGAGCACCTCGTAGCTCCACCAGCCGCCGAGGAGGATGCCGATCGTGAGAAAGGCCCACGAGAACAGTGTCCAGCGCCGCGTCTCCAGCAGCCACCCTTCGCCGACGCGCCCGGTGACGAGGGCGGCGATGGCGAAGGCGAACGGCACGGTCATGCCGACGTAGCCGAGGTAGAGGATCGGTGGATGGAACAGTACGAGGACGTGGTTCTGCAGCAGGGCGTTGGGGCCGGGGCCCTCGAAGTCAGGGCCGACCGGCGCGCCGTTGGCGAAGGCGTCGGCCGGCCCGAACGCCAGCAGGGCGAAGAAGGCGGTGACGGCGAACATCACGACCAGCGCCCAGCTGACCAACGGGTCGGCGGCGCGGGTCCGGAAGCGCCAGGCGACGGCGGCGCCGTAGCCGGTGAGCACGAGCAGCCACAGGAGGATCGAGCCTTCGAGGGCCGACCACATGGCGGCGAAGTTGTAGAGGGGAGGCGTGGTCGTCGACCCGACCTGCTGCACGTAGGCCAGCGAGAAGTCGCGGGTGATCAGCGCCCGCTCCATCATCACGACGGCCACCACGGCGCCGGCCAGGCAGAGCCAGGCGTAGCGCGGCATCTGGCCGGCCAGGCGGCGGTCGCCGCGGCGTACGGCGATGATCGAGCCGAGCATGCCGAACGTGGCGGCGACGAGGACGAGCACCAGGCCGCCCCGCCCGAGTGCGCCGTTGAGGCTGGCGGCGAGCATCGTCACGAGCCGGCCGCGCAGGCTGCCGGCTCGGCGGCGTCGCCGTCGAGGCGCTCGGCGTTCTCGGCCTCGTACTCGTTGGAGTGCTTGACCTCGACGCGGTCGCCCCTGAACGTGGCGCCGTCGAGCTCGCCGTGCACGACGACGGGCTGGCACTCCCGGAACATCCCCCCGGGCTCGCCGTCGTAGCGCACGGGCAGCGTGACGCCCTGGAACGACATCGTGAACGTCGTGATGCCGTCGAGCGTCTCGACGGTGCCGTCGTCGACCGTTCCCTGGACGCGCAGGCGACGGCCGGCCTCGCACCCGTCGCGCTGGCCGATCTCGTCGACGTTGCAGAAGTAGTCGACGGCCGAGCGCAAGAACTGGGTGACGATGACGCCGCCCGCCACCACGACGAGAGCAAGGACGACGATCGGCAGCCAACGCCGGGAGGGCGACGGCCGGCCGGGCTCCGGGACGCCCGAGCGGGGGCTCAGGTCCACGGCTTGGCGTCCTCGGGCAGGTCGGCCGTGGCCCGCCGCGCTCGGGCCAGCACCCGCCATGCGTACACGGCGATCGCCCCGAGGGCGACGGCGTAGCTGCCGACGATGAAGCCGGCGTCCTCCATCAGCCCACCTCCACCGTCGTCGCTTCGGCCCGGCGGGCGGCCAGGGCGGCGTCGAGTCCCCGGTCTTCCAGCGCGTCCTCGGCGGCCATCGTTCGCTGACGATGGATGACGAGCCACACGTACAGCAGCGTGAAAGCGACGATGCCGACGAATAGCGAGAACAGCATCAGCCCGTCCATCTTCACCTCACCATCGGGACGCAGCACGGTCGCTTCCTGGTGCAGGCTGCGCCACAAGCGCACGCTCCAGTGCACCAACGGGATCTCCAAGACGGCCAGCAGGGCGATCACGGCGCTGCGCCGGGCCCGCTGCTCGTGGGTCCCGCCGAGGCGGCGGACGGCGAGATAGCCGATGTACGTGACGAACAGGAAGGCCGTCGTCGTCAGGCGAGCGTCCCACTCCCAGAAGACACCCCACGTGAGGCGGCCCCACAGCATCCCGGTGACGAGCGTGATGCCCATGAACAGCACGCCGACCTCGGCGCTGGCGCCGGCCAGGCGGTCCCAGCCGAGGGCATGACGCTTGGAGAACAAGTACACGCCGGAGGCGACGGCAGTGACGACGAAGGCGAGGTAGGCCAGCCACGCCGAGGGAACGTGGACGTAGAGGATGCGCACCGACTCGGCCTGGTTGCGGTCGGACGGCGAGAAGCCGAGGCCGAAGGCGAGCAGCCAGCCGACCCCGCCGAGGGCTGAGCCACCGAGCGCTCGGGTGGCGCGGGTGCCGGTGGAGGGGGTGGTCACGCGGTGATCTCGCCGATCATTCGTCGATGAGCGGACCGAAGGCCAGCACTCCACCGGCGCCGAAGGCCACCGCGAACACCGCCACCACCCCGAACCAGGGCCAGCCGTCGGCGATCGCCGTGTCTTCGATGCCGAGCGCTGCTTCGACCGCTCGGGTTGCTCCGATCAGGACGGGCGCCACCACCGGGAGCAGGAGGAGCGGGAGGAGGGTCTCCCGGCCTCTCGCGCCGGCGGCGAGGCCTCCGTAGAGCGTACCGACGGCGGCCAGCCCGCAGGTGGCGGTCAGCCACGTGGCGACGAGCAGGACGACGCCGCCGGCGCGCAGCTCGGTGCCGTAGAGCAGGAGGGCGGCCCCCAGGAGCACGGCCTCGAGGGCGGCGAGCTGGACCGCCAGCGCGCTCGCCTTGCCGAGGAACAGCGCCACCGGGTCGACCCCGGCCACGCGCAGCGCGTCCAGGGCGCCGTCGTCGGCCTCGATCGCGAACGAGCGTTGGACGAGTAGCAGGAGGCTGAACAGCGTGGCCAACCAGATCAACCCGGGGGCGACGAGCTCGAGCAGGGTGTCGCCGGTGTTGGCGGGCGTCGGCAGCCGCTCGAGGGCGAAGGCGAACATCACCATCACGATGAAGGCGAACGGCAGCACCTGGTTGAGGGCGACACGACCGCGCCCCTCGACGCGCAGGTCCTTGCGCGCGACCAGCCCGGCCATCCGCCATCGGCTCACGCCAACCCCCCGTCGCTCTCATCCGAGGGCTGGCGTGCATCGGAGGGTTGGCTGAGGGGCCTCCCCGCACCCAGCCCTCCGATGGCATCGCGGGTCTGGCCGGCGACGACGTCGACTGTGCGGGTGGCGAGGGCACCGGCTCGTTCCAGCTCGTGGCTGGCGACGACGACGGTGGCGCCGGCCGCCGTCGCCTCGCGCAATGTGGCGTCGAGCTCATCGCGTGCGGCGGCATCGAGACCGGCGTGAGGCTCGTCGAGCAGCCACAGCCGGGCACGGCGGGCGACGAGGCAGGCCAGCGCCGTACGGCGGGCCTGCCCGGCCGACAGCCGCCGGACCTCGAGATCGGCCAGCCGGCCAACGAGACCGAGCCGCGTGACGGCCGCCGCCACTTCGCCGGTCGTCGCTCCGGCCGTCGCCCCCCAGAAGGCGACGTTCTCGGCGACGGTGAGGTCAAGGTACAGCCCGTTGCGATGCCCGAGCAGGCCGACGTGGGGGCGCACGGCGGTGCGCTGGGTGGCGAGGTCGAAGCCCAGCACCCGGCCCTGGCCGCGGGCCAGCGGCAGAAGTCCCGCGCACAGCCGCAGGAGCGTGGTCTTGCCGGCCCCGTTTGGACCCCGCAGCAGCAGGATCTCGCCCGGAGCGACGGTCAGTGTGGCGCCGGCCAACGCCGGAAACCGGCCGAGGACGGCGACCGCGTCGACGAGCTCGATCACCGCGCCGTCCATCGGCGGGGACGCTACCGGCGACCCCCACGGGCCGCCCGACACTCGGGTGCGGTGCCCGGTACCGTTCGTCGCGTGAGGTGGCGGACGGCGGACGAGCGAGCGGCGCGACGCGACGCCTACTGGAACCGGCCGCGACATCCGAAGGACTGGCGCTACTGGGTCGGCGGCCTCGGGCGCGTGCTCATCGTGACCGGGCTGTTGATGTTCGGGTTCGTCGCCTACCAGCTGTGGGGCACCGGCATCCAGTACGCCCAGGCCCAGGACCGCCTCGACCAGGAGCTCGAGGACTTCCTGGCCCAAGCGCCGACGACGAGTGCGGCGCCGACGGCGGCGACGGCCGCCACGACCACCACGTCCACCACGTCCACCACGTCAACCACGATCGCCGGCGCCACCGCTCCCTCATCGACGTCGTCGACCACCTCCACGTCGTCGACGTCGACGACCACCTCCACATCGTCGACGTCGACGACCACCTCCACATCGTCGACGTCGACGACCGTGGCGGCCGCGGAGGTCCCCGACATCGAGATCGGCGATGCCATCGCTCGCATCTCGATTCCCAGCATCGGCCTCGACGCCGTCGTCGTCGCCGGCGTCGATCCGGGCGACCTGCGGGAGGGCCCGGGCCACTACCCCGGCACGCCGATGCCGGGGCAGCTCGGCAACTCGGCCATCGCCGGCCACCGCACGACGTACGGGCAGCCGTTCTTCGACCTCGATGAACTCGAGCCGGGCGACGAGATCGTGCTCACGACCGTGCAGGGCCAGTTCATCTACCGGGTGACCGGCAGCGAGATCGTCCCGCCGTCGCGCGGTGACGTCGTGCTGACGACCGACCCGAGCGTCGCCCGGCTGACGCTGACGACCTGCGATCCGGTGTACACGGCGACGAACCGGTTGATCGTGCGGGCAGATCTGGACTCGAGTGCGGCGGTGCCGCTCCCGGCCGACCTCGACTACGGCGCCGGCGTGGCGGCGACGACCGTCCGGGCGCCGGCGTCTGAGACCCTGCCCGGTGAGGCCGGGTCGACGCCAGCGCCGACGACCGTCGTCGCCCCCGCCACGGTGCCGGCCGGTACCGGCACCGATCCCGCCGCCAGCGTCACCACCGCCGGCGTCACGAACGCCAGCGTCAACACGGCCGAAGGGTCGCCGACGACGGTGCCCGGAACGTCGTCCACGGACGTTCTGGGCACGCTGCCGGGTGAGGCGGCGGCCGACACCGCCGCCGCCGGCGTTCCCGACGCGTTCGCCCAAGGCTGGTTCAGCGACGACGGCGCGTACGCGCAGGTCGCCGGGTGGGCCGCCGCGTGCGCCGCCGTCGCCGTCGGCGGCTACCTCGTGGCGCGCGCCCTGCGCCGACGATGGCTCGGTTGGGTCGTCGCGGCCGTCCCCTTCGTCGTCGCCCTCTACTTCTTCTACGAGAACGTCAACCGGCTTCTGCCTGCCGCCATCTGACCGCGATCGCGGTTCTGTGGAACCGCGGTCGTGTCACACGCGGTGGGGCTTCCACGGAACCGGGTTCCGGCGCCCTGGCCTTACTCGCCTCGGAAGCGGGGTGGGCGCTTGGCGAGGAAGGCGGTGCGACCCTCCCCCGCGTCGGCGCTGGCCCAGGCCGCGCGGCGGGCGGCTTCGACGTCGTCGTCCGGGCCGGGTGGTGGCGCCGACCGCTCCAGCGCCAGCTTGTGGCCGGCGATCGTGAGTGGTGCGAGCTGGGCGAGGTCGCGGGCCCAGGCCATCGCCGCGTCGAGATCGCCGAGGCGGTGCACGGCGCCCGCCGCGTGCAACGCCGCCCCGTCGTAGGTCTCGGCGCCGATCAGCATCGCCCGGGCCACCGACCACCCGAGCTCGCGGGCGAGGCGCTCGACCGTCCAGTGATCGACGACGAGACCGAGCTTGGCGGCGGGGATGCCGAAGCGGCTGTCGGGCGTCGCCACCCGCAGGTCGCAGGCGGCGACGAGCTGCGTACCGGCGCCGAGGGCTGGACCGTCGACGGCGGCGACGGTCGGGAGCGGCAGCTCGGTGAAGCCGCGCAGCACCGCCGCCAGGATGCGGGCGAACTCCCCCTCTTCGACGCCGGTGAGATCGGCCCCGGCGCAGAACGCCGGCGGGGCGCCCGTGAGCACGAGGACCCGGGCGCCGTCGATCCGGGCCTCGTCCTGCGCGGCGAGCAGGGCCACCAGCATCGGGTGGTCGACGGCGTTGCGCCGCTCAGGACGATCGAGCGTGACGGTGACGACGCCGGTCCGGGACCCCTCGTCGTCGACGTCCCAGCTCACCCGCACCACGCCCGGCGACTGTACCGACCCCCCGTCCGGGCCCGGCCCGGTCGGTGCGATGAGCGATGAGCGCCTTCGGCCCGCTGATCGCTCATCGGACGGCGTGAAGGTTCGGCCGTACCCTCTGGCGCGTGTCCGACCGCCCGCCGCCCGTTGCCGACCCCGTGCTGGCCCGGCGGGCCCAGGTGGCGCGGTGGACGCAGCTCGCCAATCGGGCCGGGTACGTGCTGCTGCTCGCGGCCGTGGTGCTGTTCTTCGTGGCCCTGGCCGTCGGCTTCAACGCCACCCTGGCGACGCTCGTCATGGTGACGATGATCCTGGCGTTCGTGCTGCTGGCACCGGCGATCGTGCTCGGCTACGCCGTCAAGGCCGCCGACCGTGAGGACCGCGAACGAGGTCTCTGACAGCACGGCATCGCCGCCCGGCGCTGGTTACCCTGCGGTAAGTCATGACGGCTCGCCTGCACGCCTCCGCTCGTCGCGAGCAGCTGCTCGACGTCGCCCTCGAGGTCTTCGCCCGGGCCGGCTACCACGGCGCCTCGATGAACGACGTGGCCGAAGCCGCCGGCGTCACCAAGCCCGTGCTGTACCAGCACTTCGAGTCGAAGCGCGAGCTGTACCAAGCGCTCCTCGACGAGGTCGGCGCCCGGTTGCTCCAGGCCATCGGATCGGCCACGACCGCAACGACCGACGGCCGAGAGCAGACCGAGCGGGGGTTCCGCGCCTACTTCCGCTGGGTCGCCGAGGACCACGACGCCTTCCGCTTGCTCTACGGCAGCGGGTCGCGCCGGGACGAGGAGTTCAACCAGGCCGTTCGGCGGGTGACCGCCGGCGCCGCCGTCGCCATCGCCCCGCTGATCGCCGTCGACATCGACGACGAGCACCGCCTGACTCTGGCCCACGCGCTCGTCGGCCTGGCCGAAGGCGCTAGCCGCCGGCTCGTCGAGCGGGGCGAGTCGTTCGACCCCGACGTGCTGGCCCGCCAGATCAGCGACCTCGCCTGGGCCGGCCT
>Ga0183260_10000266_pt1 | contig 42379 bp, 39 predicted proteins | sample AntDrymUQ4972206_2_FD_129768 | JGI IMG/M metagenome (GOLD analysis project Ga0183260, IMG submission 129768) | Polar desert sand microbial communities from Dry Valleys, Antarctica - metaG UQ497 (22.06) (version 2) (version 2) | ecosystem: Environmental > Terrestrial > Soil > Desert | place... | reverse complement strand
TACGCAGCCAGCGCTTCGCGCAATTCGATCAGTCCCAGGTTATGGTTGTAGAAAGTTTCGCCGGCGTCGAGCGCGGCCTTGGCGGCGTCGCGGATGAAGGCAGGCGTGACCTGGTCGCCTTCGCCAAACCAGAATTTCAGGATGTCCGATCGTCCAATACCCGCGTTGGCGACTTCGCGGATGCGCGATGCGGGTAACGCTTCGATGGTCGGCCGGATAGCCTTATTCACTGCACTTGCGTGCACTGCAGATCGGCGCCAACGGTCAGCGGGCCGGTGTAGAACTTCTTCAGCTCGGCGATCGCCGCATCAAGGTCGAACAGGCCGATGTGACTGACGATCAGCCGCCCCACGCCCGCTTGCTGCGCTACGCGCCCGACAATCGCGGGTGAGGCGTGCAGCGGATTAGTGGTCCCTGCGGCAATCGCAAGATGCATGATCAAAACATGCGCCCCGCGCGCAAACTCGACGAACGCCGGGCTGGTGCCGTTCTGATCGGAGCTAAATACGATCGACACGCCGCGTGTGGTCACGCGGTACGCCAGCGTCGGCACGTTTCCGTGCGGTATTCCCAGCGCGGTCACGGCCACCCCGCCGCGAGCGAACACCGTGGACGGTTGCGCTTTGGTCACATCAACGACCGCGATATCGAGCCGAACGCCGCCCCCCGCTTCTCCCTGTACGGCGCCCAGTGTGGGCCCGAGCAACGGAAACGCTCCATCTTTCTCGTCGAACAGGCGCCTCAAAAACGTTGGAAACGCCGGTGCTTGATCATTGCCGGAAGGACCGACGATCGGCAGCGGTTCTTTGCGCGTCTGATGGCTCAACCAGAGAAACGCGGGTAGATCGGAGACATGGTCGGCATGAAGATGGCTAATGGCCATTGCCGATAGATCGCCGAGCTGAGCTTGCGATTGACCAAAACGAAGAAAGGCGCCGCCGCCCATATCGACCAGAAGCTTCGCCTGCGCGTCGATCCACAGCAGATAACTGGACGACGCGCGATCGCGGTTGATCCTGGGGCCGCCGGATCCCAGGATCTGAACAGCGACGGGGTTGCCCATGCAGCTTTGAGCCCCCGCGCTGTCGGGGATGGCGAGGAGAGCGAGCAAAGTAACGATCGCGAGCCGAATCATGGACAAGTGTTCCTTCGCCGGATGTTGACTGGGTTTGAAGTGCGCGTGGCCAGAGTATCTCAGCAGACGGGAGTTAACAGCGACCGGCCTGAGGCGTAGGGCGCAGTGTTGTCGAGCACGAGCTGCGCCATCGTGCCGCGCGTTTCATGCGTTGCGCTCGCCTGATGAGCCTCAGCACGACGTGACTCTCCGTTGGGCTGCGCGCATCCCTAACGCGAGGCAGCTCTCCGCGCAGCCACGTCGTCTTGCCGGTGCCACGAAGGCCGAGCAGCGGAAACGAGCGGGGCGGCAGCCGCAGCCGCGTGTATACATCGCCGGCATTACGACGGTAAAAATGCTGCCGGTCTATACAGATAACTTAGCGCGACCCTCGGGCAACGGCACCGACAATCGCGTGGCCCAGGGTTCAAGAGACGGCAGTATGTCCGAGTGCAATTCGACGCCTTGCTTCAGCTGATCGCAGCGGCGTTGCAACGCGCGCTCGCCCGGCAGGCGAACTTTCTCGAAGCCCGCGCGCGGCGGATTGTCGCGGCACGCTTGCGCGATCCATTCGGCCTCGCGTTTGAATGCGCCGAGTCCACCGAATGCCGCAGGGTCGATCGCCTGCACCAACACCGTTGCGCCCCATCCTTCTTTCGGGTCCGCGCGGCCGAAGCCTGCCAGCGCGCCGGTCAGTATCTCGACGATCAGCGCGAGCGCATAGCCCTTGTGCCCGGCGTCGACCCCGCCGGTGGGCAATATCGTGCCGCGCGGCTCGGAGAACAGCACCGCTGGGTCATCGGTCGCTTCGCCATCGGCCGTCAACAGCCACGGATGTGCGAGGCGCTCGCCGCGCTTCTGTAGGCGCGCCGTCATGCCGTTGGTCGTCAACGACGCCGACAGGTCGATCAGCACCGGGTCTGCTTCGGTAGGAAATCCGAACGCGATCGGATCGGGCGTGAACACCGCGCGCGTTCCGCCGTGCGGCGCCACGCTCGCCGCATTCGGATCGGAACACGAAAGGAGCAGCACGAAGCCGCGCTCAGTCGCGCGCGTCAGGTAGGCAGCCAGGCAAGCGATGTGATGACTGCGGCGAATGACGATGGTGCCGGTGCCGCATTCGCGTGCCTTCTCGATCGCATCGTCGATCGCCAGCCGTGTCAGCCAGGGCCCCGGCAAACGATCGCCGTCCCACAGTGCGCTCGCGCGGCGCTCCTCGACTACCCGATGCCCACCCCGCTTCGTCATCGTCCCCGCTTCGAGCTCGCGCAGATACGAGGCGAGCAGCGCCAGGCCATGGGTGTCGTGCCCGAGCAGATCGCCTTCGAGCAGAACCTCGGCGACCACCTCCGCCATGTCACGCTCGAGACCAACGCCGGTCAGCAGATCGCGCGCGAATTCTTGCAGCGCCTGCGTCGCGTACCGCATCAGTACACCGCGCGTCCGCCAGACAGGTCGAATACGGCGCCGGTCGAGAACGAACAGTCTTCGGTGCAGAGCCAGGTGACCAGCGCGGCAATCTCGTCGACTTCACCGAACCGATTCATCGGAATCTTTGACAGCATGAAGTCGATATGACTTTGCGTCATCTGCGCAAACATTCCTGTCTTGACCGCGGCCGGCGTCACACAGTTGACGCGTATTCCCGTCTTGGCGAGCTCCTTACCGAGCGACTTGGTCAACGCAATGACGCCGGCCTTCGACGCGCTGTATGCGCTTGCATTGGGGTTGCCTTCTTTGCCAGCGATCGACGCAATGTTGACGATGCGCCCGTAATTGTTCGCCTGCATATGCATCACCACCGCGCGGTTGCATATGAACACTCCGGTGAGATTGATATCGAGAACTTCTTTCCACGCAGCCACCGGGTACTGCTCCACCGTCGTGTTCGGGCCGGTAATACCGGCGCTGCAGACCTGAACGTCGACACGCCCAAGCGCCTTGATGCTGGCGTCGCACGCTTTGACCACCTCGTCTTCACTCGTTACGTCAAGCGTGTGCGTATGCGTGTTTGCCCCGAGGGATTTGGCGGCCGCTTGCAATGCACCGGCGTCGCGGTCCCACAAACTGACGCGCGCATTCGATGCGATCAGTCGCTGCGCGATTGCGTAGCCGATGCCCGCTGCGCCGCCGGTGACGATCGCGCCGCGTCCCTGCATATCGAGTTGATTCATGGTTCCCCTACGGCTCCTCCGACTTTTGCGCGGACTATATCTGCAAAATTGGTCAGACCACTTGACCGATTGTGTTGACCCGCTTGATGCTCCGTGGCTAAACTCGCCGCGCCTTTCCGCAAATCCCCCGTTGATGCCAAGCAAGCCCCGCCGCAGTCAGTCCTGGTTCGGTCGTCTCGACCGCGACGGTTTCATCTACCGCTCGTGGATGAAAAACCGCGGCATTCCGCACGACCAGTTCGACGGCCACCGGTGATCGGCATTTGCAACACATGGTCCGAGCTGACGCCGTGCAATACCCACTTTCGCGTGCTCGCCGAACAGGTGCGCCAGGGCGTGCTCGAGGCCGGCGGTTTTCCGCTCGAGTTTCCGGTCATGTCGCTCGGCGAGACGCTGATGCGGCCGACCACGATGCTGTTCCGCAATCTGGTCAGCATGGACGTGGAGGAAACGGTGCGTGCGAATCCGCTCGATGCCGTTGTATTGCTGATGGGCTGCGACAAGACGACACCCGCGTTGCTGATGGGCGCTGCGAGCGTCGACCTGCCGACAATCGGCGTGTCCGGCGGGCCGATGCTCTCTGGCAAGTATCGCGGCGGCGAGCTGGGCTCCGGCACCGGGGTGTGGCAGATGAGTGAAGCCCTGCGCGCGGGCGAAATATCGCCGCAGGATTTCTTCGAAGCCGAAAGCTGCATGCATCGCTCGCATGGTCATTGCATGACGATGGGCACGGCGTCGACGATGGCGAGCATGGTCGAAGCGCTCGGTGTCGGCTTGCCCGGCAACGCGGCGATTCCGGCGGTTGACGGCCGTCGCAACGTGCTTGCACGGATGGCGGGGCGGCGCATCGTGCAGATGGTGGAAGAAGATCTGGTGTTGTCGAAGATTCTGACGCGTGCTGCGTTTGAAAACGCAATTCGTATTAACGCAGCCATCGGCGGGTCGACGAACGCGGTGATCCATTTGCTTGCTCTCGCGGGTCGTTGCGGCGTGCAGCTGACGCTTGATGATTGGGACGCATTGGGCCATGACCTGCCATGCCTGGTCGATCTGCAACCGTCAGGCCAATTTCTGATGGAAGATTTCTATTACGCGGGTGGTCTACCTGCAGTGATTCGCGAGCTGGGTGCGTCCCTGAACAAGGATGCGTTGACGGTTAACGGCCGCACACTCTGGGACAACAATCGCGACGCGCCGCGCTACGACCTCGAAGGCGGGTTGGGTCAATCGAAGCGCGTAATCCGGCCACTGAATGATCCATTCAAAACGCACGCCGGCATCGCCGTGTTGCGCGGAAATCTTGCGCCTGACGGCGCGGTGATCAAGCCTTCGGCTGCGACGCCGGCATTGATGAAGCATCGAGGCCGTGCAGTTGTTTTCGAAACCAGCGACGAGATGCATGCGAAGGTCGAGGATGACACGCTCGACGTCAACGCCGAAGACATTCTGGTACTGAAGAATTGCGGGCCGAAGGGTTACCCCGGCATGGCCGAAGTAGGCAATATGCCATTGCCCGCCAAGCTGCTGCGACAGGGTGTGACTGATATGGTGCGCATTTCCGACGCGCGCATGAGCGGCACAGCGTACGGAACCGTTGTACTGCACGCGGCGCCCGAAGCTGCCGCTGGGGGCAATCTGGCGCTCGTCAGAAACGGCGACATGATTGAGCTTGACGTCGAGCGCCGGCGTTTACATCTCGAAGTCAGCGACGAAGAATTGAAACGTCGTCGCGCTGCATGGACCGCGCCCCTCGCTCCAGTTCAGCGTGGTTACACAAAGCTGTATTTCGACCATGTGCAACAAGCGGACAAGGGTGCAGACCTCGATTTTCTGGTTGGCGGCAGCGGGTCGGCGATTCCCAAAGACAACCACTAATGCGAGCGCTGATTACCGACTATGACTTTCCCGATATCGACCTCGAGCGCGAGGTGTTTCACATCGGCGGTGTTGACCTGGTCGAGGCGCAATGCAAGAGCGAGAACGATCTGATCGCGGCGGCGCACGAATGTGATGCACTGCTGCTGCAGTACGCACCGGTGACTGACCGCGTGTTGGCGGCGCTGCCCCGCATCGGACTCGTGAGTCGTTACGGCGCCGGTTTCGACACGATCGATACCGAGGCGTGCCGCCGGCACGGCGTGTGGGTGGCCAACTCGCCCGACTACGGCGTGGGTGAAGTCGCAACGCATGCGCTTGCGATGACGCTCGCCTTGATTCGGCACCTGGCGCTATACGACCGGGACGTACGCGCCGGCAAGTGGCACTACCTGTCGCCAGGACGGATCCGACGCGCGAGCGACATGACAGTGGGGATTCTCGGGCTGGGCCGCATCGGCAAGCGCTACGCGGCGTTGGCGCGCGATTGTTTCGCGCGCGTGATCGCCTGCGACCCGTACATCATCGACGGCGATTTTCCGGTGTTCGTCCAGCGCGTCACGCAGCAGCAGTTGTTCGAACAGGCTGACGTGGTGTCGCTGCATGTACCGCTGAATAACGAAACTCGCGGCATGGTGGGCGCCGCGCTGCTGGCGCAAATGAAGCGCGGCAGTTTCCTGGTCAACACCGCGCGCGGCGGCATTGTTGACGTTGCTGCGGTGTTAGCAGCCCTGGACGACGGCACGCTCGACGGTGCCGGCCTCGATGTTCTGCCCGTCGAACCGCTCGCCGCCGATAGCGCGCTGGCGCGCCATCCGCGTGCGCTGCTGTCGCCGCATGCGGCGTTTTATTCAACCGCAGCGGAAATCGAGCTGCGTCGCAAGGCGGCACTTAATATCGTTCAATGGTCGCAGACCGGGCGGCCGATGTATCCTGTTGTTGAAGGTAAAAAAACCCCAGGGACGAAGAGCCCACGGCATTAGGTCAATGCAAGACAACTGCGGCGTCTTAGCTCGATAAGACGCCGCTCCCGGAGGAGACACCCCGGCATGGCGCGAGTCACAATTCGCGGCGTTACGAAGCAGTTCGGCACCACCAAGGTGCTGCACGGCGTCGACATCGATATCGACGACGGCTCGTTCACTGTGCTCGTCGGGCCATCAGGCTGTGGCAAGTCCACGCTGCTGCGAATGATTGCGGGCCTGGAGGAAATCAGCGGCGGCGAGATTCTGATCGGTGAACGCCGCGTCAACGATGTTCCGCCGAAAGAGCGCGACATCGCGATGGTGTTCCAGAACTACGCGCTGTACCCGCACATGACGGTGCGAGCCAACCTCGCGTTTTCGCTGATGCTGGCGAAGGCAGACAAAGCCACAATCGACACGAAGGTCAAGCGCGCGGCCGGCATTCTCGCTCTGACCGAGTTGCTCGACCGATATCCGCGTCAGTTGTCGGGTGGCCAGCGACAACGCGTTGCGATGGGTCGGGCGATCGTTCGTGACCCGCAGGTGTTCCTATTTGACGAGCCGCTGTCGAATCTCGACGCGAAGCTGCGCGTCGCGATGCGCAGCGAGATCAAGGAACTGCATCAGCGGCTGAAAACGACCTCGGTCTACGTGACGCACGATCAGATCGAAGCGATGACGATGGGCGACAAGATCGTCGTGATGCGCGACGGCCGCATTGAGCAGACCGGCAGCCCGCTACAGTTGTACGACCATCCGGCGAACACCTTCGTCGCGGGTTTTATCGGATCACCGGCAATGAATTTCCTGCCGGCAACTTTGCGCCGCAATGGAACGGGCTCGCGTGTGGTTTTGGGCGATGGCACCGAGCTCGACGTGGCGCGAAATGCCGGCGGCCAAGACGGTCAGCCGGTAATTATCGGCACCCGGCCCGAACACCTGACGCTCGCGTCGACCGGCATTCCGTCGGAGGTCGTCGTCATCGAACCGACGGGTGCCGATACATTCGTTGCCTGCCGCCACGCGGGCACCGATCTCTCCGTGGTTTTTCGCGAACGACACAGCTTTGCACCGGGAAGCACGATTCATCTGCAGCCCGACATTGAGCGTTCTCACCTGTTTGACGCTGGCAGTGGCCAGCGCCTGGCGGCGTAGCAAAAGTTTTAGCAAGTGACGTACAACAACGAGGTGAAGGAGACTGGAAGTGAGTGAATTCAATCGCAGAAGATTTCTCGAAGGTTCAGCCGGCGTCGCAGCGACCGCCACGCTGGCAGGTGGCGGACTTTTTTCGCCGTTGGCGAACGCGCAAACGATGGCGCTAAAGCCCGAAAAGGGCGCCACGCTGCGCGTGCTGCGCTGGAGCCGCTTCGTGCAGGGCGACATCGACGCCTACATGGCGAACGTCAAGAAGTTCACCGACAAGACCGGTATCCCCGTGCGTGTCGACAACGAAGGCTGGGAAGACGTGCGGCCGAAAGCCGCGGTTGCAGCCAATACCGGCGCGGGACCCGACATCATCCTGTCGACCAACGACGACGCCAACCTCTATCCGGACAAGCTGCTCGACGTGACCGACGTCGCCGAGTACATCGGCAAGAAGTACGGCCCGTGGTACCCGGTCAGTGAGGCGTTTCTGAAGCCCGACGGCAAGAGGTGGATCGGCCTGCCACTCGGCGCCGCCGGCGCGATGCTCGTCTATCGCGGCAGCATGGTCAAAGCGGCTGGCTTCGACACTTTCCCGAAAGACACCGACGGGTTCCTGAAGCTGATGAAGGCGCTGCACGCGAAAGGCACGCCGGGAGGTATGGCGCTCGGCAACGCGACCGGAGACGGCCTGTGGTGCAACTGGCTCATCTGGGCGTTCGGCGGCAAGCTGGTCGACGAGAAAAACAAGGTGGTGATCGACAGCCCGGAAACGCAGAAGGCGCTTGAGTACGGCAAGGAGCTGTATGCGACGTTCATTCCGGGCACGCTGTCGTGGCTCGACCCGAACAACAACAAGGCGTTCCTGGACGGGCAGGTTTCGGTGACCAACAACGGCATCTCAATCTACTATGCCACCAAGACGTCGACCGACCCGAAGGTCAAGGAGTTGCAGGCCGACGTCCAGCATGCGAACTATCCGATCGGTCCCGTTGGAGTGCCGACCGAATCGCACCTGTTCTTCAATCAGATGATCATGAAGTACACCAAGTACCCACAGGCAGCGAAAGAGTTTCTGCGCTTCATGATGGAAAAAGAACAGTTCGATCCGTGGTTGACAGGCGCCGGTGCGTACATCGCGACACCACTCGCGGGCTACGCGAATCTTCCGATCTGGACCGCAGATCCCAAGCACACGCCGTATCGCGACCCGGTCAAGAACATGCGGCCGGCGGGCTATGCAGGCAAGCTGGGCTATGCATCGGCGGGAGCAGGTGCTGACTTCATCGTTGTCAACATGGTGGCTGAGGCGATCAGCGGCTCTAAGACACCGAAGGAAGCAATGGAACGCGCGCAGAAGCGCGCTGAGCGGTACTACAAGGTCTAATCGATCGTTGTGCCAAACAAGGGCTCGCGTAAGCGGGCCCTTTCATTTCCTTGCCGCAATGACGTTTCTAGACAAGCTGCAGAACAACCGCAATGCGCTCGGCATGCTGTTCATGCTGCCGGCGACACTGTTGTTGGTGCTGTTTCTCACCTATCCACTCGGCCTCGGAGTCTGGCTTGGTTTCACCGACACAAAAGTGGGGCGGGACGGTGTGTGGATCGGCCTCGAGAACTACGAGTACCTGTGGGGTGACGCCGTCACCCGACTTGCACTTTTCAACACGCTTTTCTACACCTTCGTCGCCAGTGTATTCAAGTTTGTGCTCGGGCTTTGGCTCGCCTTGCTGTTGAACCGCAACATCCGCTTCAAGACATTCTTCCGCGCCGTCATCCTGCTGCCCTACATCGTGCCGACTGCTCTGTCGGCAATCGCTTTCTGGTGGATCTACGACGCGCAGTTTTCGATCATCAGCTGGATGCTCGTGAAAATGGGCTTGATCGACCGCTACATCGATTTTCTGGGCGAGCCATGGAACGCGCGGCTGTCGGTTATTGCCGCCAACATCTGGCGCGGCGTACCGTTTGTCGCGATCACTCTGCTCGCTGGCTTGCAGACGATCTCGCCGTCGTACTACGAAGCCTCTGCGATTGACGGCGCAACTCGGTGGCAGCAGTTTCGCCACGTCACCTTGCCATTGCTGACGCCGATCATCGCGGTGGTAATGACGTTTTCCGTGCTGTTCACATTCACCGACTTCCAGCTGATCTACGTCATCACGCGCGGTGGCCCATTGAACGCGACGCACCTGATGGCAACGTTGTCGTTCCAGCGTGCGATTTCAGGCGGCGCGCTCGGCGAAGGCGCGGCAATTTCAATCGCGATGGTGCCGTTCCTGCTGGCTGCGATCATGTTCAGCTACTTCGGCCTGCAGCGTCGCGCCTGGCAGCAGGGCGGACAAGACAAATGAGTACGACCGTGGCAACGCCTTCCCCGCAAGCCGGCGACAGCGTCGGCATGAGCTACCTCGACACGCCGGCGCGCAAGTTCGTCACGATCTACCTGCCGCTGATCGTGTTTCTGATTGTGCTGCTGTTTCCGTTTTACTGGATGGCCATCACGTCGGTGAAGCCCGATAGCGAGTTGCTGTCACGCACCGGCAATCCATTCTGGGTGATCGCGCCAACGCTTGCACACTTCGACAAGCTGCTGTTTCGCACCGCTTATCCGGAATGGATGTGGAACACGGTCTTCGTGTCGGTCGTCGCTACGGCATTCTCGTTGGCGGCTTCGGTATTCGCCGCCTACGCGATTGAGCGGCTGCGGTTTCGCGGCTCCAAGCACGTCGGTCTGTCGATCTTTCTGGCGTACCTGGTGCCGCCCTCGATCCTGTTCATTCCGCTTGCGGCGGTTGTCTTCAAGCTCGGCCTGTTCGACACGCGCTGGGCTTTGATCCTGACGTATCCGACGTTCCTGATTCCGTTCTGCACCTGGCTGCTGATGGGTTACTTCCGATCGATTCCGTTCGAGCTCGAAGAGTGCGCGCTGATCGACGGCGCGACGCGCTGGCAAATTCTGACCAAGATCGTGCTGCCGCTGGCGGTGCCCGGCCTGATCTCCGCCGGCATCTTCGCGTTCACGTTGTCGTGGAACGAATTCATCTACGCGTTGACCTTCATCTCGTCATCGGAAATCAAGACGCTGCCGGTCGGTGTGGTGACAGAACTGGTCGAGGGCGATGTCTACCACTGGGGTCCGCTGATGGCTGGCGCGCTGCTCGGCTCGCTACCGGTGGCCTTTATCTACTCGTTCTTCGTCGAGTACTACGTGTCGGGCCTGACCGGGTCGGTGAAGGAATAGCGCTACGCGAGTCGTTGGGTGAAGGAGCGTGCCCGCTCGGGGGAGGAGGGCACGCCTTGCTTGCGTTTCAGCAAGCGCCTTCAAGAGCTAGTCCGCGCTGAACTGAAATTCGACGGTGCGCTGCTCCTCGAACCCCGTAGGCACGAAGCGCCACGCCGCTACTGTGTTGCTGGCGGCACGCGTGAGCACCTGCACGGGATACGCGTCCACGACCTGCACGTTGCGCACGGAACCGTCCGCGCTTACGATGTAGCTCAGCAACACGCGACCACTGCGGTGACCGTCGCGATACGCCTTCACGGGGAACCCCGGCAGCGCCTGTAATGACGCCGCGCTGAGCCCCGCAATCGATGCCGACGCGTTAGAAGAAACGGCCGCGGCGCTCGCTGTTACCGCCACGCTGGTTTGCTCCGCGCGCGCAGCCATCGGGCCGAACGCACAGACGACAGTGGCTGCGATACACACTGCGATGATGTTCATGATGTTCTCCGTCTGATCGGCGCCTGCGGCGATAGCGTCCGATGGGTGATGCCTGCTGCAGCCCTGCCGCGTTGCTGGACCGAAGGACCCGCGATTCGGGCTCTTATCATCAAGGACGCGGAAGAGCTGCGAGAACGGACATGCGCAAGCAACTGCGCGTTGCGCCGGGAGAACAACTAGTGATGCCGGCTATCGAGAAACAGCGGCTAACGTTGCGAGCGCGCGGTGCGACGGCATCGGCGATTTCGCAAGCCTCGTCCGCATCGCGTTCAGCATCGGCTGGCCGGTCGCGCGATCACCGGTTTCGATCAAGGCCCGGGCCAGCCAGTAACTGGCTTCGGCCGACCAATGGCTCTTATCGTCGTACTCGCGCCAGAAGTCGGCGGCGACGCGGAATGCCTCCCGCGCCTCCGCGGGACGCTGCAGAGCTAACAGCGCTCGTCCACGCGTCACCAAAAGATCGGACAGCGCCGGGTCGACCTGCAACCGCATCCGCTCGAAACGTGCCAACGCACGATCCGCGAGGCCGAGCGCTTCCAATGCATCTCCGGCGGCGAGCCGAACCGCGGCCGACTCGCTGAGGAAATTCTCGTCTTCGTTCAAAATTCCCAGCCGCGCGTCGGGCAAGGCGGCGAGCAGTTTCTCGGCTTCAAGGGCTTTTCCATTCTGTCGCAGCGCGAAGCTCCAACCGAGCCGGATATCCCTCGCGACGACGGGGATTTGGCTGATTGCGTCGGGCATAACGATGGTTCTTGCCGCGAGGTCCTCTGCACCCACCGTATCGCCTGCAAGATTCATCAACCATACTTTGCTCGAGCTGAGTAAAAAAGGGTTACGGTCAGGTCGGGCACCCTCTGGTCGTGTGATAAGCGCTTCTAATTCTGATACCAGAGGCATTGCTTCATCGATTTGCCGGGCATCGATCGCCGCCATGACGAACATGTTTGTTCTAATAGAACGGTTGTAGGCGCCCGGTGGTTCTCGCGAGGTTGCGAGTGCTAAAGCCTGCTCCGCGGCAGCCATTGCTCCGCGTGCGTCGCCGGTCACATAGAAGCCAACCCGCATGTGCGCGAGTGCATGCTCAGTCGGCAAGCTGCCTCCATGGTGCTCTCGAGCGATCCGTTCGGAAGCGTGCAGCAACTCCAGGCCTTCTCGTCCGCGTCCGGTAACGCAAAGCAGATTGCCGTATATCGACTGAATCCAAATCCTGCTCGGATGCGCGGAACTCAAGTCAGGGTTGTCGAGCGCGGCTTTGTAGGCTGACGCGATCAGCGGCAGCAATTCATCACCGTAAAACCCCAACTCCCCGCTCGTGGCGGCCGCATCCAGCGCCAGTGGACTGCCAGGACCGAAGTGCCGAACCGCGACTGCGTGGGCTTCCCGCACATCCGCAAGGCCCTCCTCGCGCACACCCTCCCGCTTACGAAGTTGTGCCCGGGCGGAAAGGCCTTCGACCAGAAGTCGCGCACCCCCACGACCCAGTAGGCGCGCCCGATCAATCGTGGCATCGAGTTCGCGCTTGACTTCCTCATCGTTGCTCAGCTGCGAGTCGGCGATGCGCACCCAGGCGCGCATCAGGTTCAAGTCATCGGCGGGCAGCGCAGTTCTTGCTTCGTTGATTGCGAGGCGCAGCGTTTCGCTCGCACGATTGAACTCGCCTCGATTGCGATAGGCGTTCGCGATCGCGAGCCGAAGCTCCAGAGTGAGTTCGGGGCGCCGGACGAGTTCCTGAGTGAGACGGTTCTCTGCGGTGGTCAGCAGGGTCAAGTCGGCCGCGCGTGTTTCGCGAGTTGCGGCAGGATCGGCCTGCGCGATGATCGAAAGCACGAAGTCCCGGACGGCGTTCGTGCGTGCCGCTTCTTCGTCGGCAGCCAGGGTCTTCCATAGGGCAATGCCGCCGCCGACCAGCAGCGCGCTGAACGCAACGGTTCCCGTCATCACGCCCAGCCGGTGCCGCAGCAGGAAGCGCCGAGTCCGATACCAATTGCTCGCACGCTGCGCGCGCACCGGCCGCTGGTCGAGCCAGCGCTCGATGTCATCCGCCAATGCGGCAGCGGTCTCATATCGCTGCTCGGGTTGCTTGCGCAGGGCCTTCAGAATGATCGTGTCGAGGTCGCCGCGCAGGATGCGCGCCGTCGCTTTGTTGGCGGTCACGCTGCTCGGCGCCGGTATCTCGGCATTCACGATGGCATCTTCCAGCGCGCTGCGTGAATCGCGCAGCACGCGATAGGGTCGCTCGCCGCTCATCAGCTCGAACAGCATCACGCCAAGCGAGTAGGTGTCGGCCGCGGTCGAGATTGGCTGTCCTAGCACTTGCTCGGGGGCCGCGTAGTTCAACGTCAGCGCACGCCCCGCGAAGCGTGTCAGCGCGGTTTCTTCGGTCAGCGCCGCCTCCGCGCTCAGCAGCTTGGCGATGCCGAAGTCAAGCAGCTTGACGCGGCCTTCCTCGGTGACCAGCACGTTGCTCGGTTTGATGTCGCGATGGATGACGAGCTTGGCGTGTGCAAACGCGACCGCGCGTACGACGTCGACGAAGAGACGCATTCGCGCCGCCGGTGCCAGTTGCTTGCGACGGCACCAGGTATCGATCGGTTCGCCCTCGACATACTCGAGCGCCAGATACGGACGCCCGTCGCTCGCCCAGCCCGCGTCGAACAGTTGGGCGATGTTCGGATGATTCAGCGAGGCGAGCACGGCGCGCTCGCGCGCCATGCGATCAGCAAGCCCGCGGTCGGTCCATTCGGCGTGCGGCAGTTTGAGCGCGACCTGTCGCTCGATCACGCCGTCAGGGCGTTCGGCCAGCCACACGGTGCCCATGCCGCCGGTGCCGAGCGCGCGCAGCAACCGATACGGCCCGACCTGCGTTCCGGGCTGTTCGTCGATGCATCGTGCAGCGGCCGCGGATGCAGCCTCGCGAAACGCATCAGACCGCAGGCGCGGCATCGCGTCGCTGGTCTGCATTACCTCTGACGTGCTTGCCTGCGCCAGCAGTTGCTCCAACACCGGAGCAAGATCGCGGTCCGATTCAGGCAGGGCGGCGAGCCATTCGTCTCGGTGGGGGGCATCGATCTCAAGCGCCTGCGCAAGCAGGCGATTCAAGCGACTCCAGTCGCCGGAGGAAAGCTGCGGCCGTGTGGTGGCCGCGGTTGATTGCTGCTCAACTTGCGTAGGTGAAGACGTAGCGGCACCTCGAGATCGCGTTATTGGCAACGCATCAAGTACAAGGACGCGGTGGCGGCGCCAATCCGGACATGGCGTAGATTATTTTTTCAGCGCCACCGACAGCAGCAACCGCGCGCGCTCCCAGTCGCGCCGCACCGTTCGGTCGGTAACGTCGAGCGCCTCGGCGATCTCCTGATCGTTGAAGCCGCCAAAGTACCGCATCTCCACCACGTGCTTCAGGCGTGGGTCAGTCTCCGCCAGCTCGTCGAGCGCGTCGTTTACGCGTTCGATGTCCTCGTCGGTTCCGCCGAGTCCGGCAGCGAGCTCATCGGACAGCGTGACGTTGGCTTGTCCACCCCCGCGTCGCTCGGCGCGCCGCTTACGTGCGAAATCCACCATCACCGAACGCAAGACTTGCGCAGCGTAGACGATGAACTGCGGGCGCGACTGCGCTTCAATTCGTCCCGCACCGGACAGGCGCAGATAGACCTCGTGCACCATTGAAGTCGTATCGAGCAGCGTAATGGTGTCGTTCTGCGCCAGCCGATTGCGCGCCATGCGATGCAGGTCCGCGTACATCAGCGTGACCAATTCATCGAGCGCTGCGGGATCGTGCTGGCGCACGCGCTTCAGCAGTTCAGTGACGTCGCCCATCGTTGACCCCCGTCGAAGGCAGGTGCGGAAACAGCTCCCATGCTACGACGGTAGTGAGTTTGCGGGTTACACCTTTGGGTCTTCTGCGACTGGGCGCCTCGTTTTCTCTTGGATGCCGCGCTATGTCCGCTTTGCCGCAGCTTTCGCGTCCTTTCGGTGAGAGCCGAGCTAAGGACCGATCTCCGGTCGGAATTTGGACCGTGCATCTTCACTTTTTGGCGCACTGCGGATGGGAGAGGACAAAGATGAATCCGAGATCAATAGCAGTTTTTCGCAGCTACGCCGTTGCAGTCGCGGCCTGCGCGTCCTTGCTCGTGAGTTGTGGCGGCAGCGATGACGACAACAACACCGTGCAATCTCCTGCAGTGGCGGTGGTGGTTCCCTACACCAACGGAGTTGCGCCCACGTCCAATGTCGTTGCCTATTGGAACCTGATCGCCAGCGACACCATCAACGCTCCCGCGTCGGCGAGCGGCACGCCAGAAGAGCAGCGACCGATCCTTCAGGTCGATCTGGCCACCGTGCACGTTGCTATCTACGACGCGGTCAACGCGATCGCAGGCACGCACAAGGTATTCATCGCTGCACCGACCATATCTGCAACCGGTGCTTCACAGGAAGCGGCCACCGCAGCGGCTGCGGTCGGCGTCCTCAAGGGATTGTTTCCGAGCCGTTCGGCGCTGTACCAGGCGGCGTACGACGCCTTCATCGCCGCGCTGCCCGCGGGCGATGCCACCACGCGGGGCATCGCGGTGGGCACTGAGGTTGCGGCTGGTGTGCTGGCATCGCGCGCCAACGATGGACGCTCGACCGCGGTCAGCTATACGCCAGGAACAGCACCGGGAAATTTCCGCGGCATGAATCCGATCGGTAACTTCAACCGCTTCGTCAAGCCGTTTGCGCTGACGAGCCTTGCGCAGTTCCGTACGCCCGCGCCGCCCGCGCTAGACAGTGCGGCATACGCCGCCGACTTCAACGAAACGAAGGCGTTCGGAGCGACGACTAGCTCGGTACGCACTGCCACCCAGGAAGAAGCTGCGCGCTTTCATACCGAAGCGCCGCCGCGATTCATCTCGCGCAACCTTCGAGCATTCGCCATGGCGGATCGTAGCGTCGCTTACAACGCCCGGCTGATGGCGGCAATCTGGGTCGCGCAGGCCGATGGCGGCAACGCCTGCTTCGAGTCGAAGTATTTCTACGAAAGATGGCGCCCCACGAGTGCCATCACGCTGGCAGACACCGATGGCAACGCCGACACGACGGTCGATGCCACATGGACACCGGTCGTTGCGACGCCGAATCACCCGGAGTATCCGGCCGCACATGCTTGCACCGCGGGCGCTCTGGCGGCAGTGCTGCGCGAGTTTTTCGGAACCAACCAGATCTCATACAGCTTCAGCAGCACCGTCACCAGCAGCGTGCACGCGTTCAATACGCCCGACGACATGGTGACCGAAATGCAGGCCGCTCGCATTTATGGCGGAATGCACTTCCGAACCTCCAACGTGCAGGGCGGCGTGCTCACCACCAAAGTCGGCGAGTGGGTAGCGAGGAACTATTTCAGACCGCGCGATTGAATGCGAGTCTTGCTGCCGGCGGCGATTCTCTATTCGTTCTTTGTCGAGCACTACGTGTTGGGAATGACGGACACGGTGAAGAATGATTGAAAGAGCGCTGCCTCGACCAGTGAAGATGTCGCAGCTAATTGCTCCTAATCTTCGGCATCAACGCTCACCATTTTGCAGTCAGATTCCTGTTCAGAAGTTTCGGAAGAGTCGGCGGATTCGGCTTCCTTGCCCATTGCTTTGCGTCCAACGAGGTTCTCCTCAAACGAACGCTGCACATCGTTGATGCCCAGCTTCTTCCGCGGTCACGAGCGCAATGCGTGAGGCGTGCTGCATGGTCACTGATGCTTGCGGACCTTCTGTCGTTGCTCGCCCAGACCGGCAATCCCAAGCGTGATGACCTCGCCGCCTTGTAGATAGCGTGGCGGCTTCATTCCCATCCCGACTCCGGGGGGCGTGCCGGTGGTGATGATGTCGCCGGGCATTAATGTCATGAACTGGCTGACGTAGCTCACCAGGTGCGCACATCCGAATACCATCGTCGCCGTGTTGCCACGCTGCATCTTTTCCCCGTTGACATCAAGCCACATCGCAAGATTCTGTGGATCAGGCACTTCGTCGCGTGTCACAAGATAGGGCCCTATCGGGCCGAAGGTGTCGCAACCCTTGCCCTTGTCCCACTGGCTGCCACGCTCGAGCTGAAACTGGCGCTCCGAAACATCGTTAACAACACAGTACCCTGCCACGAAATCGAGCGCGCTCTCGATGGCGACGTATTGCGCCTTGGTACCGATGACGACGCCAAGCTCCACTTCCCAGTCGGTCTTGGTTGAATTTCTCGGAATGAGAATGTCATCGTTCGGACCATTGATACACGTGGTCGCTTTCATGAACACGATCGGCTCGCTGGGGACCTGCGCGCCCGACTCGGCTGCGTGATCTGCGAAGTTCATTCCAATCGCGATGAACTTGCCGATGCCGATGTACGGCACGCCAAGCCGCGGCGACCCGGATACGAGCGGCAGCGATTCGGGTTTCAGTCGCGACAGCTTCTTCAACTCGCGCGGCGCCAGGTGCAAGCTGTCGATCTGATCGACAACGCCCGATAGGTCACGAATCTTGCCGGAAGAGTCCAACAGTCCCGGTTTCCCGGAGCCATTCGGGCCAAAGCGCAACAGTTTCATCAATGTGCCTTTACAAGTAGTTGCTAAGAAAAAAACGTCTGGCTCCGCCAGCGATTTTTTTCAAGCTAATCGCGCCAAAGTAGGTTTGCACTTTCGCGCGCATGTCACAGACTCATTCCACCATCGACGAAAATAGCTTGACCGGTCATGAACGAAGACTCGTCGGAAACCAGATAGACAAACGTCTCCGCAATTTCCTCGGCCGTCGCGAGCCGACCCATCGGCTGTCGCGCGATAAAGTCTTTGCGCGCCTGCACAGGATCGGAAAACGCATTGATTCGATCGTTGAGCGAAGGTGTGTCGACCGTGCCCGGGCACACGCAATTGACGCGAATGTTCTGCTTCACATGATCGACCGCCAGAGCACGCGTAAAGCCGACGACGGCGGCCTTGCTCGCGGCGTATGCGAGCCGATTCGGTGCCGCCTTTTGCGCACCCAATACAGATGCCATATTCAGGATCGTGCCACCTCCCGCAGCAATCATTTTCGGCAGCATCGCTTTCGTCATCACGAACATGCTGCGCACATTCAGATCGAAGCTGAAGTCCCAATCCTTGATGCTGCAGTCGACAATGGTGCCGTGCGCTACGTACCCTGCGCAATTAAACAAAACATCGACTGCGCCGATGCTTTCAACGAAGGCGTGCACTGCGGCGTCGTCAAGAACATCGAGGCGTCGCGTTGTGATTTCGGTCGGCAACTTCGACAGCAACGCGTCGTTCAGATCGCTCGCAACAACCTTGGCACCTTCGCGCGCAAATGCAAGCACTGCCGCTCGACCCATGCCCTGACCGGCTGCGGTCACTAGCACCGTCTTCCCCTGCAAGCGGCCAGCCATTGATTCTCCATTGCTTGACACTGATGGGGCCGCGTGTGAAGCTCGACCGCCAGAAATAAGCCAGAAATTGGTCTGACCACTTGACCAGCGGCGCAGTGTAAGCAAACGACCGGAAGATTGTCTACTTCTCAACATGCCGATCAAAGCGGTCGAGTCTCAGCGGTTGTACCGCCGCATTGCAGAAGAAATTGCGCGCTTGATCAAGCGCGGTGAGTACAGTCCAGGATGCCGCCTGCCACCCGAGCGTGACCTGGCGGCAATGCTGAAGGTGAGCCGGCCGTCGGTACGCGAAGCGCTGATCGCGCTCGAGGTGGAAGGTTTTGTCGATGTGCGCGTTGGCTCGGGCGTGTACGTGTCACGCGCAGGTGGAACGCGCGCGAAAGTCATGCCGCTTGCGTCAGATTCCGGTCCGTTCGAATTGATCACAGCGCGTCGTCTCCTTGAATCTGAGTGCGCGGCACTCGCTGCCAAGCACGCGAGCCAGCTGCAGATTCGGCGCATGCGCGCGGCGCTTTCGGCCATGATCCGCGATCGGAAGCGTAATGTGATGCCACTTGAAAATGACCGCCGATTCCATCTGGAAATGGCCGAGGCGGGGGGCAACAGTGCGCTGGCACTTCTGGTTCGCACGCTGTGGGACCAGCGCACGGGTCCACTGTTTCTGCAACTTGAGCATCATTTCGATACGCCGACCCTTTGGGATGCCGCTATCGCAGAGCATCAATCAGTGATGGTAGCTATCGAAGCGCACGACGGAGCGAAGGCACGCGCAACGATGCGTCGGCATATGGATCAAGCTGCGCGGCGATTTCAAAAGAGTTGGACGATCGGCGCTCCGGTGTCCGAAAAACCACGGTCAGGAAGGCAGCACGGAGTCAGCAATGGCGCAGCCTAAGAAACCGGCGCCTGTAGAGCAAGAGCACGTGCTGACAGCGAGCGGTGAGTTCGACGTGCACGATGCGCCGATCGACATCAGCGTCTACCGTGTGGAAGAGTGGATTGCCTTCGTGTTCTTCTGGGCGCTGTCGTCCGTGATTTTCCTGCAGTTCTTTACGCGCTATGCGTTGAATGACTCTGCATCATGGACCGAAGAGATCGCGCGCTACCTGCTGATATGCACAACGTTCATAGGTGCCGCGATCGGTGTACGCAAGAACAATCACATCCAGGTTGACTTTCTGTATCGCATATTGCCAGCGCCACTGATGCGCGTGATGTCGATCCTGGTCGACATCGTTCGCATTGCTTTCCTCGGCTACGCGACGTGGCTGACGTTTCAACTGTTGACGCGTATCGGCGGACAGCAGATGTCGGTGGTCAACCTGCCGATCGGTCTTGTGTACGGCGTTGTGCTGCTGGGATTCGCGTTAATGACATGGCGGTCGATCGATGTCGCGATTGCAAACTGGCGACGCAAAGCATCGGTGCTCGAAAAGCCGGAACTGGCGGAGATCGCCGCGTGAAAGCCTGATGAGCCCGGCCGGTTTCAAGCTGCTGTTCCTCGCGCTGATGGGCTCGGGCATCCCGGTCGCTATCGCAATGGCGGGCTCGTCGCTCTTTTTCGTGATGGCCACCGGCCTTGTGCCGGATTTCGTAGTGATCCATCGAATGGTCAGCGGAATCGATTCATTTCCGCTGCTCGCGGTCCCGTTCTTCATTCTGGCCGGGAACCTGATGAACTCGGCTGGGATCACCAACCGGATCTATAACTTTGCGCTCGCGTTGGTCGGCTGGCTGCGCGGCGGGCTGGGACACGTCAATGTTGTCGGGTCGATGATCTTTGCTGGCATGTCGGGCACTGCAATCGCCGATGCGGCAGGGCTCGGGACGATCGAGATCAAGGCGATGAAGGATCATGGGTACGACCTCGAGTTTGCTGTCGGTGTGACCGCGGCCTCGGCCACCTTGGGGCCGATCATTCCACCGTCGTTGCCGTTCGTGATCTATGCAATGTTCGCCAACGTTTCGGTTGGCGCGCTGTTTCTGGCCGGCATTCTCCCTGGGCTGGTGATGGCCTTGTTGATGATGGCCACGGTCGCTTTCTTCGCCCACAAAAACAAGTGGGGCGGCGACATTGCGTTTAACTGGGGGCGCATTGGCAAGGCGCTGCTCGAGTTGGCAGTCGTAGCCGGATTTCCGATTTGTATCTGGCTCGCAACGCAACAAGGGACGGACCCGGTTTGGACGGTCGTGATCGCCTTGATGTTGCTTCTGGCGGCCGATCGCTGGTTTCGCTTCAACGCAGTGCTTCCGATCATGACGCCGGTGCTGCTGATCGGCGGTATGACAAGCGGTGTCTTCACGGCAACTGAAGGTGCGATCGCTGCTTGCGTGTGGGCGCTCTTTCTCGGCCTCGTGTGGTTTCACACGCTCAACTGGAAGATGCTGATCAAGGTATCGATGGATACGATCGAGACCACTGCGACCGTGTTGTTCATCGTCGCCGCGGCATCGATCTTCGGCTGGATGCTGACCGTCACGAAGACCACCGAACTCATTGCAGGTTGGGTGCTTGGGTTTACGCAGGACCCTCAAGTGTTTCTGCTGCTCGCCAACGGTTTGATGCTGTTTGTTGGCTGCTTTCTCGAGCCGGTGGCGGCGATTACGATCCTGGTTCCGGTGCTGCTGCCGATCGTCAAGACGCTCGGCATCGATCCGGTGCATTTTGGGTTGATCATGGTGCTCAACCTGATGATCGGCCTGCTGCATCCACCGATGGGGTTGGTGCTGTACGTTTTGGCACGGGTTGCCAAGCTGTCGATTGAACGCACGACGATGGCAATCTTGCCGTGGCTGGTACCGTTGTTGTTCAGCCTGGCGCTGGTCACCTACCTGCCGATCATCAGCCTGTGGCTGCCGCGGTTGGTGATGTAGGAGGCGAATAGAGTGTTGCAGGAAGTTCCACTGGTTTTGAGACTCAACCCGGCCGACGATGTGGTCATCGCACGCCGGCAGTTGGTGTCGGGCACGCTGATCAAAGGTGAGGGCGTCACCGTCATCGGCTTGATCCCGCCCGGCCACAAACTTGCCGCGCGTGCGATCGCGGCAGGCGCGCCCGTGCGCCGTTACAACCAGATCATTGGGTTTGCGACGCGCGATATTCGGGCTGGCGAACACGTGCACTTGCACAACATGGGCATCGGCACCGAGCATGGAGCCAACGTCGGCGGCGCTGCGCGCGATTACGCGTTCTGTGCCGATATGAAGCCCACAACGATGATCGATCCGCCCGCAAGCTTCATGGGCATCGTGCGGGATGACGGACGTGTCGCCACGCGTAATTACGTCGCGATCATCTCGAGTGTCAACTGTTCGGCAACCGTATCGCGCGCGATCGCCGACCAGTTTCGTACCGACATCCGCCCTGACGCGCTCGCTGAATATCCGAACATCGACGGGGTGATAGCGCTGACGCACGGCACCGGCTGCGGCATGGACATGGGCGAAAGCATGGACGTTCTGCGCCGGACGATGGCCGGCTACGCGCGCCATCCCAACATTGCCGCCACGGTTTTCATCGGGCTTGGCTGTGAAGCCAATCAGATCACATCGCTGCTCGGCGCCGAGGGCTTGAAAGAGAGTGACCGGCTCGCGCGCTACAACATGCAGGACGTGGGTGGCACGGCCAAAGCGATCGAACGCGGTGTGTCGATCGTTAAAGGCATGTTGCCGGCAGCCAATCGCGCGGTGAGGACGCCGGTGCCAGCGAGTCACCTGATACTTGGCCTGCAATGCGGTGGCTCGGACGGCTACTCAGGCATCACCGCTAACCCGGCGCTTGGCAACGCAGTTGATCGACTGGTCGCGCACGGTGGTACCGCCATACTTTCGGAGACTCCTGAGATTTATGGCGCGGAACATTTGCTGACACGTCGCGCGGTCTCGCGCGAGGTCGGCGAGAAGCTGATCGCACGCATCAAGTGGTGGGAGGACTACACCGCGCGCAATCAGGGCGAGATGAACAACAATCCATCGCCGGGAAACAAAGCGGGCGGGCTGACGACGATTCTCGAAAAGTCGCTGGGTGCCGTTGCAAAGGGTGGCACGACTAATCTGGTCGATGTCGTCGAGTATGCGCAGACAGTGACCGCGCGCGGTTTCGTCTACATGGATACGCCTGGCTACGATCCGGTGTCTGCCACGGGGCAGGTGGCCGGGGGCGCCAACATGATTGTCTTTACCACCGGACGCGGTTCGGCCTACGGATGCGCACCGTCGCCGTCATTGAAACTGTCGACCAACACTGAGTTGTGGCAGCGGCAGCAGGAAGACATCGATTTGAATTGCGGCGAGATCGCCGACGGGGCCGCGACGATCGAAGAGATTGGCGCGCGTCTGTTTGAGTTGATTCTTGTTACTGCATCAGGGAACAAGACAAAAAGCGAGCGCTTTGGCTACGGCCAGAGCGAGTTCGTTCCATGGCAACTGGGCGCGACGATGTAGCGAGCCCAATGATCGTAAGTATCACAACAAGGAGGAGACATGAAATTGCAAATTAGAAAATTAGCTATCGCCGCGGCGCTTTCGTTGATCGCGCTAGGTACTGCGCACGCGCAGACCAAGCTGAAATGGGCTCACGTCTATGAAACGAGCGAGCCGTATCACACCGCCGCATTGTGGGCGGCGGGTGAAATCGGCAAGCGCACTAATAATCGCTACACGGTGGATGTATTTCCGGCGTCGACGCTTGGCAAGGAAAGTGACATCAACCAGGGGCTGACGCTTGGCACGGTCGACATCATCTACACGGGCCAGCTGTTCGCGGGCCGCGCGTTCGGGCCGATCGCGATCGGAGGCGCGCCTTTCATGTTCCGTGATTTCAACCACTGGAAGGCGTTTTCGACGAGTCCGCTGTTTAGCGAGCTGGCCGATGGCTACCGGCAGAAGAGCGGCGGACACAAGGTGCTGGCGATCACGTACTACGGCGAGCGTCACGTCACGTCGAACAAGGCGATCAACAAGCCGGAAGACATGAAGGGGCTGAAAATACGCGTGCCCGATGCGCCGCTGTACACGATGTTTCCGCGCGCTGTCGGTGCCAACCCAACGCCGATTGCGTTTGCAGAGGTTTACCTCGCGCTGCAGAACGGCACGGTCGACGCGCAGGAAAATCCGTTGCCGACGATCGATGCGAAGAAGTTCTACGAAGTGCAGAAGTTCATCGTGCTGACCGGGCACATCACCGACGCGCTGCTGAGCATCGTCAGCAGTCAGACCTGGAACAAGCTGTCCGACGCCGACAAGGCAATCTTTGAGACGGTATTGAAGGAAGGCGCAGCGCGCGCCACCGCACAGATCGTCGACATCGAGAAAGGTCTCGGCGCTGAGTTCAAGAAGAAAGGCAAGGAAGTGGTGGCGGTCAATCGCGCGCCGTTCCGTGATGCCACAATGAAGCTGCACAACGGCCCGGATGCAACGTGGCCGAAAGAGGTCTACGACAAGCTGCAGGCGATCAAATAACGTTCAGGGGAGCGGCCGCCGAAGGCGGCCGCAACGGCATATTGTCGGCGGTCTCAACGAACCAGTTGATTGATCTCGATGATCGGCAGCAGCACCGCCAGCACGATCAGCATGACTGCCAGTCCCATTGCCAGGATCAAAATGGGCTCGAGCAGTGACGTGAAGAACAGTGCGCGGCGCTCGGCTTCACGCGAGTGAATGTCGGCAGCGCGTGACAGCATTTCGGGCAGCTTGCCGGTTGCTTCGCCAGAAGCGATCAGGTGAATCAACACCGGCGGAAAAAGCTTCACGTGACCGGGCTTTTTTTCTTCGTCGGAATCTGCCCGCAATGCTTTCGCCAGAGAAAAACCCTCGCGCACGCGTTGCACCGCATCCATCACGCGCGTGCGCATCGCAAGATTGGTGATGGTCTCGCCGGCGGCCTGCAACGAGCGCAGCATCGGCACGCCCGAGCCCACCAGGATCGCCAATGTCGACGAGAACCGCGCAGTATTGATCGAGCGGGAGAGCACGCCCATCACTGGCAACGTGAGGATGCGCGTGTGCCAGCGCAGGCGAACCGGCGCGACTCGCAGTGCACGCTGTGTCAGGAAGGCGCCGATGGCAACAATCAGAAGCACAATCCATCCATAGTTACGCACGAAGTTGGACACCGCAATTAATGCGACCGTTAAGAATGGCAGCGCCTGCTTGGTGTTGGCAAATACCTGCACCACCTGCGGCACAACGTACGTCAGCAGGCCGATCACCACAGCCAGCGCGACGAACGTGACGATGGCCGGGTACACGAACGCGAGCGTTATCTTTTGCTGCAGCTTGGCGCGTTCTTCGACGTAGTCGGCCAGGCTCCCGAGAACGGATCCGAGCTTCCCCGACTCTTCACCCGCGGAGATCAGCGCGCGATAGATATCCGGAAATTGCCGCGGATGGCGGACCAGCGCTTTGGACAGCGACGTGCCGCCGAGCACATCGGTGCGGATAGACGCCATCAGCTCGCGCACGCTTTGCTTCTCGCTCTGCTCAACCATCACGGTCAGCGCATCGGCGACCGGCAATTGCGCGCCAAGCAGCGACGCAAGCTGGCGTGTGATGACCGCGAGTTCGGTTTGCGACAGTCTGCGGCTCAGCGACAAACCGCCGGCGCGCGCGCCGGCATCGCTCATCACTGGGTCAACCGATAGCGGAATCAGTCCGCGGCCGCGCAGAAGCTGGCGCGCAAGACGCGCGCTGTCTGCTTCAAGAACGCCGCCCGATTCCTTACCGAGGTTGTCTACCGCTGCGAAACGAAAAGCTGCCATGCGGGAGCTACTCGCGCGTGACGCGCAACGTTTCTTCCTGCGAGGTAATACCGGCCTTGATCCAGCGCTGCGCATCCCCGCGCATGCTGATCATTCCGTTTTTCTCCGCCACGCGGCGCATATCGGTGTCATTCGTGCCCTGATGCACAAGCATGCGGATCTCGTCGTTGACCGTCAGCAGCTCGTAGATGCCGGTGCGGCCCAGATACCCGGTGTGACCGCAATGACCGCAGCCCACTGCGCGCCATCCCCCAACGGTTGGGTCGGGTTCCTTGCAATGCGAGCAGAGCTTGCGCACGAGTCGCTGGCCAAGCACTCCGAGCAGCGACGACGACAGCAGAAAAGGCTCGATTCCCATATCGATCAGGCGTGTCACTGCGGATGCGGCATCGTTGGTGTGCAACGTCGCAAGGACCAGATGACCGGTCAGTGAAGATTGCACTGCAATCTGCGCCGTCTCCAAGTCCCGAATCTCGCCGATCATCACGATGTCCGGGTCCTGCCGAAGAATGGCGCGCAGTGCCTTCGCGAATGTCATGTCAATTTTTGCATTGACCTGCGTCTGACCGATGCCTTCGATGTCGTACTCGATCGGATCCTCGACCGTCATGATGTTGGTCGTGTTCTTGTCGAGCCGGCGGATGCCGGCGTAAAGGGTGGTCGACTTACCCGAGCCCGTTGGGCCCGTGACGAGAATAATTCCGTGCGGCTGATGGATCAACTTGTCGAAGCCGGCAAGCGTGCCCTCGGCCATGCCCAGGTTGGTCAACTCGAGCTTTGATAGATCCTTTTCCAGCAAACGTAATACGACGCGCTCCCCGTGTCCCGTTGGCAGTGTGGACACACGCACGTCAACCGGGCGGCCGCCGACGCGCAGCGTAATACGGCCATCCTGCGGTAAGCGCTTCTCGGCGATGTCGAGCGCGGCCATGATCTTGATACGCGAAACAAGCGCGGCGTGCAGTGCGCGTTTCGGGCGAACGATGTCGCGCAGCGTTCCGTCAACCCTGAACCGCACCAGTGAATAGGTTTCAAACGCTTCGATGTGAATGTCGGAAGCACCATCGCGCGCGGCCTGCGTCAGCAGCGCGTTGATCATGCGGATGATTGGCGCGTCGTCCTCGGTCTCGAGCAGGTCCTCGACATCGGGGACCTCCTGCATCATTCGCGTGATGTCGAACTCGCCTTCGATGTCGCCAACGATCTGCTGCGCTGAACCGCCTTGATCGCCGTACGTCTGCGAGATCGCAGCGACCAGCTTGCCGGGCTCCACGACGATCGGCTTGACCTTGCCGGGAAAAACCCGGATGACTTCGTTCAGTGCAGCCAGCGGTGTGGCGTCACTGATCCAAACTTCAGCGTCGCGCTCTGACTTCGGTACTAGAAGGATCGCGTTGTCACGTGCGAAGGCGTAGGGGACGAGGCGGTTGGCGGAAATCACGGGGCTTGATGCTAAGGCGTCACAATGATCGGATCGAAGCCCATCGACTTCAATTTTGCAATGGCATCGGCCACGCTCTGCGTCGCTGGATCAACATTGACTCGCACGCGGACGACGTCGCCGCCCTGCTTGGTCTGCACACTTTCCCAATAAGCATCCATTCCAGCAGCACGCAATTGGCGCTGCAGATCGCGGCCGCGCGAGATGTCATTGACCGAAGCAACCTGCAGTAACTGTGTCGAACCCGCCGGCAGTGGCGTTGATCGGGTTGATGAGGCTGTGTCGGTACGCGGTGGTGGTGCAGTCGGTGCTGCCGATGCCACCACGGGTGGCGGCGTTTCGGCGGGCACGGTCCGCGGCGTCGTGACAGGCGCCGGCGTCGTAACGCGAGGCGGCGGTGCCCGCGACGGCTGCGGTGGTGGCATCACCGGTGCAGTTACGACAGGCGGTGCCGTGACCGGCGCTGCAGCGATGGACGGCGGACGTGTCTGCACCGGTGCCGATCGCTCCGGCATGGCCGGCGCGGGCGTCGCGATCACGGGCGGCGGTGGTAATGGAACCGGTTCTGCCACGATGGGCGCGGCCGTCAACGGCGCTGCTGCAATGGTTGCCGGAGGCGCAGCCGAAGAGGGCGGCACGGGTGATGGGAGCGCGGGCGGCGGGACGTCAATAATCGGCGCCGGCGGATCATTGCGATCGACACGTGCGCCAAGGCCCGCTTCAGGTGAGCGCGGCAAGGGTGCCGGCTCGGCGCCGGGTGCGGGCGCGCCGGTAGCAGGCGATCCCGGTCCATCCTGCGCCTTACGCAACGAGGGTGGAACGACCGGTGACGCCGGCAACTGCTTACTCTGCAGATCACGAAAGATAAAGTTATCCGGACGCGCGCTATCGGCGACCTGACCGCGGATGTAATCGTATCGATCAAGCGCGAGAGCAGAAGACGTGCTTTCGTCACGCACGACGTAGGGGCGCAGAAAGACGAGCAAATTGGTCTTGCGTCGTCCACGGTTCTCATAGCGGAACAACCCGCCCACCACCGGAATATCACTGAGCACCGGCACGCCGCTGCGGCTGTTGTCGGTGCGGTCCTCGATAAGGCCACCGAGAACGACGATGTTGCCGTCTTCGACTAATACCGTCGATTCAAAGCTGCGCTTATTCGTGATGATGCCGCCCTGCGCCGCAGTTAGCGTGTTCTGAATCGATGAAAGCTCTTGGTAGATCGCCAGACGGACTACGCCGCCGGCGGAGATCTGCGGTTTGACGCGCAGTTGCAACCCGATGTCGCGCCGTTCGAAAGTCTGAAACGGATTGACGCCGGCGCCCTGACCCGCACCCTGCGCAAACGAACCCGTGATCAGAGGAATGTTCTGGCCGACCAAAAACTTGGCCTCTTCGTTATCGAGCGTCTGAATGGTTGGCGTCGAAAGGATGTTCGCGTCCGCGGTGGTCTGCAACGCGCGCGCCAGGAAGGCCAGGTTCAGAACTTCGCCCACGCCCGGAATATTGATGCGGCCACGCACCACGCCGAGATTCAGGCCTTGGCCAAGCGACGCGATGTTTTGTGCCGCACCAATGATGTTCTGGCCAGATCCGCCGAAATTGGTGCCGCCGATCACATTGGTGCCGGAACCGTTGAGCCCTCCCAACGCCTGCCATTGAATGCCGAACTCCGCGGCTTTATCGGCCGTCATTTCGACGATCAGCGATTCAATCACCACCTGCGCACGGCGGCCATCGAGTTTGTCGACGATCGCGCGAATGTTTCTATACAGGGGCTCCGGCGCGGTGATGATTAACGAATTGGTCGAGGGATCGGCCTGGATCATTCCCGCGAGCCCACCGGTACCGCCACCTCCGCTGCTGCTGCCCGCGATTGCGCTGATGCTTGCAGCGCCGGCCGCTGTTCCCTGCGTCAACCCAGGTTGCGATTGTGTAGCACCGGAACTGCCCGTCGACGCCGACAGCCCGCCGCTACTGCCCGGCTGTACGAATGAAGGGTCGGCACCGATAATCGCGCGCAGTAATGGAGCGAGTCGAACCGCCTCGGCATTGCGCAGGTGAATCACGTTGATGTTGCCCGGCGTCAGCGCGGGTTGGTCCAGCTGTGCGATCAGACCTTTTGCCAGCTGCAGCCGTTGCGGGCTTGGGGCGCGCACGATGATCGTATTGGTGCGCGGTTCTGCGAGCAGCGAGATACGTTGCCCGGCGTCAGTTTGCTGACCCGCGGCACGCGCACCCTCGTCGAGCACGCGGTTGACCACGGTGGCAATCTCGAGCGCCAGCCCGTTCTTGATCGGAATCAACTCGACGTCGCTGGTGGCAGCGGTGTCGATGGATTCGATGATGCGCTGAATGCGTCGCAGGTTGTCCGCGTAGTCGGTGATGACGAGCGTGTTGTTCTGCGGGTAGGCCGAGATCGTGTTGTTAGGCGCAATAAGCGGCCGCAGGATCGGCACCATCGCAGTGGCCGATTCGTATTGAAGGCGGAAGACCTGCGTTACCAGTTGATCACCGCCGGGCGCCGAACCGCGCGGTCCGATCACGGCCCCCCCCTGCAGTTTGGCGTCGGCTTCAGGCACTACACGCGCCACGTTGCCGGTCTGCACAATCGTGAACCCTTGTAAACGTAGCGCTGTCAGCAGTTGCTCATACGCCTGTTGGCGCGAGACCGGGCGTTCGGTTGAAAGCGAGAGCGTGCCCTTGACGCGAGGGTCGACGACAAACGTGCGGCCGGTGTATTGACCGATCGCGCGTACGACGGCGTCAATATCTGCATTGACGAAGTTGAGGACCACGCCTTCCTCGCGCGCGCCGCCTTGCGCCTGAGGCTGCTGGACCGGTGGCTTGGTGCGCGACGTCTGCGCGAGCGCCGGCGGCATGATGGCGCTGGCCGCCATCACCCAAGCGCATGCAAACCCGATCACGCGGGACGGAACACTGCGTCTGCCAGACGTGCACATTGGCTTTATCTCAACCACCGAAGTTCAACAGAGATCCCTCGCCGTCCCGCCGCCCTAGCAGTGAGATCAGCCCCGTCAGTTGCGCCTTGACACCAGGGTCGGTGCCGGCTATTGCTTGTGCTCGTCCGGTGAAGCGTAAGCGCCCACCCTCGTTGATTGTGCCATTGCCCTTCAGCTCGAGGGGACCGGAAATGGTTAGTAATTCCAGCTGAGTTCCCGGCCAGATCCCATTGGTCTGCACCCGGTAATGGCCCATCGGTGACACGGGCGTCAGTGCGCTGGTGGCGTACTGCCACTCGCCACTGATGCGACCCTGCCAGCGACCGGGCTCGACTACCAAACGATCCCATGAAACCGTCAAGATTCCGCCGGGACGTACCGTATTCCACGGCGCTCCAAGTCCAACCAGCAGCGAAGCAGGCAAGCGCACAGACGTGGGCCCCAGCGTGATGGTGCGGCCAGTGACGCCGGCATTGATCATTAATGGCTGCGCCAGTGCGGAGGGGTGCGTGAGTGCAAGATCGATCTGACCCGCGAGCAGTGCCCATGGACTCAACCGCCACGACAGGCGCTCGGGCAGGCTCGCCCGTGATCCGCCCGTCTCCGCGGGCGACGCCAGCACCACCACCGCCGAGCCATTCCAAAGAGTGCCCGCGGCCTCGGCGAGTTCGAGCCTGCCGTGTGTCGCCGAACGCACGTAACCCGCCGCCCATTGCGCCGGCGCCACGACCAGCGCCGTAACCAGAATAACGAGCGCCGCGAGGACGAATGAAACAATGCGCATGGGCAGTGAGGTTCATCCGCCCGTTATCTGCGCGCAAGCCGCAGTGCCAGCTCGACATCGACGTTACCTGGCGGTTTATCGCGAGCGGTCACGGTAACTGCGGTTGCGCGTGCGCCGAGCTCGCGTTCGATGCCGGCAAGCCACGGCGCCCAGCTTGCATACGGAACATCGCTGAACGTCAGTTGCAGATCGCCGTCCGAAAGCGGAACGATCCGCGACGCTTTAATGCCCGCGCGCGTAAGCGATGTATCGACCGCAGCCCGCACGTCACCGGCCGATACGGACGCTACCTGCGGGCGCGCACGCATCGTCTTGACTTCAGACAGCAGTGCTTCGAGCTCGGCAGCCCCAGCCCGCTGTTGCGGCAGGCTGCGTTCAAGTCGACCGATGCCCTTGTAGGCGGGCTCGATCATCAGCAGAAAAACGAGCACGGCGATGACCGCCGCACCGCCGGCTAGCAGAATTGCACGCTCACGCGGTGCGCGTTCGGCCCAGAAAAGTTTTAGTGATTCCATCAATTGCAGCAACGCGCGCAGCGTCGTCCGGTTTTATAGGGCACGTAGTTCATCTTCAAGCGCCGGCCGGCGTGATGCGCGCCGACCCGTCCGTTTCAAAGCGGATCGCGAGCCCTTGCTGCACGGCGGCCGACCGTAACGTGTTTTGCAATCCGGCATCGTCAGCCGTGCCCGCTTTGAACTTCACCTTTAATGCCCCGTCCCGATATTCCATGCCAGCGACGCTGCCCACGGGGGCCGCCGACAGCAGCAAGGCAGTGCGGGCGTTAAGTACCGAGAAATCATTGGCCGAAGGGATTCCGGCACGCGCGCGCAGTTCGCCGAGCTTCTGTTTGGTTTGAACGGTGGTATCCGCGACGGTTGCGACTTCGGGGAATGTCGAGCGGAAATTGTTCTCCATCTGGCTACGGATAGCTCGCTCTTCCCCTTCGAGTTTCAGGTTGTAGGCGTTCATGCCCAGCACAGCGACCAGCGCGGCCGCGGCTGTCCATAACAGCGGAACGCGTACCGCGCGACTCGACAGCGACAGCCTCGAACCGCCGAAATTGCCCATCATTCCGCCCTGCGCGAATGCGCCCTGCAGCAGGCTGACTCCAGTCTCAGTACTCGCGAGATCCGCCTCATGCGGACTGACCTCGACCTGCACATTGAGCGCCTTGGCGAACTCGTTCATGCGGGCGCCGTCACGACCGAACACCTGGATGCGGCGCACGCCGAGTTGACGCACCGCGAGTGCAAGCGCGGGTGGCACTGTGTTATCGGACAGATCGAATGCAAAGCCGTCGTGGGTCGCCGAGCGTGCAATCCCGCGGCCGCGATCGACACGCACTGACAGAACTCCGGCAGCGGGCGCCGGCACGGTGTAGATCTCGCTATAGGCCGCGCGCACTTTGAAACCGGCGTCGGACAACACATCGAGCGCGCGCGTCAGGATGCCGCGGTCGATCACCGCAACAGGCATCTTCGGTAGTGCGGCGATCGTCGTGGTTCCGGTGCCACCGCGCGGAACATTGAACGCGAAATGACAGTCGGCCGCTTCGGCCAGCAGACGATCTTCCAGGATATTTGGCAGCGCCATGCGCAGTCTGCCTTCGGAAAGCTTTGGCGATTCGATCGCGGTAATGAAGACATCGCTCGAATCGAACACAAGGTCAACAGCACCGGCTTTGGGCAGCAGCGCGATCGGAGCCTCGCCACGTGTTGACTCGCTGCCCGACAAGGCCACGTACGACACCACGGTGCCGGAGGCGAACTGACCGCGCCCGCCGCTTTCCAGGCGGGGTGGGAGCAGCACCAGTAAACGTTGAAGTGATCGGTCTCTCATAAGCGTGATGTCAGATCTCTCGTGTCCATAACACCGCAACGGCCTGTTGCCCCTGGCCGGGGATTGCGCGTTTGACCAGGGCTTCCATACGTGTGATCGCGCGGTCGAGCTTCACTTCGCCGCGAATGAAGAAAAACCGTGAAGCTGTCGACAATTCGGAATCCGTGACCAGCGCGCCTTTGTTGCCCAGGCGCGTTCGCACTTCGCCGGTGTTGTTAAAGTATGAAAGCCGGTCGCGCTCGGCGACCAGGGTTCGTGCCTCCGCCAACGTGAGCTCCGGCACCCGCGCGGCGATCACTTCGGGTGACGCCGTGTTGGCATTTACGGCAGTCCGCTCATCCAGGACCACGATATAAGGAGCCAGCCTTAGGACCGCCGCCGGATCGATGCCGGCGATGCCCGCCATGTCCTGCGGCAGCATCAACGGCAAAGGACGCGTCTGCTCGGTCTCCGCCATGTTCGCTGGGGCGACGCCGCCCGCCGGATCGGCCGCTGGGACCGGCGGAAGTGCCTGTGCCATGCGCAAAGCGATCAAGTCCGCTGTTTGCTCCGGCAATTGCAGCAGCAGTACCAGCCTGCGCAGGGCTTCGAGCTCGCGCTCGACCACCTTGCCGTTCTCAATCAGATTGCGCAGATTCAGGCGCGACTGAGCGTCTTCCATCGAGCCGGCTATCGTCGCGAGCGCGGCCAATGAGGCGGTCTCGCCCAACTGATCAAGGCGTGTCTCAGCCAGTGGCTGCGACCACGGCTCGCTCAGGGCGTCGTATTGCGAACGATTGGCGTCTTCGCGCAGGATCGCGCGGCCCCAGTCAAGCGCGCCACGCAACAGCAGGCGACTTTGCGATGTCAGCTGCTGATTCTCAATTGTTCGCAGCAAAACAAATTGGCGATAGAACAATCCGGTGATGATCATCGTCGCAAGCGCCGCGACGAACAGCGCCATTAAAACCGCGGCGCCGCGTTGCTCCGAACGATGGACGGGTCTCATGCACCCACCAAGAAAACGCGGCGGAATGTCTTGCCGCCGGTACGCAACAACGTGACCTCTACCCCCGGCGCAAGCCGAGCGGCCGCACTCGCGGCTTGCGTGCCCGCCGCTGCAGCCACCTGGCCCGATTGGTCGGCCTCAAATGGCGAGACCCATCCCGTGGGAACCTGCCACACACGCACGCTCATCGACTGGACGTTGGTCAGCAGACGCGCGGTTTCAAAACGTTCGGCGTTGGCGCGTTCGAATACAGGCGATGGTGGGGTCGCCTGTCGAACCAGCGTGCCTTCGACGATGCGGTAGAAAACCGTTTGCACTTCGGTTGCGCGATCCGGGACCGGGCTTGCAACGCGCGCCAGTTCAATGACCTGTCCACCGTCCACCACGCGAACGTTCAGTGGAGAAGTCGACAGCCCAAGAAAAGCGGGGTTCGTCACCTGTGTCAGGTCCCGTTCCATCTGACCGAACGCCGTCAACAGCGATCGCACTTCGTCGGCTTCGGGCTCGAGCCGCTCGCGTGTCGCTACCAGCGAGTCGAGGCCGCGCCAGGCAATCATCGAAACAATCGACAACACGGTAATCGCCACCAGCAACTCGAGCAGTGTGAAGCCGCGCGTGACGCTCGGGTGCCTGCTCATTGGTTGGTGGGCATCACGGTCATCAGCTCAGCGAGCTGACGCCGGTTGCCGTCTTCGTCACTGCGGAATACCTTGACTTCGACGCGGCGAAAAAACGGATTGGGCGTGGGCTTTACGGCCTGTGAACATACAAAGCTCACGCCGCCTTGCTCACACGCGAGCACCATCTCGCCGGGTTCCAGTCTTTCGCGTCCGAGGCGCAATTCCAGCAACCGGTTCTCCGCCGTCAGTACCGCGAGCAGTTTTTGGCGGGTGTACTCCGCAGTCGATGTGAGCGACATTGCACCGCGCATCGAAGCGGTCAGCGCAACGCCGATGATGACGAGCGCAACCAGCACCTCCAGCAGTGTGAAACCGCGCTCCGTCACTGGCTTGGCCATTTATTTGTTCGACACCTGATTGTCGGCGAGCGTGGCGCGGCCGACCTCATCGAAATCGATTCGCACCGATCCGTCTTCGCGCGTCAGCTCGAGCCTCCAGCGCGACTGGATCCATTCGCGTGCTATCGCGACACGCACGGGCGGGGCGCCGGGACCCAGGAGAACCTGGGCCGGTTGCGGCCCGCCGTTGTCGAGCACAGCTAGACGCGTTAGCGGGGTGTCCCAAAGACGCTCGCGCAGTAGATCGTCGCCGCTGAGAAGTCGCCGTTCGCCTCCCGATTCGGTCACGAAGCGGTAGCCTCTCAGGTCGGCCTCCCAAACGATGGGTTGTTGGCGAATGCGCGACTCGTCAGCGGCAAGTCCAAGCAGTTGTCCGACGCGCTGCGCCTCTCGCTGCAGCTGCTGGCGAGGATCGGGTGTCAGATTGATCGTGACGATTGACACGAGTATGCCGGCCAGCACGATGACGACCATCAGCTCGAGCAGAGTAAATCCGGCAGCGCGGCGCGTCAGTCGTTGCATGTTATGCCTGCGTGAAGTCGTCTGGCTCCGCCAGCGATTCGACCCTAATTAATGAGACAAAAGCAGGGTTGCACTTTTGTCTGCATGGTTAAAGCTGCCACGAGCCGATGTCGGCGTCGGGTGTGTTGGTCTCACCGCCGTTGGCGCGATCGCGCCCCAGTGAGAACACGTCGATCTCGCCGCGGACGCCGGGATTCAGATACTTGTAAGGTTCGCCCCACGGGTCGGCGGGCACGCCCGAGCGCTCGAGATAGCCGCCTTGCTTCCAATTGGCCGGCATCGGTTCGGTCGTTGGCCGCGTGATCAGTGCTTGCAGCCCCTGGTCGGTCGTCGGATAACGGCCGTTGTCCAGTCGATATAACTTGAGCGCCTGCATGATCGAGGCAATGTCCTGCCTGGCAGCAGCAATCCTGGCGTCGTCGGTGCGGCCGACCACGCGCGGGACGATCAGCGCTGCCAGCACGCCGAGGATCGTGATCACTACCATGATCTCGATCAACGTGAACCCGCGCGCCCTTGAGCGCGTCGGAACGGTAGAGAAAGGAATACGAACGGCTGTCATGGGAGTCATCAGACCATTGGGCGATGCGGTGGAAAACTTGAAGATACGCGTCGAACGCCTTGAACTTCCTCGCTTTTCGACGCGAACAACCGAGGGTGCAGGGGATATTATCAACGCGAGTCGGCTATCCCACCCCCCAGAAAGGGGATGTTTCGCCGTCTAATACATGATGAGCTAGCGTCAAACTTGGACTCGGGATGTTGAAAAAGTTTGCTTTCGTTGCGGTTCACGCAGTTTTTCTGGCCGGCGTGCTTGTGATTGCTGCCTTCTGGAGCATTCGCATTTTTACGCCCGCTCCGACGTCCGCGCCTCCACCGTTACCGCCCCCTCCGCTGCGAGATCCCGATCCGGTAGCCGCTGCGCGCATGTTCGGCAAAGTTGATGTGGTGCAGGCGGTAGCGAGCAACGTGCAGGCGCTCGGTGTGTTTGCCGCAGGCAAGGATTCGAGCGCGGTATTGGTAGTCGACGGCAAGCCCGCGCGCGTTTTCCTGATCGGTCAAGAGGTGGCACCCGGCATGAAACTGGTTTCGGTGACCTCGGAGCTCGCAATTCTGGAATCCAACGGCAGCCGTCAGGAAGTGCGTTTGCCGGCGCGACCCATTGCGCAGTTTGGTGGAATGCCCGCGTTGCCAAACTTCACGCGCGAGGGCAACACGCTTACTGCTCCGAGTAGCGACGGCGCGCCGAATATTCCACGCTCGCCTCCACCTCAGCCGCGGCCGTCATTTACGCCTCCCCCACCTGCCGCTCCACAGCCGCAGCCACAGCCACAGCCGCAACCGCAGCCCCAAATGCAACCCCCGCAACCGATCGTGCCCGGCGGAATACCCGCTCAATCTCAATAGCGGCTAGTTAGGCCTTGGGTTGCTAATGTTGGGCGGATACGACCGTTCGCCGCCCAGCATTGCGTCGTTTGGAAGTCGAGCCTGTCCGTTCAGCTCGGCGTACAGCGGCGCAAAATCAGGCGCGGTGGCCGCGAAGAGCTGATCGAACGAATCAACCACGAAGTAAGAAGACTGATAGTGGTCAATCTTGTACGGGGTCAGCAGCACGCGCTTTAGATCAAACGCGAGACGCTGTGGCTTTGGGCTCGTCAGCGCGTAGTGTATCTCTCCGACCGATGACAAGACGCCCGCGCCATAGACTCGCAGGCCGTGCGGCGTGGAAATCAGGCCGAATTCGACCGTGTACCAGTAAAGCCGCGCCAGATACTCGAGCGCTTGCAACCCGTGGGCTTTGAGTCCGCCGCGTCCAAACGCCTGCATGTAGTCGGCGAAGACAGGATCAAACAGAAGTGGAACATGGCCGTAGAGATCGTGAAACACATCCGGCTCGACGATGTAGTCAAACTCCTCGGGTAGACGTAACCAGGTTGTAACGGGAAAGCGGCGTTCGGCAAGCAGTGAGAAAAACGCATGCTCCGGAATGAGTCCGGGCACGGCCACGACTTCCCAGCCGGTGGCCTGCCGCAGCGCTGTACTGATGGCGTCAAAGCGCGGAATCCGATCAGACGGTCCGAGCTTGTCGACCGAAGCAATGAACTCATCGCAAGCCTGACCGGGTGCCTGCTTAATCTGACGCGCGAGTAGCCGCGCATAGGTCGCGTGTTCTAACGGCGTGTAGCGCTCCCAATGCTGGTCGCAGGTGTAGTCATCGCGCGCTTCCTCGTATGAGCCACGCGGTGGACGCTCGCTCGCGCCATAGGTCACTGGCGCTACTGGCATTTAGGCAGTCGCCTCGCTTTCGCCGGGCTTAAGTACACCGCGTCGAATCTGATCGAGCTCGATTGATTCGAATAGCGCCCGAAAATTTCCTTCGCCGAAACCCTCGTCTCCTTTGCGCTGAATAATCTCAAAGAAGATCGGACCGATGACGGTCTGCGTGAAAATCTGCAACAGCAGTTCGTTGGGAGCACCCTGGTGCGTAGCCCCGTCGATCAGGATGCGAAGTGTTTTCAGCTCGTCGAAATGTTCGCCGTGGTTCGGAAGCCGCTTATCGATCAAGTCATAGTAAGTGTCGATCGTGTCCTGGAACGGCACTCCGTTCTGCTTCATCGCGCGCACCGTTGCGTAGATGTCGTCCGTGGCCAGCGCAACGTGCTGAATACCTTCTCCGTGATACGCGTCCAGATACTCGACGATCTGGCTCTTGTCGTCCGAGCTTTCATTGATTGGAATGCGGATCTTTCCGCACGGACTGGTCATTGCTTTGCTTTTGAGGCCAGTGAGCTGACCTTCGATATCGAAGTAGCGCACTTCGCGAAAGTTAAATAGCCGCTCGTAAAACTCGGCCCATTCCTTCATCCTGCCGCGATGCACGTTGTGCGTAAGATGATCGATGAACATCAGGCCGCAGCCCAAGGGGTTCGGCTGAGCGTCGGCAATAGGCTCGAAGTCAACGTCGTAAATATTGATGTCTCCAATGTCGCCTGCGCTTGCGTAATTCTTCCCGCGCCAGCGGTCGACAAAATAAATCAGCGAGTCACCGATCCCTTTTATCGCCGGGATGTTCAACTCCATTGGACCCGATTTTGAATCGAAGCCCCACGCGCCCAACTCCAATGCCCGCTGGTAGGCGCGCGCCGCATCCTGCACTCGGAAAGCTATCGCGCATATGGATGGACCATGCAACCGTGCAAAGCGTTGACCGAACGAATCCGGTTCACCATTGATGATGAAATTGACGCCACCTTGCCGATAGAGCGTCACTTTTTTGTGCCGATGCCGGGCTACCGCAGCAAAACCCAACGTCTCGAATACGCGCCCGAGCGCTGTTGGATCGGGCGCTGCGTATTCGATGAACTCGAATCCGTCGGTGCCCATTGGGTTTTCCCATGGAGTAAAGCGCATGCGGTCTCCTACTCGTACTCTCGGTTAGATCAAAGATTTTGCCGCAATCGCGGGGCCGCAGTGCGGCGCACCTTAGGGATGCTAAACGCTTGGTTCCACCCCATGTTTCGTCGCGCAATGCGCCGATTGGCGCCGCATAGACGGCGCAACTGCATTTGGCGCCCGCGTTTATGCAGTTCGTCGCACTTCGGTCGCATTTGATTGCGCGCATCCCTAGAGTTCGATTCACACGATGACAACGCAGGGGAGAACGCTATGTACCGCACACCGCACTCAATTCGTTTTTCAAGCGCACTATTGGCTGCGTTTTTCGGACTCGGTTTAGTTGCAACCGCCGGCGGCGCGCTGCGAGCCGCGCAGCCGCGAATGGGTGCGGAATTGCAACTCGTCAGGCTCGACACCGTCGTGATCAAAGCGAGTGAGCCGATGGGTTTCGCGGCTGCTTGCGACTCGTCGCGGAAGACAGCGCTTTAGCCTGCGACCGTACCTGTGGAGTCGGGGCCCGGATTTCCGGGCCCTTTTTATTTCACCGTACAAACCACTCTTGTGCCGTCCATTGACCATTTGCTGCGCTCTGTCGCAGTGGGTTGGTACGGCAACACAGAGCCTTATAAAGTGGGTGCATGACGACTGAAGACAATCAAAATAATCAGGCAGAAGCAAACAAGTCCGCTTCTGCAGCAGCACCGCCGCCCCGCGCCTCGCGCCTCCGCCGAAGCCTGGCATGGACACGTGGTGTCGCCGCAGACGCTGGCCGCGCATCGGCGCCCACACTGAAAGCCACTGGCGCGCGTCTTGGTGATTGGCTGGCGACCGTTGGTTGGGGCAAATTCGTTCTGGTCGCGGTGCTGTTGATGATCATCGGCGCAATCGCGGACAACGTTTTCTACAACAGCGAGCCTGTGGTGGTCGTGAAAATGGGCGACGGCAAAGACCGCGTGCAAGTCAACCTGCAGGTGGCGCCTGATGGTGTGCATATCAAGGCGCCGGATGAAAAGTCACCGCGGAGAAAGGCAAAGGCGAAGAGGTCGTCGGATCCTAAGGTGCAGATTGACGATAAAGGCCTGCGCATCGATGCCGACGATGGTGGCGAGCGTGTCTCGGTAGTCATAGATGAAAAGGGCGTGCGAGTCGAACGTCGGCCGCAAGAACCAAAAGAAGTGGCCGGCGCATCAGATGCCGAAGGCGTCACCGTTCGCGGCGAAGGCGGCGAGATAACGATCAGTCCGGCGTTCACGCGGGACCCGGAAAAGCTTGCCATGGCGATCAACAGCGCGCGCGATCAGATCGAGGACATCGTCGAGCAACAGATTGAACGACAGATTGCGCGCGAGACGCGTCGCTACCGCGAGAAGACGGGCGATTGGCTGATGAGTTTCGTGATGTTACTGATCATGGCCGGGATCATCGTCAAGCTGGTCCTGGGGGGTAAGAAACGTGCCGAGCGTCGGGCTCAAGCTGCAACTGAGACTGCAGCTGAAGAAAGTCTCAAGCGGCAGCTTGCAGAAGCGCAATTGAAGACCATGCAGGCTCAGGTCGAGCCGCACTTTTTGTTCAACACACTGGCGTCGGTTGATTATCTGATTGAGACGGAACCGTCGACTGCATCGAAGATGCAGAAGAGCCTTATTCAGTATCTTCGCGCGGCGTTGCCTCAGATGCGTCAGGGTTCGACCACGCTGGGCAAGGAAGTGCAACTGTGCCGCTCCTATCTCGAGATCCTTAAATTCAGGATGGAAGACCGGCTGCAGTATTCGGTAATTGTTCCGCAGGGCCTTGGCTCTGCGCAGTTCCCGCCGATGATGCTCCAATCGCTCGTCGAAAACTCGATTAAGCATGGGCTTGAGCCCAAGCCCGAAGGCGGCTCGATGACGATTTCTGCGGACATCTCGAATGGCCGTCTGCGTGTGACAGTGGTTGATTCAGGGCTGGGGTTCGCCGCTGCTGGACAATCGGGTACGGGTGTTGGGCTTGCAAACGTGCGCGAGCGGCTCGCGGCGCTTTACGGCAGTTCTGCGCGCCTTTCGATCGAAGCCAATTCTCCGAGCGGAACGATTGTCACCATCGAAGTGCCGTACACGTTCGAGGTGGACGGACCGACGGCAGCGTAGGCGCGCATAGAATTGCCCGATGCCCACGGCCATTATTGCGGATGACGAGCGCTTAATGCGCGAGCAGCTGCGCGCGCGTCTGACCGAAGTCTGGCCAGAATTGCAGGTCGTAGCCGAAGCAAAGAATGGAGCCGAGGCCGTTGCCGCGGTTGAGCAGCACCGTCCTGATCTCGCGTTTCTGGATATCCGCATGCCTGGCATGACGGGCATCGAGGCCGCGCGCAACATCGCTGACTCCTGCCACGTCGTGTTCATCACGGCTTACAACGAATATGCGGTGGATGCGTTCGAGCACGGCGCAGTTGATTACGTTTTAAAGCCGGCCGAGGCCGAGCGGCTCGCGGTCACCGTGACCCGACTTAAGCGACGGCTCGGTTCGCCGCCAAGCGACCTCCGCGCGTTGCTGACTCAACTGAGCGCGAAATTAAAAGCGGCCGAAAGCCCGGGCACCGAGCGCAACCATCTGCAGTGGATCCATGCGAGCGTAGGACAGCAGTTGCGTCTGATACCCGCCGCCGAGGTTCTGTTTTTCAGGTCTGACGAGAAATACACCCGCGTGCAGACTGAGTCGTTCGAGGCCCTCATCCGTAAACCGATCAAGGAGCTGATCGACGAATTAGACCCTGAGCAATTCTGGCAAATCCATCGCGCAACTATTGTGAATGCGAAGGCGATTTCGGGCGTCACGCGCGATTTTCGCGGGCGTCAGCTCGTACTCATCAGGGGACACACCGAGAAGCTGGAAGTCAGCCGTAACTACACGCACCTTTTCAAGCAGATGTAATTCGATGCGCCTCGACGTTCGCATTGGCGACCCGGAAACCCAAATCGATGGCCGCCAACATCTCGGAAAATGTTTCGTCCATCAGCGACGCAGCGCTCGGCGGGTCGAGGTTTAGATAAGCGCGCGGCTCGTATCGATCCTGCACGAGATCCATCCCTGCGCTGCGCGCCAAATGTTTCAGCGCGTCGTTTTCCGGAACGTACGCCATCATCAATTGCGTCGCGCCTCGGTTGCGCGCATGCATTGCCACTCTTTGCAACAGTCGCAACCCGAACCCTTGACGACGCATCGACGGCAGTACCGACACACCAAATTCAGCAGTTCTTGAATCAGCTTCTTTATCGAACCCCAGATGACCCAACGCCATCAGCTCAGCTTGTTGATCAAAGATGCCGAAGACGGCGTCCCGGCTGAAGTGAAGCGACCGAACGTAGCGTCGAAGCGCGTCCTCGGTTACAACGTATCCAAAGCGAAGCCAGAGGTCGTCCGCAGGCAATTGCCTCAGATGCGCAAGCACTCGCGCACGATGGTGCGATCCGAGTTGCGCGATCAGGGGGTTCGTAGCGGACAGTGAGTTGTGCATTGCACAAGATTCTATCAACTGAAGGACTTACTTCTTGTTGAATAAGCTTACTAATCCACGAGCCCCCGCGATTCGTTTTGCGGATATAGAGAGTGGGCACTCACGCCCACGAAACATAAAACGTCAGGAGCCGAGAAGCTTTGCGACGTTGCCGGGCCTGAGGACATTCCAGCAGCAGGTTTTCACCCGGTTTGACAACCCTTTGTTTCGCAACCATAATTTGCGGTTCGCCGCGGAGGGGTGCCCGAGTGGTTAAAGGGGGCAGACTGTAAATCTGTTGGCTTACGCCTACGTTGGTTCGAATCCAACCTCCTCCACCACATTGAAAGCATGTCGAGGCACAACAAGTGCGTGTGGATGCGAAGGAACAAGGTTTCGTCGGGCGGGTGTAGCTCAATGGTAGAGCAGAAGCCTTCCAAGCTTACGACGAGGGTTCGATTCCCTTCACCCGCTCCACTTGGACATTTGCCCATGTGGCTCAGTGGTAGAGCACTCCCTTGGTAAGGGAGAGGTCACGCGTTCGATCCGCGTCATGGGCACCAAATTGAAAGAGAAGCAAGGTAGGAGTTAGCAATGGCCAAAGGCAAATTCGAACGGACCAAGCCGCACGTCAACGTGGGGACGATTGGTCACGTAGATCACGGCAAGACCACCTTAACGGCGGCCATCACCTCGGTGCTCGCCAGCAAGTTTGGGGGCGAGGCCCGCGCCTACGACCAGATTGATGCGGCGCCCGAAGAGAAAGCCCGCGGTATCACCATCAACACCGCGCACGTCG